>Ga0302118_10001272_pt1 | contig 12430 bp, 9 predicted proteins | sample AG5_331_MG_FD_203126 | JGI IMG/M metagenome (GOLD analysis project Ga0302118, IMG submission 203126) | Marine microbial communities from Western Arctic Ocean, Canada - AG5_33.1 | ecosystem: Environmental > Aquatic > Marine > Oceanic | place: Canada: Western Arctic Ocean | collected 2017-10-01 | reverse complement strand
TGGAAAGTGACTTCAACTTCGGAATTAAATGGTGCAATATTCATCACGTTTACAGTGTACGTTTCAGTTGTAATCGCACCATCATCATCCATCGCATCTACTTCGACTGTGTAAGTCCCTTCTTCCGTAGGTGTAACGGTACACTTCAGAGCGATAGCACCTTCTTCGCAAGGTGATTTCCATTGTATATCGACTGGAGCTTGTGGATTTTGTGTATCTAGATCAATTCGTTCTGTTAACTCAAATGTAACTGGAGAGAGTACTGGGACATAATCTGATTCTGTACTGATGGTTATTTCTGGGTATCGATTAAGAATTGTAACAGAAGATTCAGCATAATCTGTATCACTCTCATCATCGGTAACCAGTACAGTAACTAGGAAGGTTCCATCATCATCCCAAGAATACTCATGGATACAATCTGGTTCTTCAGAACCAATCGTGTCGCCGTTTAATTTCTCGATTGTAAAATAGCAAGAGATGCTTCCACCATCTGGATCCCAAGAGGACAATGCATTGAATACAATCTCATTTAGTGTTAGAGCTTCATTCGGAATTAGCAGAACAGCCTCTGGCAATCTGCCAATGAAAATTGTGAATGACCCTTGATTATTTGAACGATTTCCATCATTCGTAATCACTTCACCTGGGTCGACTTCGAATAGAATCGATGCAAAGCCTGAAAGTTGATTTGCAGGTACAACCCAGTCTATTTCTATTCTAGTTTCAGCTAGACTATCGAGATGTGGGACATTTGCTGAAGATATGGCCCCATCTGTACCAGTCACTTCAAGAATCGTAGTTGGTGATTTGATTAAACCTCGATTTATCACTGGAATACTAAATGTAAGAATATCTCCTGGAATTGCATTGAAACCGATGTCATCATTCAAGGACACGATTCGAATGCCACGAGTTCTTTCGACGGTAACACCATCTGTATGAGCAATTAAATCGATTTCATGAATGTCAGGATCTATGGTAACCGTCGCTACCCCTACCAAATTTTCACTAGGAATCCAAGCGACGATTCCATGACTGCCTAAATCATTGGTTGTAATAGAATCATCAGCCGCATGACCGGTATTGAAAATAACATGAGCGCTCCCATTCGCCGCTGTAGTCACGGTCTGAATATTACCTCCAATTTCATATCGAAATTCAACGTTTTGATTTGATAGAGGATTGCCATCTTGGGACACATTTACCCATGCAGAGATGTCCATATCTATCGGGGATAGGGGGAACTCTACCTCTACATCAATTTGCTTTGGTCTATTGACTGCGTTGTATGAACTCAGTGAATGAATTGCAGTGAATCCGATTCCTTCAATTGTTTCGGTTTTGATATCGCCACGAATCGCTGGGCAGAACCATTTGTATCCCGTGTCCTCGCCACCACTATTAGTGCTAGAAATATTGTAGGATGGAATACAACCTGAGTACCCTACTCCCGAATATCCTTGGCTCATAACCTCCCAATTTGTACTATTACTGCCCACTGTATCGCTAGGGATCGTCACATAGTCACTCGAACCTGAATAACTGGTTTCTTGAGTATAATCTTCATCCCAATTGTCACCAACATAAAGAGGGAAATCATAGCTTTCTAATGGAGGGGAATACTCGTTTAGAACAATTAGTTCAGCAACATTTTGCCGAAGCCAAGTTCTGCAACTTCCGAATAACACTGGATCGAAGACGAGGTCAAACGTAGCTTCTTGTTCAATGGTAGCGAGATCTGAAACTCGGATTATCTCATCAGTATCCATTGTGACAAACAAACATCCATTCGTCCCCTCTAGACTGATGGCTCCGCCTGAATCGTATTCTCCGTGTGTTTGTATATTGTAAACCAATGTAGATTTATTGTCCACGGTCATCGTATAGATGTCCGTAACAATTTTTTGTAATGTTCCTGACATCGATTGGAGGTTTGTGTTGACCCCTGAACTAGCGACGTAATTTACCAGATCCAGATTGCCATTATAATTCCAAATATCGTTAATTTTCCATGATGGGACGTCGACTAAAGATGATGTTTTAGCTTCACCATTCCACTTTAACGAATCATCTCTCAATTCGTCGGTGTCGATTTCAAAAAACAATCCTGAAAACGATGAAAATATAACAATCGAAGCAAGGAGAATACTTTTGCGAAAGGGCGTGTTCATATTCTTCTCGGAGGACTGTCATGCAAATGAATCTCACTATACATCGTTCCCATGGTGATAAAGAGAATATCATCTGTCATTCTCATCTATCTGGCGCGAAAAACTTAGATGTTGCCAGTTGGCAAATCTGAATTTTTTCTAAATTTGTTCAAAGCAAGTCTGCTAACTCGTCTTGAATGAACTGCACTGCTTCAAGAATCTCATCCTTGTGGCGAGCACCAGTAATTACCATTTTTCCACTGCCGAAAATTAAGCAGACAACCTTTGGGTAATCTATTCGATAAATCAAGCCGGGAAACTGTTCTGGTTCGTACTCAACCTTATCGAAAGGTAAGTGGAAAGTTAGATTATTCAGGTTGAGTTTTCGTGGAAGTGCTGCGAGCGGCTCACCTTCACGGATACCGCGAATTCTTTCATCTTCTTCCTTAACCTCTTCATCGGTTGCAGCACGAATGCCACCTCCATCAAGATCAATGACTCGAGTGTTATTGTCATCCATTCTTGCCATTCCACCATAATCTTCTGGGTAGAATAATGAATAGGTTGCGACCATGTTTTGTACTTCAATTTCGATTCTTGAAGGATCCCATGTTTCGATGCCAGCCTTGTTCAGGTCAGCGGTCATGCGCTCGATGCCAGTGTGGATGTTTTGTTCGTTCTTACCACCGGTGCAAACAGCACGTCCAGAGCGGAACATTAGGATAGCTAGTTTTGGATCTACAACTCGATATACTACTCCTGGAAATTGTTCAGGCTCATATTCACAATTCAACTGAATTGCGATATCTGGCAGATCGAGTTCTTCTGCGACCCGGGTCGATGCGACCACATTTACTACTGTTAGGCGTTCTTCGTCACTAAGCATGGCGTTCGGACTTACATTTCCCTTATAAAGAATAGTTGAACTATAATTAACAAAACAGCACGATTTTACGATTTTTTTTTATGATTAATCGATTAATCGAACGCCCTCAGTTCCAAACCGAGAAATCAATGGTTTTCCGCCAGCAATTTCGATAGCTTCAGCAACCCTTTTTGGATTCTTTGTAAGAGCCACCATACATCCACCACCACCTGCTCCAGTCAGCTTTGCACCGAAGGAGTGTGGCCGGGCTGAGTTTACCAATAAATCAAGTGCAGGACTACTGACTTGAATATTTTGTAATCGTTTATGACAAGCATCCATAGCGATTCCAACCGCTGTTAAATTTCCTGCTGCGAGAGCGGCTAATCCTGCATTTGTAATATTGGCAATCGCCAACATGTCTTCTTTGTGAGCCGGTTCTTTTTCCAATAGGTTTGCTACTCCTGCCACCATTTCCCCAGTAGGCGAACCTTTTCCCGTGAATCCCAGTACCAACCATGCTTCGGCGAGATTTGGATGTAATTCCGCAGAATGTATTGACCAATTTCTCTCGCCCTCAGGGGTTATTAATTCAGCATCAAATCTATGATTAATTCCTTTAAGTCGTTCTCCAGACACGACTACTGAACCGCCCAATGCACTGGCAGCAGTATCTGTTGGGCTAGCCCTCCCCTCTTGTGCAATCGCTTCTGCAGAATGACTTATTCTTGCTAATTTTATTGCATCAACAGCACCACTAGGCTCAATCAATTCTTGCAAGGCTGCACCCATTGCATTGGATAATGCAGCACTTGATCCGAGGCCTGCTGCTGGAAATAATGTTGAATTAATATCTATTTTTAATGGGGAGCCATCATATTCGAAAACATTTGTTATTATATGTTTGATATGTGGATGACGTGATGGCTCGAAATTCATTCCATCAAGAATCCATTGTTCAGATTCTTCCAATTTAACCTCAACTCCTGCTTCGATGGCAACAGCAACAGCGGGATGGCCATAGACGACTGCATGTTCACCAAACAGGATGCATTTTCCGGGGGCGAAGGCACGGACCATGTCATCTGGTGGGGGTGTTGAGGAAATGAGGGTTGGGGATTATGAGACTCTTTGGGAACTGTCTCGGCGGTTGATTGAAGGGGTGGTTTCTCTTCGCTTAGTTTGACAAGCTTAGTCGTCGGTGGAGTTTATCAAAATGGAACATCCTCTTTTGTTAGAATATGGTCCTTTTTCGGGTTGGCTAATTCTTCTAATTATAGGGGGGGGGTCGATAATATTCTTTCTCTATCAAGTAATTCTCGCGACTAGATTAGTAATGTTGGGAGCCCCAGATAACCGATTCGATTCTTGGGGCGTGCGAATCAAGGAATTATTAGTGGGCTGGCTTGGTCAAAAGAAGGTTTTACGAGATCGAGTTGCAGGTGGAATGCACGTTCTAATGTTTTGGGGATTTTTGATGCTATCGACTGATATGCTAGATTTAGCAACAGCGAATTTCTTCTCTCATAATATCCTCCCTGAAATTCTAAACAATCCATGGAATGGAATTGTCGAACTCGGTTATACGTCTGCACTAATCGGTGCCTTGGCTGCACTTATCCGCCGCACCATCTTCACTCCTGAGAAGTTGAAAGGGAAATCTCAGTTGGAAGGTAATTTCATTCTTTTCTTGATTTTGACGATTACGACGACTTCTTTCATCGTTGAATCAGTCGAATCACCTTCAGCTACCTGGGAACCTATTGGAAATTGGGTTGCTGGAACTTCGTTGACAAATTTTGCCATCATTGCTTATTGGGCTCACATGTTAGCAATTTGTAGTTTCTTGATTCTGATTCCAATGTCAAAACACATGCATTTAGTCATGGCAGTTCCTAATGTCTTCTTTCATGATACCGAACCGATGGCTAAAATGCGGCCGCTTGCAATCGATGATTCAGGTAAGGCAATTCCATTGGATGAATTAGATATCGATGCCTTTGGAGTTAGTACCTTCGATCAATATACTTGGAGGCAAATCATCGATGGATGGTCATGTACTTCTTGCGCACGTTGCCAGGATGTTTGTCCTGCATATGCTTCAGGAAAAGGACTGAATCCGATGCAAATTGTCAAAGATGTGCGTAATTATGCCAATGATTACGCGCCCATCCTGCTGAAAGGTGATCAACCCGAAGAAACGATGCTCGCACGAATAACAGAAGAAGCGGTTTGGGCTTGTACTACTTGCCATGCCTGTGTCGATGTTTGTCCACTTTACATCGAACACGTCCCTAAACTCACCGACCTCCGCCGTAATGCGATGATGGAGACGATGGAATACCCTGAAGAATTGAATGTGGCGATGGGTAATTTGGAGGCGGCTTCAAATCCATATGGATTTGGTGAACATGAGCGTGGTGATTGGGCTAAGGATCTTGATGTGAAAGTAGGCGAACCTGCTGAGTATATCTATTTCGTTGGTTGCGCAGCGAGCTTCGATGAGCGAAATCAAAAGGTTGCTCGCGCAACTATCGGTTTGTTGAAAGAAGCCGGACTGGATGTTGGAATCCTCGGGATGAGAGAAGGATGTTCTGGTGATCCTGCTAGACGATCTGGTAACGAATATCTTTTCCAAATGCTTGCAGAAACAAACATTGCAACATTTGAAGAACTCGGCGTGAAGAGAATAATTACTGCCTGTCCCCATTGTTTCCATACAATTGGAAAAGAATATGGTGATTATGGGGCAGATGATTTAGAAATCTTCCATCACACAGAAATAATGGCAAAATTACAATCGGAAGGTAAGTTGCCAGAACTTGATAAAAACGGTAAGAGTATAACATTCCATGACCCTTGTTACCTCGGACGAATAGGTGATGTTGTTGATGAACCACGAGCAGTTCTTGGTGGAGTCGACGTCGAAATTGAGCGTCACGGAAAAGATTCTTTCTGTTGTGGCGCTGGTGGCGCTCAGATGTGGATGGAAGAAGACGCCGACAAACGAGTCAACAAAATTCGAGCAGAGGAAATTGCAGCAACCGGCTGCGATACAGTAGCGATTGGTTGCCCATTCTGCTCGGTTATGGTTAAGGATGGTTTGGATACTGTTGGCGCCGAAATGGATGTAAAAGATATCGCAGAACTATTGTGGGAACAAATCGTTGAGCGAGATAAGGAGATTCATGCAGCTGAATCTACTTCAATTGAATCGTGAGCGTCAAATACTAGCTGGTTCTAGCCGATGTTATGACAGACCTAACCAAAGCAATTCGTCCCATCGCTGGAACAATATTTGCCCTTACCTTATTTCAAGGTGCTATCGGTTGGGAATTACTCAGTGGTACTGATATGGGACACTCCCATACTGCGTATCTGATTACTGTTCTTGCAATAGTACTTCCAGTTATTGTTATTCAATCTGGAATTAAAAATAAATCTGTAAAAGGCAATGCTTTCGCGGTGGCAGGCCTATCGGTGATTCAACTCTGTGTTGGAATGTTTATGATGCCAGATTTCGGCTGGCTCCACCTACCACTGGCAATGATGCTAGCAGCACACACGTTCGCAGTGCTCATCTCAATGAAACATGCTTGATGATTGGAGATGATTCAATTGATTCCATTGATCGGTATAACCACATCGATTAATTCGATTCAATATGAGGTTGGAGATCAATCAGTTGTCATGTTGCCAGCCAATTATCCCAACGCAGTTCACAAAGCTGGCGGAATTGCATTATTATTGGTCGAGGGTGATGAACCTGAGGAAGTTCTCGATATTTTAGATGGAATCATTTTTTCAGGGGGACGAGATATTGATCCTATCCTCTACGGGCAAGAGGGTGTTGACCAAACAAAGGATGTTAGGGGAACCCAAGATGAGTGGGAAATCAATTTAATGCGAGGCGCGATTGAGCGCGACTTACCAATACTATGCACTTGCAGAGGTCATCAATTACTCTGCATAGAAAGAGGTGGAGAACTCCATCAACATCTGCCAGAAACCAAGGGGTTCGAAAATCATGGTGCAACTGGAGGCAAATGGTCAAATCATCAAGTTTACTTAGAAAAAGGCTCGATTCTCGAGGGATTATTAGGCGCAGAAATCTTAGTTAATTCTGGTCATCACCAAGGTGTTTTTTCTGCAGGCGACCTATCCGTGGTCGGTAGAACTGACGATGGTTTAATTGAGGCTGTTGAACTCGATGGAATGACTTTTTTGATTTCTACTCAATGGCATCCTGAGATGACTAGTCAAGATGAAATATTTACGGCATTAATAACTGCTGCAGGAAACTGAATTAAGGTTTATTTAATTTAGTTATTCGTTTACGCAGTTTGTATGACTAACTCTGACCGACGTCCAATCGTAGGAATTACAACTCCTGCACGTCAAACAAAATGGGCGAATTGGGATTTAAATGCAATTGTTTTACCGACAACATATCCCAAAATAATCAGAAAATGTGGTGGTAATCCATTATTGATACCACCCGGGGGTGATGCGAGCATTCTCGATTGCCTCGATGCATTGGTAGTGGCCGGGGGACCGGATATTGATCCAGAATTGTACGGACAGGTTGTAGGTGAATTTACAGATGAAATCTATCCTGAACAGGATGCTTCAGAAATCGCTTTAATCAAAGGAGCGATTGAGAGAGACATTCCACTTCTGGGCGTTTGTCGAGGATTCCAAATGATCTGTATCTTAGCAGGCGGAAGTCTGTATCAACACTTACCTGAAACTCAAGGATTTGAAGATCATGGTGGCTGGAATGGAGTCGTGAGTGAACATGGTGTAGATTTGCTAGCAGCCTCTCATCTTTGTAAAATTCTTGGAAAAAGTGTGACGGCTAACTCTACTCACCACCAAGGTGTGAGTGATGCTGGAAGTTTGGTGATTTCCGGCTACTCTTCGCATGATGGTCTAATCGAAGCGGTGGAAATGCCAGATCAAAAATTTTGCATAGGAGTTCAATGGCATCCAGAACGGATTGGCCATCACGAATTGTACACAGCCCTCATTGATGCAGCGCGAAGTTCATGATGGGCACGCTCTGAGAAACGATTGAGAATATGGCGCTGAGAGTCTACGACACGCGTTCACGCTCTAAGCGTGAGTTTAATCCGATAGTACATGGAAAGGTTAGTCTCTATGTTTGTGGTATCACTCCATACTCTCCATCTCACCTTGGTCACGCCCGCCAAGCCATTGCTTTCGATATCATAACACGCTGGCTCCGTCATTCGGGGTATGACGTGAATTATGTGACTAATTTTACCGACATTGATGACAAAATCATCAATGTTGCGAACGCCGAAGGTGTTGATTTCTCAATCGTCTCAGAAAGAAATATAGTAGATTACTACGAAGTTATGGATGCGATGAATGTTCTACGTGCCGATGATTACTCTCGGGTGACCGGCACGATTCCAGAAATCATCGAAATGGTAGAGCAGCTTGTTGAAAAAGGCCATGCTTATGTTGGAGATGATGGAGTTTACTTCGAGATTGATACCGCGCCAGAAAAGTTTGGACAATTAACTGGCCAGACTCTAGACATGGTTCGAGCCGGTGCTGGTGGACGAGTTACCGAAACTGGCTCGAGCAAGCGAGATCATCGAGATTTTGCTTTGTGGAAATTAGCGAAATCGGGTGAGCCATCTTGGGAGAGCCCTTGGGGAGAGGGTAGACCTGGTTGGCACATCGAGTGTTCAGCAATGTCACTCAAGCATCTCGGCGAGACTTTTGATATTCATGGCGGCGGTTCGGATCTTCTTTTCCCTCACCATGAGGCGGAGATTTTCCAATCGGAATGCTGCCTAGGAATCGAGCCGGTTGTCAAGTATTGGATTCATAATGGCATGATAAATGTTGACGGAGAAAAAATGTCGAAATCACTTGGAAACTTTTGGACTATTCGTGATACATTTGAACACGTCAGTCCGCTTGAATTGAGATATTCCCTACTCAATGCCCCTTATCGCCAACCCGTCGAATTCAATATGGCAATTCTTGAGGAATCTCAGAAACATCACCAGCGGATGGTAGCAATTTATGGTAAAGCGCTGGTCTCTACAGGAAGTGGTGATTGGAACGGTTACAGCACACTTGAGGCTGCAGCAGAAAAATTCACTGCAGGGATGAATGATGATTTCAATACTCGAACCGCAATGGTCGAAGTTCAGTCAATTGTTCGAGAACTACAATCTTTGTTTGCAGATAATAATGATGATGATTTCATCGCTGCTAGCGTGGGTTGGTTAACTGAATTTGCCGGCGGAATCTTAGGTTTGCTTCCCGATGATGAAACAACCCGCTCAATGGTATCTGAAGATAATACAGCACGAAGTGAGTTAGAAATGATTGTTGAGCCGTTTCTGGTCGAGCGAAGCTTGGCTCGGGATTCAAAAAATTGGGCTCGAGCCGATGAAATTAGAAACGAATTAAGCGCTCTTGGTGTGATTGTAAAAGATGGACCCGATGGGCCTGTTTGGGAATTAAAATAATCACCAAAAAAATCCTGAGATTGCAAAATTCCATTTTGCGAGAATCATCGACGCACCAATCACAGCGATGGCTCCAGGTATGAGGTAGTCGTATTGACTTCTGGCGTTGCTTAATGCTCCGAGTTCCGAGCCTCGCTCAAGGTAACTTCTGAATCCTGGAGAGTCTCGACCTTTCACTTGTAGAGCTGCAGATTTACGTGTTGAGTCCTTGTAAGGTTCGATATTTTCATGCTGAAATTCTTTATCATCTCGGTTGCTGACTTCCCCTGTTAGATAGATGGGGTCACCAATTTTCAAACCAAATAGAGTCCAACGATGTCTACGTACATCTCCACTAGTCATCAGATTGAGGATTAATCCTCTATAACTCAGGTCATTTCGACATTCCCACTGAATGAGGTGTTGACCGAGCTCTACTCTCCTACCACTCCAGGATCCGGGGCGTACTACAATTCCGCCGGTTCCATCATTCAGCACAAAATTCAGCACATCTTTTTTTTGCCGTACCAATTCCCAACCACATTCTTCCTTCGTTCCGCCATCCCCATCCGAAACCCGTCGACAAATATAGATCTCATATGTCCAATGTGACATATAGAGGTCGTCGACGACCTTGGAAGGATCATTGTCAACAGTGATGGTCATTGGGTCGGCAAGATGCTTTCTAACCTGACCCACTAATTCTGCATTACCTATGGCGACTGAACGAACTAATGATGTAGGTACACCAATTATCGTATTAACTCGTTTCCATCGTGTAATACCATAACCCAGCCAAACTATTGAGATTAAACCAAGTCCGTAAGTAATGCGAGGGTCAGCAGGAAAAAATCCTTCCAATTCCTGGGAATTAGCCCAAGAAGGTGTGTTTAATCCCGAATCACTCATGTCTTTACAATGTGATAATGGATTTCCGTCATCATCCTCTCCTCCGACTAAAAGGATTGGAATGATTTCTCCATTCTGGCACTCCCAACCATTTGTGCTATAATCAGCAATAGCATAACCTGCCATTATCAGCATTATCGATACGAGGGTTAAACTAATTCCATAGGTAGAAATGGTTGCGGGTTTAGGTGTTCCAATTTTTGTCGGATGTTCAGCAATAATACCCTCCTCATCTTTTGAGTAAGGATTTTCATTGTACCAATGTTCTTCGCTTGGCGATTCGAAAACCCATCCTCTATCGTCGGTAGATGGGATATTTATCGTCGCCGAATTCCAAAAATTCTCTAAATCGATTCCTCCGGCTTCTTGTCGACGAATAAAATCTCTAGGAGGTGCGTTATTTCTGATATTATGCAATTGAACTGATAATTTTGTTGGTGATATTGAAGTAAGGATTAGACCACAAATGATGCATATGGATGCAGGTATCAAAAAAGCAATCCAGGAACTAGTGCCGATTACGCCAAGTGCTATTATTGAAAAAAGAAATCCAATAATCATCCCGAGCCATGCGATACTCCACGAAAAAATTCTGATTATGGAAAAAAAAGTCTGTTGAAAACCATTGCTTTTGAGGGAAGGGAATGAAATGTCGAGAAAGCCAGCATCCAATTCAAGGGTTGGCGAATCCCTCCTCATGGAGTTGACTGATTGGTCATCATGATGAACTTTAGGCAAATCTCATCCATCTCGATTCAAATTGTTGTAAATGATTGTCAACGAACCGATTATTATCATCCCTGCAACTAAGAAGGCAATGCGAAGCACCGATAAGTCGCCATTACACGGGGTTAATCGTGACGGACTATCAACCTCGCCAGACTGTCCTAGCGGCATTGATGGTTCTCAGCATGTCCTTGGCAGGATGTTTCGGCGGAGATGAGACTAATCTTCATTCAGATTTTATTTGGGATGAGGACATGAATTATGTCGATGACCCATTGACCCATGAAGATTCTAGAGTGTTTATCGTCGGCGATCCGATGGATAATATGACTTGGGGGAATGCATCTTGGGCTGTTTTCGGAAATGAAGAGGGTGGCAATTGCTGTGAACACTATTTGGCGGGAACCAAGGAAGGTTGGATACTAAATTTTGGGGGGGAGTACCCGACTTGGTCAGAAGACCGAGGTCATACATGGAGTGAATACCTCCCGAGTATTTTGTCACAACTTGGTTGTAGAGAACCTAAGCCAACCGTGCCAGGGCAAGAAGGATTAGGAGAGGGCAGTATTGTTCAGGCGACAAATGGTGATTTGATTTCTATGGGCTGGTTCCCATATCCAAGCACCAGTGGTGCAGACCAGTTCTACGCATTCTTTTACGATGCAGAAGATCAAGCTTGGTCTTGGTGTTTTAATCGAACACCTGAACCATTTTACGATCGTTCATGGCAGGTTGAAGTAATTGGACCAATCAATGGTGGAATTTATGGGAATGGGCCATGGGCAAGTATTGTCATCTCGAATTTTTGGCATCAAGTTCAGAATATCGGTGGACAAATTTCGACTGATGGATTGAATTACGATTTCTTTTCTTTTCCAGATCGCGATGCGAATTTAGATGTAATCGAAGTGGATTTGACAGCAATTGATTTGGGGCCTGAATGGGATTATACAAAACCACACAAGGAAATGAGATCATTCCCAGTGCCTTCGGGCGGACTGTACTTCCCAAATTACTTCCTTGACGGCACCGATGCATTCCTTGACACCTCACTAAATTGGTGGGGTGCAACGACACTGAATGGTTCTACTCTACCTACTGAATATTGTTCACTTGATTCTTCAACGGCACTTCATTGCTTTGAGTCAATGCCTAGTGGTGTTGGAATAACGCATTACATTTCATGGGATGGTGGCGAGACTTGGGATTGGCAAGATTATAATTTGACAGATTCTGCAACGGAACTTGAAGAATGGGAATGGCATTCAAGTGGAGTTCATGAT
>Ga0302118_10001267_pt1 | contig 12448 bp, 9 predicted proteins | sample AG5_331_MG_FD_203126 | JGI IMG/M metagenome (GOLD analysis project Ga0302118, IMG submission 203126) | Marine microbial communities from Western Arctic Ocean, Canada - AG5_33.1 | ecosystem: Environmental > Aquatic > Marine > Oceanic | place: Canada: Western Arctic Ocean | collected 2017-10-01 | reverse complement strand
AAGCTACCGGCCAGTTGACCACCATGGCTGGGGTACCGGTCAAACTAATTCAAGGGGTAAAAATCGTTTAGATCACGGGGTCAATGGGGGTGATAATCCCCAGTTGCGCTTCGATGGCTCCGGCGGCATTAAGGGCCAAGTCGTCTCGCCAGCGATCAGCCACGCATTGCACCCCTTGCGCTAAACCTTCACTTACCCCTACCGGTACGCAAGCCGCCGGCAGGTTCAAAATATTCGGCGGAGTTATGCAGCGCAACAAGTTGGTCAAACCGGGGATGCCCATTGAATCTAAGTCGGCATCGTGTTCAAAAGGTTTAGTGGTCCAGGTGGGCATGATAACCACGGGGTTTTCATCAAAGAAGGTGCTCCACAAACGACTGAGGCGTACGAACTCGGCTTGCACTAAGGGCGGCGGCATGCTTTCACTGGGAAAGTTTTCGCCCATTTCGTCCAAGCTGTCGGCCAAACCTTCACTAAGCATGGGGCGAGCCATTTGCATTATCACTCCGATGTCAAGGGACAGTAGGTGGGCCCAGACTTCTTGGCAGCGTTCCATCTCCGGCGGGGTGGCATCAGTAATCTCCCAGCCGGCAGCGACCAAAGCATCGGCGGCTTTGTTGACGGCATCAGCAACCCACGGGTCACAAGGGCCCCCGGGCACTTCACGCAAAATGGCCGCTTTGCGGGGAGCCTCGAGGCTTTCCATGGCTACGGTTACTGAGCGAGGATCGCGAGAGTCCCGACCGTTGAGGATGGCCATAGCTGTCCAAAGGTCTTCAACCGAGCGAGCCATCGGACCATCGGTGCCCATGAGGTAGAAAGAAAGCGGATCATTTTGGTCGTGTTCGAAAGAACTAAAGTGGGGCAGGCGCCCGTGGGTAGGTTTTAACGAGGCGATGCCACAACAAAAGGCTGGGTTGCGCAACGAACCGCCGATGTCGTTGCCGAGGCCAATGGGGGACATGCCTGAACTAATGGCTGAGCCTTCGCCGCCGCTAGAACCACCCGCGGTCAGGTTGGGGTGCCATGGGTTGCGGGTGAGGCCTCGTAGGGGATTGTTGGTGGAAACCCTCAAGCCTAGTTCGGGCAGGTTGGTGCGACCCAAAGGCACGGCACCGGCATCACGCATGCGCTCTACCAGTGGGGCATCAACCGCGGAAACCATGTCGGCAAAGACGGGAAGTCCGCTAGTGGTGGCGGTGCCGGCCACGTCAATATTTTCTTTAATGGTGAACGGGACCCCATGGAGTGGGCCGAGGTCTTCGTCGGCGGCGATAGCCGCATCAGCAGCATCCGCCTCCGCTTGGGCGCGTTCGGTCAAGGTGACGGTCACGGCGTTGAGGTGCCCGTTTACCTCTTCGATTCTTTCGAGGTGGGCATCAATGACTTCGCGACTTGATACCTGCTTAGATGAAATAAGGTCGGCGAGCTCGCCGGCCGTACGCTGCCATAGTTGTTCGCTCATTTAGAGAACATAGCCTTAAGACCATAGATCACACCACTTGGAGTAACCGTGCCGCAACTTGAAGCCAACAACCTGACTTTCGAATACGAGACTTTTGGTAGCGCTGATGCGCCACCGGTGTTGTTCATCATGGGTTTGGGGGCACAGATGACTGCTTGGCCGATTGAGCTTTGCCAGATGGTGGCTGATCAGGGCTATCAAGTTATTCGGTTTGATAACCGAGATATTGGTTTGTCGAGCTATCTCGACCACTTGGGCGACCCGGACATGATGGAAATTTTTGGTGCGGCCATGGCCGGGGATTCGTTTGATGCTCCGTATGACTTGGCGGATATGGCGAGGGATACCGTTGGGGTACTGGATGCTCTTGGTCATGACACGGCACACATCGTGGGAGCATCCATGGGCGGCATGATTGCTCAGCGCTTGGTAATCGACCACCCGCATCGGGCGCGTTCGTTGACCTCTATTTTTTCTATGCCGCGGTTTATTCTGGGCGATGATGAGGTGTCGGCTGCTTTAATGGGTGATGCCCCAGAGACCCGTGACGAACGTATTGCTGCCGGGTTAGAAGCGGCCCGCTTGTTTTCGGGCGGCGGGTTTCCTTTTGATGATGACGAGGTTCGTGCTCGGGTGGCGGAAGGCATTGATCGGGCGTGGCATCCAGAAGGTCAGGTCCGCCAAACGGCTGCCATTATTGCTGACGGGGATCGCACCGAAGGATTGCAATCATTAGATTTGCCTGCGGTGGTTATCCACGGCACGGGCGATCGTCTGGTTATTCCCCAGGGCGGTCAAGAAACCGCCGATGCTATCCCGGGCGCCGAATTGGTATGGATCGAAGGCATGGGCCATGAATTCCCTGAACCGACCTGGCCCACCATAGTTAACGCCATGACGACCCTTTTTGCCCAAGCCGACGCCTCTTAAGCCAATAGATGGGGACAGTTCCCATCTATTGGTTGGGCTCGTTTGTGGGCTAGGCCTGCATGATGATGAGGCGTTCCTCGGTCATTTCTTTGACGGCGTAAACCGGGCCTTCCCGGGTGTTGCCGGAGTCTCGAATGCCGCCGTAAGGCATGTGGTCGGCTCGCCACGATGGGGTCTCGTTAATGGTTACCCCGGCAAAATCGAGGGCCTCGGCGGCCCGCAAGGCCTTGGCCAAATTGTTGGTAAACACGCCCGCCTGCAACCCGAAAATAGTGTCGTTGGCCCACTCAAGTGCCTCTTCGTAATCGGTGTAGGTGGCGATGCCCACCACCGGGCCAAACACCTCCATGCATGACACCTTCATGTCGGGGGTGATACCGGTCAAAATAGTTGGCTCGATTATCCCGTGGTCACCCACCTGGCCGCCACAAGCTATCTCAGCGCCGGCGGCTACCGCCTCGGCTACCCAATCCGCTACTCGCCCGGTGGAGTCACCGGTAATAAGCGCGGAAACCTCGGTGGCTTCATCAAGCGGGTCACCAACAACTACCGTGCCGGCGGCAGCTACCAAAGCCTCGGTGAACTCCTCGGCAATGTCGGCGTGCACATAAATGCGCTGAGTTGAAATACAAGTTTGACCGGCATAACCAAAGGCCGCTCCCCGGAGTTTGAGGGCCACTGCAGCCACATCCACATCCGGTTCCACGATGACCGGCGAGTTGTTGCCTAACTCTAAAGACACTTTTTTCTTGGGGGCTTTTTGACGGATGCCCCAACCGACTACCGGCGACCCAGTGAAAGTAATCATGGCGACATCGTCGTGTTCAACCAAATGGCTGGCCGTAGGGCCCATACAAGGCACCACGTTGAGCCAGCCGGCAGGCAAACCACATTCTTCTAACAACAGTTCACCCAGACGAATGGCGGTTAATGGGGTTTTATCGGCTGGTTTAAGCACTACCGGGCAACCGGCGGCAATAGCCGGGGCAATCTTGTGGCACACCAAGTTCAGCGGGAAATTAAAAGGAGTAATAGCCCCCACCACGCCGATGGGAACCCGAGCCACCCAGCCGGTTTTGCCCACCCCGGCCGAACTAGCGTCCATGGTGATGAGTTCAGAGTTCATAGTGCGAGCCACGGCGGCCGAAAAACGCACGGTATCTACCGCCCGAGCAGCCTCGCCGCGAGCGATGGTGATGGGTTTTGCTGACTCAGCAGAGAGTATTTGTGCTAACTCTTCATGATGGGCGGTCAAACTGTCGGCGAGGCGATCCAAAATGGCGGCCCGTTCGAATACCGGGAGGGCGCCCCCTGCCAAGGTGGCTTTGGCCACGGCAACCGCTTGGTCTAGATGATCGGTGGTGGCTTCAGCCACCGTGCCCAGTAGGCGGCCGTCAAAAGGGGAGCGGACCTCAATAGCGGTGGCGGCATCGACGCGCTGGTCGCCGATGATCATGAGATGGTGAGCAGACATGGTGACCTCTTGTGTTGGGAGTTTCGGTAAATCTATCTGGTCTTCAAAATAGCCGGTCTTAAAGCCCGGCTACTTCTGCGAGAAACCAGTCCACCAAACGGTCGGCTTGTCGCCGGTTCTCTTGGGCCCGCTGCTGGTTTTCGGTGCGTAGATTATCTGGGTCAAGACCCAAAGTAGCCATTTCGTCAAGCCCCTGGTTGATCCACTCGTCGAGCAGCAACGGGGTGACCTCGGGGTGAAACTGGGTGCCCAAACTGCGGCCGCTACGAAACATCTGAGAACTCACCGCGTTGCGAGCCAGCTCGGTTGCTCCCTCGGGCACCGAAAATTGGTCGTAGTGCCACTCAAACCAAGGCCCACTCCCGACCTCAGCGACGTCTGAGGTCACCGGGCACCAACCGATTTCTGGTTGCGGCGATTTTGTCACCCCACCCCCTAAAGCGACCGACAACACTTGAGCCCCAAAACACATACCTAAAACTGGCGTTCCTTGGCTATGGGCTTCCTGCACCAAGGCGACCTCACGGTGAATCCACGAAGTAATGGGTTCGGTGTTGGCCAGCGACCAAATAGCGCCAGTGACCACTAGGAGATCAAAAGACCCAAGATCAGGGAATGGTTTATGCGAAACCGGGTCCTGCGGGTCATCAAGTACCCGAAATATTTCAAGAGCAAAACCCTGAGATTGCAAGTGTTCGCCCACCCCTTCGGCCGGGCCAAACTCATCGTGTTCAATAACCAAGGCTCGCATGCCCAGAGGTTACCTCGCGGCTAAGATTTGCCTATGGCCGTGCCCGAACCTTCCTCAGCAGTTTTTGCCGCCCAAGAAGGCAACATTGTTGAACCGTTGGTCGATGGTGGGGTGGCTTTTGATCGGATTGCCACTGCGGTAGAAAACGCCGGCACCTCAGTAGCAGTCTGTGTGGCATTTCTCGAAATATCTGCGGTGTTTCCTAACGGGAGAGGAACATTTTTTGACCTGCTTGACCAAGCAGCGGCCCGCGGGGTGCAAGTAAAAGTGCTCATGTGGGACCCCCAAGGCCCGGCAGCCGAGGCCGAAGACACTTTATGTGCCGATGAAAAAACCGCCCAATTGCTGGCCAGCCGAGACACCCAATGGCAGATGCGTTGGGATAGCGCCGGACAGTTCTGCCAACACCAAAAAGTATGGCTTGTTGATGCCGGCACTCCGCAAGAAGCGGCTTTCGTAGGAGGCATTAATATTGGCCAAGGTTCTATGGCCGGCCCTCAACACCTTGAACAAAGTTTTGGCCAACGTAACGAGCAGTACGGCAACGTTCATGACGTGCACTGTTTGCTTAAAGGCCCAGCGGCCACCGATGTGCACGACAACTTTGTCATGCGTTGGAATGCCGCCTCAGAACAAAACCAGCCCTTTGGACAGTGGCCGCCGACCGGTACCGATGGCTTGCTGCCCCCCACCCAACGTAGTGCTGTAGCGGGCCCCACGCGAGCGCAAATTACTCGTAGCGTGTTGCCAGGCCTTTACCCATCTTTGCCCAACGGTGAAAACAGCGTGCGTCAGCAGTATCTCGAAGCGCTTAACGAGACTAAAGACTACCTATATATTGAAAACCAAATTCTGCTCAGTCGGGCTTGTTTAGAGGTGATCCATGGAGTGCTAGAGCGCGGAGTTCCGGTATTTGCTTTGGCCCCCGGAGTGCCTATGAAAGAACTCGCGGCGGCCCGTGCCCACCCGGGGATAGCCGCCGGTTTTGAGGCATTAGCGGCCTGTGGCCAGTACCCCAATTTTTGTTTAGCAGCTCCAGCGGCTTTGCGCAGTTGGGGCTACGAAGACATTTATGTGCATAGTAAAACGGCCATCATCGACGACCAGTGGGCCACCATCGGTTCAACCAACCTGATCTTTACTTCTTTCCAAGGGGACACCGAGATGAACGTGTCGTTTTGGGACGCTGCATTGGTTCGTGATTACCGGGTGCGCCTTGTGGACGAACAAGGCGGGTTTTCTTCGGTCGGACTCACGGGCCGAAAAGCCATAGAGGACCTCGCCTCGGTGGCCCGAGCCAACGCCCTGCGCAAAGAATACGGCGAGCCTTTGGTGGGCTATGTAGCAGCGCTTGACCCCGCTACGTGGGCGCGAAACTAGGCATACTCCGGCACTGTCACACCCAAGGTCTACCTTTGAGGTATGGAAATTATTACCGTCACCGCATTGTTGGTTGCTTTGGCCGCTGTGGCCTGGGCCTTACGGCAGTCTTCAAACCCCGCCACCCCTCCGTTGGACAACACTGCGTTAGCTCAACACATTGGGGCAGAAGTAAAAGCGCAAATGTCTGAGGTGGCCACGGCAGCCCTTGAAGCCAATAATAAACAGTTTCTCACCTTGGCTGACCAAAAAATGCAAGGGCTTCAAGCGCCCTTTGACGCCGAAATGAAAAAGCTTGCCGAGGAGGTTGGCCGCTTAGAAGAATCAAACAAAACCCGCAAAGGCGCGGTGGATGAGTTGATGAAACAAATGGGCACCAAGATCACCGAATTAAATACTTCTACGGTGACCCTGTCGGAAGCATTGAGGTCACCCACCTACCGAGGGTCATGGGGCGAGCAACAACTGCGCAACGTCATCGAAATGTCCGGCATGATCCCGTATTGCGACTTTGAAGAACAGACCGAGGGAGAAAACCGTGAAGGCAATCGGGTGCGCCCCGATGTGCGGGTGCGATTGCCAAACGGAGCCCACCTGGCCATTGACGCCAAAACCCCGTTCGATGCTTACGCCCGAGCCCAAGAAGCAACCGACCCCGCAGTGGTGGAGTTGGAGTTAAAGGCCCATGCGAAAGCATTGAAGAGCCACGTCGACGATCTTGCCTCAAAAAAGTATTGGGAGCACAACGATGGCCCAGCACCGGAGTACGTCATTTTGTTTGTGCCCGGCGAGTCATTTTTGGCTGATGCGGCCCGGGCCCGCCCCGAACTGCTGGCGGAAGCAATGAACAAAAAAGTATTGCTGGCTTCTCCGGTCAATTTATTGGCCTTGCTTTGGGCGGTGCATCGCGGATGGCAAGAGGCCCGCATCTCGGAAAATGCTCGAGAGATTGCCGAACTCGGAGAAGACCTTTATAACCGGGTCGGAGTGTTACTTGAACACGTTGACAAAACCGGACGAGGGTTAAATACTGCGGTGAACGCTTACAACAAGTTGGTGGGTTCGGTAGATGGCCGCCTCATGCCGTCGCTGCGTAAGTTCCCTGAGCTCGGGGTCGGAAGCGATGAACTTTCCACCCCGCAATCACTTGAAGCGTTACCGCAGCAGGTGCAGGCCGCTGAGTTGCCGGCCCCAGACGACGACTAAAACTGCCAAGTACGGGTTACCTCAAGCGCCGCCTCAACGACCTGGTCGTCGCTCCAAGTTTCCATCTCGGTGGCTACTTGCGCCGTGTTGAAACCAACCAGAATCGGTCAATGCGCTGTCGGCAAAAGTTTGTTGCCTGAAAGATGCTTCTTGTCGTCTCGGTGGGGTAAAGAGTTGGTGATGACGAGAGGCTAGGCGCTGATGCGTCGTCCTCCAGAAGCCCGAGACGCTTCGGCGAGTAATTTTGCCAATTGATCGTAGTCTCCGTCTACGGTGCTCACCGTTAGCCGGAGATGGTCACTTGTTTTGCTAACGCAAAACGGGCTTCCGGGGGCGGCCCCGATGCCGTGAGAGGCCAGGCTGATAAGTGCCGTGGCCTCGTCTGCTACCTCCATCCAAAGGTTGAAACCCGATTCGCCAGGAACGCTGACCCCTTGCTCAGCGAGGGCAGCCACCAAAGATGAACGTCTTTGGGCGTAGGTTTTACTGGCCGTAGTTACTAATTGAGCAGCGGTCGGGTCAACCAGCAGGTGCAGGAGAACCCCCTGCAAGAGGCGGCTGCTCCAGGCCGGCCCGAGTTGGCGACGATGAACGAGGGCATTGACTACTTCGGCTGGGCCACCTACGGCGCCTAGTCGAAGGTCGGGCCCGTAGGCCTTGGAAAAACTATGAATGTGCACTACCTGGCTGGGCAGACGGTCTCCCAAAGAGTTGAGGTCGGACCCGGCGACTTCCCCCGAATGGTCATCCTCAATTATTAGTAAATTTCGGCCCTCAAGAAGCTCAGCCAATTGGTCGGCCCGCTGAGCAGAAAGGTTCCAGCCAGTGGGGTTGTGGGCTCGAGGTTGCAAGAGCAGAGCTTGAGGATCGAGTTTGAGGACTTCGGCAAAGGCATCAAGGTCAGGACCGCCTTCCACCATGGGCACCGGAAGAAGTTCGGCACCAGCTGATTCCAACATGTCTAAAGCCGGTGGAAACCCCGGGTCGGTAACGATGACCCGATCACCGAAATTTATGTTGCCAGAAATAATGCGATCCAAACCATCCATGGCGCCGTCTACCACGGTAATTGCCTCTGCCGAAAATGGCCATTGGCTGGTCAAAATATCGGTGAGCGCTGGGATGGTGGGATGATCAAGGTAACTAGATACCGGGGGCTCATCGCGCAGAGCGATGAGGGCACCGCCCAAAGGGGGTAACAATTTAGGGTCGGGAGTTCCGGTGCTGAGGTCCCACTGGTAAGTATCAGGGTCAACGGGTACTTGCCAAAAGCGGCCCGGATCGTCTGGCTGGCGGCGCGATCGAACAAAAGTCCCGCGGCGACCATCGGTAGTAACCAACCCCGCGTGTTGCAGGCGACGCCAAGCATCGGTCACCGTAGAAGGGCTAATACCCAAGGCCTGAGCAACGGACCGTACCGTGGGAAGCCGGTCGTTGCCGCTGACCTCTCCGGAGCTAATGAGACGCCCCACGGCGGCGGCTATTCCTGCCGGGCTTTTGTCGGTAACAGAGTTGGTAATGATGTTAAGAAGATTATGCATAATTTTTTGATTGTTACTAAATAGGCATTGTGTGTGTGTCAATTGGCACATAGTGTTTCAAAAAGAAAGCTATGACGCAAGCCCCAATTAAATCATTTGAGGAGAAACCCATGACCAACATCGTTCGCTCAGCAATGGTCCAAGCAGCCTGGACCGGCGACAAAGAATCAATGATCCAACTCCACGAACAATACGTAGCCGAGGCAGCAGCCGATGGAGTGCAGGTCATGTGCTTCCAAGAACTGTTCTACGGCCCCTACTTTTGCCAAGTACAAGACGCCGCCTTTTACGACTACGCCGAAGCCATTCCTGACGGGCCGATCACTAAACGCTTCCAGGAGTTGGCCGCTAAACACAACATGGTGTTGGTCTTGCCCATGTACGAAAAAGCCCAAGAGGGGTTCCTTTACAACACGGCAGCGGTCATCGACGCCGACGGCACCTACCTTGGCAAGTACCGCAAAACCCATATTCCTCAAGTCAAAGGCTTCTGGGAAAAGTTTTATTTCCGTCCCGGCAACTTGGGCTACCCGGTGTTTGACACCGCCGTCGGCAAGGTCGGCGTTTACATTTGCTACGACCGCCACTTCCCCGAAGGATGGCGAGCCTTGGGCCTTAACGGAGCGCAGATGGTCTTTAACCCATCAGCCACCAGCCGTGGGCTCTCTAAGTACCTCTGGCAAATCGAACAACCTGCTTCTGCGGTAGCCAATATGTACTTTGTGGGTGCTATCAACCGAGTAGGAATTGAAGAACTCGGGGAAAATGATTTCTACGGAACTACCTATTTTGTTGACCCCCGGGGTCAGTACGTCGGTGAAGTTTGTTCAGAAACCGAAAACGAACTCATCGTACGAGACCTCGACCTTGACCAAGTAGAAGAAGCCCGCAACCAATGGGCCTTCTACCGAGATCGTCGCCCTGACATGTACGACCCACTGGTCCAACCCTAGATCAAGACCTCTCGGAGAAAATTATGACTACCAACGCTGAACTCTTAGCCCGCCATAAGGCGGTGCTGCCTTCTTGGCTGGCCCAGTACTACAACCCTCCTATTTCCTTGGATAGCGGTGAGGGTCGCCACGTTTTTGATGTGGAAGGCAACCGTTACCTCGACTTCTTTGGTGGTATTTTGACCACCAGTTTGGGTTACAACATCCCTGAGGTCACTCAAGCTATTCAAGCGCAGGCCCCCAAAACCCTGCACTCGTCAACGCTTTATCTTTCGGAACCCATGATTGAGTTGGCTGAGCTCATCGCTGGTTTATCGGGTATTCCCGATGCCAAAGTATTTTTTACCACCTCGGGAACCGAAGCCAACGATGCTGCTTTGATGCTGGCCACCACCTACCGGAAGTCCAACCAAGTGTTGGCTATGCGCAACAGCTACCACGGTCGGTCGTTTACTACCATCGCCATTACTGCTCAACGGTCTTGGTCACCTACTAGCGTGAGCGGGCTCTCGGTCAACTACGTACACGGCGGCTACCGCCTGAGGAGCCCTTTTCGGGCCATGGATGATGATGCCTACACCACCGCATGCGTTGACGACCTCACTCAGGTGTTCGACATGATGACCTCCGGTGATGTAGCCGCCATGATTGCCGAGCCCATCCAAGGAGTGGGCGGCTTTGCTACCCCACCCGATGGTTTCTTTGGCGCCATGAAAAAGGAGCTTGATAATCGCGGGGTGCTCTTTATCTCTGATGAAGTACAAACCGGTTGGGGCCGCACCGGTGACCACTTCTGGGGCTATCAAGCTCACGGCATTACCCCCGACATTTTGACCTTTGCCAAAGGGGTGGGCAACGGTTTGGCTTTAGGCGGGGTAGTGGCTAGCGCCGAACTGATGGACTCATTGCCCGGTAACTCACTGTCGACCTTCGGCGGAAACCCACTGAGTAGCGTCGGTGCCTTAGCCACCATTAACTACATGTTAGACAACGACACCCAAGGCAACTCCAAACGCATGGGGGACCGCTTGGTGGCCAAACTGCAACCAGCAGTTGATGACTCCACCGTGGTGGCCGAACTTCGTGGACGTGGCTTGATGCAGGCCATTGAGACCGTGCAGCCGGGCTCGTTAGAACCTAATGTTGAAGCCGCCGGCCAGATTATTGAACAAGCACGTGTTGCGGGCTTGTTAATTGGTAAAGGTGGGCTTTACGGCAACGTGTTGCGTATCGCTCCACCTATGACGGTGACTGAAGCAGAAATTGACGAAGCAGGCGACATTTTAGTTGACTGTATAAAAGCGTTGGATTAACTAACCAAAACGAAGAGGGGAATCATGACCAAACTCATTAAAAACGGAACCGTAGTTAGTGCTACTGGCCGTCACGCGGCAGAAGTGCTGGTAGACGGAACAACCATTGTGGCACTATTGCAACCCGGTTCAGACACTGCCTTAGCAGCCGAATCTGGTGCCGAAGAAATCATTGATGCCACTGGAAAATACGTTATTCCGGGCGGTATAGACAGCCACACTCACATGGAATTGCCTTTTGGTGGTACTGCAGCATCCGATACTTTTGAAACCGGAAGCCGGGCCGCTGCTTGGGGCGGAACCACCACCATCATCGATTTTGCTGTTCAAACCTATGGCCAAAATGTACGCGATTCGCTGGAGGCCTGGTTCGCAAAAGCCGAAGGTGAATGCGCCGTGGACTACGGATTCCACATGATTCTTGGTGACATTAACGAAGCGTCACTGAAAGAAATGGACACCCTGGTCGGCGAAGGCATCAGCAGTTTCAAACTATTTATGGCTTACCCCGGCGTCTTTTACAGCGATGATGGTCAGATCCTGCGAGCCATGCAAGTAGCGGCCAACAACGGGTCGCTTATCTCGATGCACGCTGAAAATGGCATTGCCATTGATGTATTGGCTGAACAAGCGGCTTCTCGTGGTGACACCGGACCGGTTTTCCACGGGTTGAGTCGCCCCTCTTTGCTGGAAGGTGAAGCTACTTTCCGAGCTATCCAGTTGGCCTTGGTGGCCGGCGCTCCGGTTTATTTTGTGCACTTGTCATCGAGTGAGGCACTCGAAGCAGTGGCCGCCGCTAAAGACAAAGGCCACAACGTTTTTGCTGAGACCTGCCCGCAATACCTGTATTTGAACCTTGAAGACCACCTTGGTGCCCCCGGCTTTGCCGGAGCCGGTTACGTTTGTTCAGCGCCCCTGCGCACCAAACACCACTCCCATCAAACCGACTTATGGAAAGGCCTGCGCACCAACGACCTCTCCATCGTGGCCACCGACCATTGCCCTTTCTGCATGAAAGATCAGAAAGATTTGGGCGTAGATGACTTCCGGGCTATCCCCAACGGAATCGGCGGGGTTGAACACCGCATGGACCTCATTTACCAGGGTGTGGTTATGGGCGAAATGACCCTTGAACGTTGGGTAGAAACCTGCTCTACCACCCCGGCCCGCATGTTTGGTATCTACCCGCAAAAGGGCGTTATCGCCCCCGGTTCAGACGCCGACATTGTGCTCTACGACCCGCAAGCCACCAGCACCATTTCGGTAGAGACCCATCACATGAACATGGACTACTCGGCCTATGAAGGCATAGAGATTGCCGGCAAAGTCGACACCGTCATGTCTAAAGGCAAGGTCATTATTTCTGATAACGCTTACCACGGCCGAAAAGGTGACGGCAGTTACCTTAAACGTGGTTTGTCTACTTACCTTCACT
>Ga0302118_10001265_pt1 | contig 12450 bp, 16 predicted proteins | sample AG5_331_MG_FD_203126 | JGI IMG/M metagenome (GOLD analysis project Ga0302118, IMG submission 203126) | Marine microbial communities from Western Arctic Ocean, Canada - AG5_33.1 | ecosystem: Environmental > Aquatic > Marine > Oceanic | place: Canada: Western Arctic Ocean | collected 2017-10-01 | reverse complement strand
TGATGAGAATGCAGCTTGTCACATAGCATTAGGGCAATGCTATTCTAAGTGTTTCAAAGGAGATATTGGCAATGATCCAAAAACAATAGAAGAAGCAGGAGGTAATTCCTCAATAATTCATGTAGATTGGATGATTGGTTCAGGAGATTTAGATATTGATGGAATAACTGCAAATGGAGAGAGAGTTCCAGTATTCAGAAAAGGCGAATGGGCTGAAACTCTCTGAAAATATTCTCATTCTGAAATTATTTTAGTTTATTTAATTTGAACGGCTCTTAAATAATATCAATTCTTGGAATTCATACAGGAGTCCAAAAAATGCCACGTGTAATGATAATAGGTGCGAATCGAGGAGTTGGTAGGGCTCTTTTAGATGGATATCTGGAAAGGGGTTGGGAATGTTTAGCAACATCTCGTAAAGATGAAAATGCAGAACAAAATGTTACATGGATAAAATTAGATATTCGTGACCCACAAAGTCATGTCCCCCTTGTAGGAGAATTGGATTTACTAATATGTAATGCTGGAGTTTTTCTAGATAGGGGCCATGAGATAGGAGCAGGGTATCAAGCTAAGTTATGGGAAGATACTTTTGCAACCAATGTTACAGGAACATATCTGGCTATTGAAGCGCAAATGAATGCTTTAAGAAAATCAAAAACCCCCAAAATTGCAATAATTTCGTCTCAAATGGCTAGTGACGCTAAAGCAAGTGGAGGTTCGTATATCTATAGATCTTCAAAGGCTGCTTCCTTAAATCTTGGCCGGAACTTAGCTACTGATCTAAAATCAGAAGGGATTTCAGTTGGAATATATCATCCAGGATGGGTACAAACTGATATGACTGGTAATACGGGCAATATTACTGCTTCAGAATCTGCAGATGGACTAATAGAAAGATTTGCGACTCTATCAATTGAAACAACTGGTTGTTTTGAGACATGGGATGGTAAAATACACCCTTATTGAAAGGATCAATAATTCTTATTTGGATAATAAATTAACCTAAATCTGAAGTAACTATTCCAAGGACTGGGAGTCCCAAAAAAAGAAGAATTAAGAAATAGGTAATGTAGCGGGATTTCTTTGAATCGTCGACTTCCTTATTGGTCATATTATGAGGCGTAAATAGAAATTTGGTATAACTTATATGTTTTATTTGACATTAAGATTAATTCTTTTGTATTTTAAGTGACCAAAATAGCAGAAATTTCAGAAATTAATATCATTCCAAAATTATGACTATCATCACTTGCAGTTGGATCAGGATTATCTCCAACTAAGAATACTTTATTTTCATTTATTGATTGAATTCTTTTGATAATTATGAGATTGGATTGTAGAGGGTGTTTCGCTAACACAATTTGTCCAACTTCCAGCACCTTATCTTCAACTTTCTCAAACCTTACAGTAGAGCCATCAACAAGCGTAGGCCACATTGAGTCGCCTTTTACTACTACATTTAGGAAGCGCGAATCCATGGTACTTCACGGCCTTTTGCGGCCCAGAACATGTTATGGATTGCTTCAACTGCATCCATTAATTCTTGCGCGTGTTGCTCTGAAACTTCAACTTTACAAGCAGAGCAAAGTTTTGCAGCTTGCCAGAATGTATCATGAAGGTTAGGGATTGATTCAAGATGTTGTGGCTTGAAGAAATCTGTCCACAGAATAAGTAATTCGTCTTTGCACTTTTGTGCTTCTTCTTCTTTTATTGTTGCATATCTTGAAATTGTGTTCATGTATGCTACAAATTCACTTCCAGAACCACCCGGGTTGTCTAGGGTATTCATTTTCTTTGTCATTGATTGGACAGCTTCTGCTGCTACACGTGCGCTTGCAGGGTCATAAACTCCACATGGTCCGTCACAATGTGCGCTTGCTTCGATTGTTGGTATGTTATCATTGGTTGGTTCTGTATCTGTCATACTATCTTACCTCTAACTAGGCGCAGTGGGTGCTTGAATATCAATGCTAAGGTAAAATAATCTGCCTAAATATCACGGATGAAACCAGAATGCTAATGCCAAAACTGCATAAGTTCCCAATAACATAGAACCTTCCAACCAGTTTGATTTACCATCCGAAGCAATAGCATTCACTATCATAACAGCAAGAAAAGCGGCAACAGTTTCTAACAATCCAAACTCAAAAGTTAGTGGTAAACCAAGTACCCAAGCAATAATTACCATAAGTGGAGCAACAAATACTGCTATCTGAGTGCTAGAGCCAATAGCTATGGCAAATGAAAGATCCATCTTATTTTTTGCAGCCACGGATACTGCTGTGAAATGCTCAGCTGCATTACCAAACATAGGCAAAAGGATAACTCCAATAAATAAATGCGACATACTTACTTCTGCTGCTGCTACTTCTAACGAGTGTACTAAAATTTCTGCCATCCAAGAAACAAGAATTGTAGATATAACTAGAAGGGCGATTGCTTCATTCATTGACATTGAAGGATCTTCATGCTCATGGGTGCCATCAGTTGCAAATAAATCAGAATGAGTTTTCAATTGGAATAGTAAGAATAACATGTATAGGCCGAGTAATATGATTGCTGCTGCCCTTGAAAGATTTTCGACACCTGCATCGCCTTCAACTCCACCGACAGTTGAATGGTATACAGTTGGTATAACTAACGTAATTACAGCGAGTAGTAATAATGAATTATTAGAATCAAATTGCGTCTCATTGAATGACTGAACTTTATGGCGAATCCCTCCCCAAACAAATGCTAGCCCCATAACAAGTAATAAATTCCCAAGAATACTTCCAATAAGACTTGCTTGTACAATTTTAATCATAATTACAGCTGTTTCTGAATCTGCTCCTGCTTTATACGCTGACCAAAGTGCTAATGTACAGATAATTATCTCTGCAGCATTGCCAAAAGAGGCGTTTAGTAGTCCGCCTACAGAATCTGAAGTACGTAGTGCAATTTCTTCAGTAGCATGACCCATTAAGAAAGCAAGAGGCATTATTGCTACCATTGAGGCAAAAAACGCGTTTGTTTCATCATGAGAAACATATGCAAAATAGCAGCAAATTGGTATTGCCATTAGTAAAAAATTGAGTTTTGATTCGACTGGATTTATGGCTTTAATTAACCCTTGATATGATGCGCTCATGTTATTCACTTGGGTGCGGGTACATACGATTAGAAGTCAATGTTACCCTTGGAACACGTAGTATTCATGAGATACTACGGTGGCGAGTGTTTTGTGATGGCGCCATATCGACTTGCTTTAACTGGCTCTCCAGGTACTGGAAAGAGTACATTGGCAAAAGAATTTGAGAATCTTGGATTCCATGTCATTTCTGTAGAAGATATAGCAATAGAACATGGTTGCATAGGTGATTTAGATATTAATGATAATGCCCGTCCGATTGATTTGGATGCTTTGATAGATGCACTTGAAGAAGCGTGGAGTCAAAATCCTCTGGAACCGCTAATAATAGATGGTCATCTATCGCATCATCTACCAAATGATGCCGTAGTTGTTCTTCGATGTTCTCCAGAGGTACTTGAGCAACGTATGCTTGAAAGAAATTATTCTGAAGATAAGATAAAAGGAAACTGTGAATGGGAACTCCTGGGTAGTTCTTGGAATGAGCGAGAAGAAGATATTCCCTGGATTGAATATGATACTACGGAAAATGATGTGCACTCCATTGTTATGGCTTTATCCATGTGGATATCAGATGGATTCAAGCCTAATAGCCCTATCTCAGTAATTGACTGGGTATCCAAAATGGAGGATTAGGACATGTTTGAGAAATTTAGAGAAACTTGGACAAAGGCAACTGAACCGTTAGTCTTGAAATTAGGAAATTTCGATCCGAATATTCTTACTTGGACCAGCCTAGTAATAGCAATTGCTGCATTTGTCCTTCTTGCAGAGGCAAAATTTAACGAAACTGGCGGGATGATGATAGTAGGTGCAATCATACTCATAATAATTGCAGGTATATTCGATGCATTAGATGGGGCTCTGGCTCGTCATCAAGGTACTGATGGACCATATGGGGATTTTCTTGATCATACAATAGATCGTGTAGTAGATATTGGACTTTTAATTGCATTAGGAATGAATATTGCATTTGTTGATAATATAGGTTCAGGGGCTATGGCTGCAATGCTAACTCTATTAGGATCATACATGGGAACACAGGCGCAATCAGTTGGTTTAGGAAGAATATATGGGGGATTTTCGAGAGCAGATAGGTTAGTAATAACAATGGTAGGATTGTTAGCAGCAGCAATTCAAACCTTCACAAACACTGCTGGCATTGCTAGTGACTCTATTCACGAATATTTTGATTGGATAATTTTGGGCAATTCTGAATTGAATGGCATTACATTTGCAATAGCATTTTCTGCATGGGGAGGAGTATACACATTTATGATTAGATTCTTAAAAATAAGAAAAGGTTTGTCGGGCTAAATTGGTAAATTTAATTACATACTAAAACATACATATGGCTCCCTCACAATAGGGCAATGGTTATCCCTATCTGATGCACCTGCTATTCCATGAAGCATCTAATCGATAGAGTTCTCGAGCTTCAAGAGGACGAAATTACACCTCAGCATAAGGTTGAGCCAGTAGAAGATTTGAATCTTAATGAGTTGTTGAAATCACTACAACCCCGTATTCGTGTCTTTGGAATGGGGGGAGCAGGTAGTAACGCTGTAGCTAGATTGGAAGCTGAAGATTTATTTGATGATGAATATGTAAAAGGTATGGCAATAAATACAGATGCTCAACATTTGTTGAAAGTAGCGGTAAAAAATAAAATTTTGATAGGCCGGACAGCAAGAGGTCGTGGAGCTGGAGGTGATCCATTTGAAGGTGAAAAGGCTGCCTTTGAATCTGAAAGAATATTGAAGACTGAAGTTGAAAATTGTGACCTCGCTTTCATAACTGCGGGATTAGGTGGTGGCTCTGGTACAGGAAGTGCGCCAGTCTTGTCTAGATTAGCAAAATCTGAAGGTGCTTTGACGATAGCAGTTGTTAGTTATCCGTTTCTTTCAGAAGGTTCTCTTAGGAAACAAAATGCTGATTGGGGTCTTGAACGATTAAAGGAGACATGTGACACCGTAATAGTACTTCCAAATGAAAGGCTTTTAGAGATTGATACAGTTAAAGAATTGCCATTAGATGCAGCATTTCGGGTAGCCGATGAATTACTAGTTAGAAGTATATCAGGGGTATCGGAGATGATAAGTAAAGAAGGAATTGTTAATCTAGATTTTCAAGACCTTAAAGCTGTACTCAGCAATGGAGGAGGCATTGGAGTAATAGGCCTCGGAGAGGGCAAAACAGCAGAAATAGCAACAAATGAAGCATTGGAAAACCCATTACTAGATATGGATATTTCAGATGCTAGAGGTGCACTAATAAATGTAGTCGGTGGGCCTGGTTTATCTCTGGGAGAGTCTGAGAAATGTGCAAAAATAATTCGGGAAAAAATAAATCCTTACGCACGAATAATATGGGGAGTGACCACAGATGAATCACTAGGTAATGACATGCGTGTTCTACTTGTTCTGACTGGTGTAAAGTCTGAACAAATACATGGCGCATCGATGCATACTCAGATGAAAAATCTAAGGAGTAGGACAGTAGAATTTATCTCTTAAATTAAATAATATCTATGATACTCGTTATGCATCTTTTCCCGTTGCCCTTAAATGGAATTGGCTGGACGCTTGGCCGATTTGAGGGAGAACGATGAGTGTCGAAAATTCCAAAGTTAACAAAGTTGAGGAGAAATTCCAAGACTGGCAGGACGATATTGAAGGTCGAGTAAGGAGTTTGCAAACTGGTTCTTATGCAAGGATTCTCAAAATGGCAAGAAAGCCGTCTCCTTCACAATTTCGTCAGACATTGATAGTTTGTGGCATCGGTATGTTGATACTAGGTTTGTTTGGTTTCATAGTCCAAGCACTAATGAATAACGTATTTCCTTCATTTTTTAATTGGTTAACAGGAGCATGAGGTGTAAAAATGTCTGAAGCATTCACAGTTTATCTAAGAAATGAAGAACAAGTTCTCTTGATGCAGAGGTCTGATGAAGTCTCTGATTTCCCAGGTGCATGGGATGGAATTTATGGAATAGGCGATCCTAGTGACTTGGATGCTGTGGCAAAAAGAATACATGAATGTACAGGAATTCCTCAAGAAGAATATGAATTTGTACGTACAGGAACCGCACGTGGTTTAGAATATGGCAACAGACTAAATGATGTTACGCCAATATTATGCATGTGTAAAACAACAGATGTTGTGCCTAGTACAATTTACAAAAATAGTGAATGGGTAGATCCAGGTAGAATTAAAGAAAAAGAGTATAGCACTCCCAAACTTACTGAAATGTATGGAGATGTAGCTAGTTATCTCTACATACTTAAAGTATCAATAGGTCAAGAATCTAATGTGGCGAATGAATGTAGGGCTAGACTAAGTGGAACAGGTTCACTGGTTGATTGTCAAGATGAAATATTTGCGGTCCTAGTATCCAACACCACAAGAGGGTATATTTTCATAGAAGCATCTGCCATTCATTTTGTTGAGAAATTGATTGGTCGAACAGGAATTAATGTTACTCCACTTAAGAATTGTAGAAAAGTTCTACCGGGTGAGTCGCCTTTAGAAGATGTATTACCATATCTTACACCGAAAGCAGCTACATCGGGTATAGAAGAAGGATGTATCTGTGAAATCATAGGAGGCGCTTTTAGAGGTCAAAATGCAAGAGTTATACGTGTTAATGAGGCTAAAGAAGAGGTGACTGTTGAGCTTTTCGAGGCTGCAGTCCCAGTATCTCTCCGATTGAGAGGCGATCAGTTGCGAGTAGTACAAAGAGTAGAATAATCAGATTAAGGAGATTAAAATCTAGCGCAACATGCTCAAATAGTGAAGGTCGGTCGGCGAGACACACATACAGGAGGATATACAGATGTCGGATAGAAATGAAACACCACACATGGTGAATCAAAAACTCGGCGTAAAGACATGTAATGGCTCTTGGGATGAATCTACTGAGAATTTGACAATGAGTCAAATAATAGAATTAGCAGAGAATCAAAAAGATCGTTTAACAGGTTCAAACCTATATGCACGTTGCCGAGAAGTAATGGGAACATGTGTATCAATGAGAGTTAATATTGAAGGAATGCGTCCAAAGGAAGCATTGAGTGCAATGAGTGAGGGGAGATTTAGCGAGCATTTTAGTTAAATTAAACACGAATTGCGGAAGAAGGAAACTTCGTTGACCGCAGAGGTGAAAGAAAATGGAAAATAATTTACAAGTAGCAATTCAAACAGCTGTTGATGGTGCTCCGGAACGTAAATTCGTTGAGTCATTAGAAATGTCAATAACACTGAGAGATATTGATTTAAAAAATCCTGCCAATCGTATTCAAGAAGAAGTAAGGCTTCCTTCAGGAAGAGGGAAAGAAATACGAATTGCAATGTTTGCTGGCGGAGAAATGGCTGCAAAGGCTAAAGCTGCAGGATTAGTAATTATTGACCCATCGACTATTGAAGATTTAGGCGGGAATCGTCAAACTGCTAGAAAAATGGCAAATAACTATGATTTCTTCCTATCAGAGATAGCCCATATGGGAACTGTGGGTAGATTCCTAGGTGTGGTATTGGGTCCTCGTGGAAAGATGCCTCGGCCAGTGCCGCCTCCTGTTGATCCAGCTATGATAGCTGGTGGTTTGAAAGATACAGCAATAGTTCGATCAAGAGATAAAATAACCTTTCATACTGCAATAGGATCTCGTGCACAATCTATAGAAGAATTGACTGCTAATGCTTTGGCAATTTGGCTAAGAGTAATGGGTAGATTAGACCGTGGATCAAATAATATACGATCTTGCTACATCAAAACATCAATGGGACCCTCGATAAAAGTGGAGGTTATTAATTCATGATCCCTAAAGTAGCCACTTGGAAAGAAGGTCGTGTTTCTGAACTTACTGAGATAATTAGTAATGGAGGAGTTGTGGGTGTTGTAGATATTGGAGGAGTGCCGGCAAAGAATATGCTAGATATGCGTAGTTCTCTAAGAGGAATAATCACTATGACAATGGCAAAGAAAACTCTGATAAAGATAGCCTGGGTTCAATCAGGTCGTGAAGGAGAAGAGTTAGATGAATTGTTTGAAGGAGCATCACAGCCATGTATTGTACATAGTGACAAATTAAATGCATATGAATTATTTAATGAATTGAATAAAACTAGACAAGGACGTGCAGCAAAAGAAGGAGAATTAGCACCAATAGACATCATTGTGCCCGCTGGACCGACAGAGTTTGCTCCAGGCCCACTGGTTGGAGAGTTCAACGCTGTTGGAATACCTGCAAAAATAGATAAAGGGAAAATTGCAATACCAAAAGAGACTACTGTAGTTTCTGCAGGAGAGCCCATGTCTGCAGATCTTGGTATGATGTTAGCAAAACTTGGAATTAATCCAATAGAAATTGGCTTGATATTAATCGGAGCGGTTGAAGATGGATTATTAATGCCTGCATCCGAATTGGACTTAGACCTAGATGGTTTCAAAGACGATATTGTAGATGCTACATCCCGTGCATTCAATGTTGCTTGTAACGCGCATTGGTTCTCTACAGCGACTATTCCAATATTACTATCAAAGGCTAGCAATGAAGCATTTGCGGTAGCCATTGAAGCAGGCGTTGTCAATGATGATACTGCAGAGTACTTCGTAATGCGTGCAAATGCACGTATGCTGGCACTTGCCAGACAATTAGATTCCACAGCACTTGATGAAGAGTTGACAGCAGCAATAGGGGCTGCTACAAGTGCTGTTGCCGTATCCTCTGAAACGGCTGATTCGGATGCAGATACTTCGGTTACTGCGGATGGAGAGGAAGAAGAGGAAGAAGAAAGTGCCGGGTTCGATGGACTTGGCGATCTCTTCGGTTAAAAAAAAAGGTGAAAAAAATGGAATATGTATATGCTGCAATGTTACTGCACTCTGCTGAAAAAGAAATTGACGAAAAAAGTGTTAGCGGGGTATTAACTGCTGCTGGCGTGGATGCTGATAAGGGCCGAATAAAGGCTCTAATAACGTCCCTTGGATCTGTTGATATTGGAGAAGCCATGGCTACTGCTATGGCAGCTCCTACCACTTCAGCAGGCAGTGTTGCTGCTTCTACTGGGGGTGCTTCTGATAGCGCTCCTGCTGAAGCAGCTGCAGAGGAAGAACCTGAGGAAGAAGCCGGTGGCTTCGAAGGTCTCGGTTCTCTCTTTGGCTGAACTAGTAACAGCGATAAATAACAATACGCGAAGATGCTATGGGCGAGGGCCTAGAGGAACTTTCCATGATGCCGAGTCGGTTGGTCGAAATACCCGTCAGCGTCACACCCACGGATGCAATAAGAGCGATGAGAGAGATTGGTGAATATCGTAATTGGCAGATGCACAGAGTTGAAGAAACAAAAATGGTTAGTAGATGGGCAATAGTAATGCCCATTAGTAGAATAACAAGAGTATTGGGCTTAGTAGTAGATGATGGAGAAGCGAATGGCCTCTCAATTAGAACTTGGTCACATACACCTGGTTCAGCTGGAAAGATAACAATATTATCCTTTGAAGTACCAATTAATTTTGACGGTAAAACATGGATTGAATTTCTAAATGAATGGATTTCAAGACTCAAAAGATGCCCCTGGAAATGGAGTTTTGGTGAAAGATCTGTGATAGGATATTTTCAACCAGAATTTTATAAATCTAAATCTCAGTTAAAAAGAGAAGGAATAGATATCACAAAATGGTCAAAGATTGATTATTCTGAAGAATAATTTACACCTGTAACAGAGGAGTTGAAATGTTATCAGCCCGGCCGAATCATAGAATACAATGGACTTTGAAGACCTAGTGAATACTTCTCGTAAGAGAACTATGATTATGTGGAGTGTTATATTCATTATTGCATTTCCTTCTTACTTCGCAGTGATGCCATCATTAATTGATGATGAAATGCTTGGCGGCTCAAGTGGAATTAATGGAGAATGGGTTGTTAGTTTCGAAGAAACAACAGAAGTATTATCAGAAACAATAAATTTAGCAGATGGTGAATCATACGATACATTCTTTGATATTATTAGTGAAATAGATATAGGATATGTAGAATTGTCAGTTAGTTGTATGGATAATGATGATCCTGGTCCGGGATTTTCTGATAGTGTAGATGGAGTTAGCGATGTTAGTGGAGTTGAAGGCGAGTTTCAAGATCAGAATGATCAAGGAACTTGTGCTGGCGGTGGCGAATCTGGTTTTACTATGAGGTGGGATGTTACTTCCAACTATACGGGAGAAAATATTACACAAAGTGATATGAATGAGCAAGAAATAAGAGATGAATGGACGGATGGAGGATTTGGAAGGGGAACTTGGGGTGCAACAATAACTGCAGATATTAGCGCACCACCTGCGCCAATTGTAGGTGACATAGTAGATTCTGATGAAGATTATGAAATAGAATGGACCATGGTTTCATACATTTTAGTAATAGAACCAGTCATAGAAATTTAATAAAATAAATACTCAACATCTATGATTTAGCATGAATACGAATAATATCTCCATTCTGAACTTCGTAATCAGCACCTATAACTCGAGAGTTGCGTGCGTCTACTGCTCGGATGAAACCGTCGCCAAGATCTGTATGAACTGCGTATGCTAATCCTTTTGCAGTAGTACCTTCGGGAACAAGAATTGCATCAGGGAGTATATTTCCTTCTCCATCTATCCAATGTGTTTCATCTTGTACTGGATAAGCAACCCGATTTTTTAAGATATCAAAAACAACTTTGGATAATAAACCAATCAATCCACTGCCACCCCATGAATCAAGAGATTGTGTAATCGATTCCAGACCCTTTCTTTGTGCCTCTGATAATTTACTTTCCCCTTGTTCAGTTATTTCAAAATTAGAATGACCCGGAGTATGTGTAATTAATCCGGCACGAGATGCTCGTCTGAGGGCTAATTCTGCTTCAGCGCTAGTAGGCACCAATATTCCTCCACCTTTGTCTATTAATTCCGTAAGTTCGGGCCATGACTTTGAGGTCGACCTATCGGCTTTATTTGCTGCTATTGATATTGGAAAAAGTGCTTCTCGTATGGCCGAAGCGATTGTATTTAGTTCATCATCGCCCCAATTCCAAGGGACGCCTGCGTTTGGATATTTTCCATTTACTGCTATGATGCCAGCAGATATGTGTATTTCTTTTGCACCTATTCCAGTTAATTGGTCTAATAAATATGAATTTAATGCTCTTTCGCCCTCTGATTGGACACGCCTTGCTCCACGTTGCCAACCTGAACTAATAATTCCTTTAATCCACGCATCTAATTCTTCTAACAGGAAAATATGTTCTTCCATTGGTGTTGAACCATTTGATCCTATAGGATTGCCTTCTATGTCTGTAGATCCAGAAGTATCTACAACCTGTATTAAAGCGTCACACCTGGCTAAATCAGAAAGGAATTGATTACCACGCCCTCTTCCTTCGTGTGCGCCTGGAACAAGTCCTGCAACATCTACCAGTGTAATAGGTACAAATCTATTAAATTCAATACACGAACCAGAGTTAGGTGTACAAATACTTCCTTTTCTCTTACCATCATCTAAGTCATCATCTATTCTGCCATCTTTTTCTTTTCGTGTTCGGAGTTGGTAGCAGGCACAAGGATCTGGTAAAGGCAACCATGCTATTCCAACATTAGGTTCAATGGTCGTAAATGGATAATTAGCAATTTCAACAGGGTTTGAAGTTAATGCAGAAAAGACTGTTGATTTGCCAACATTAGGTTTACCTACTAAACCGATACGCATATTAAAACCATTAATTCAACAACGCCTTCATTCCTCTTCGTTTAATGAAGTAGGATTTCCCCTCACATTACTCTCCAGAGTAGGGACTACTGCAGTGTCCAAAACCGCCCCACTTGCTAAAATTCTACGGACAGTGGTAGCAGTAGTCAAAGGATAAGAGGAAGGTGCGAATGTGGTACTAGAAGGAGTAGTTGCAGAGGATATTTTTTCTCCTCTATAGAGGCCGCTGAATATATTAGTAGAATGGAATATTGCGCCTAAAACAGTTCCATAGAAAATAACTGATCCAGCTTTTCTTAAAGAATGTGATAAAGCGCTTGGATCTTCGACAAGTGCATTTTTCAAAGCTATATCTGCAATATCAGACATCATGGTAAGAATTAGACCTAATACTGCACCTCCCGAAAGTAACCAAAATGATAGTCTGGCTCTATTCTGTGAAAGTGGATATCGGCCACTTGCAGATGGCAATACTTGCAACGCGCCCCCTAACGATAAAGGAATAAGAATTGTCCATATGATTAAGAGATCTATAATATTAGAAATTCCTGTTAGTTCATTTGTTCCA
>Ga0302118_10001262_pt1 | contig 12457 bp, 8 predicted proteins | sample AG5_331_MG_FD_203126 | JGI IMG/M metagenome (GOLD analysis project Ga0302118, IMG submission 203126) | Marine microbial communities from Western Arctic Ocean, Canada - AG5_33.1 | ecosystem: Environmental > Aquatic > Marine > Oceanic | place: Canada: Western Arctic Ocean | collected 2017-10-01 | reverse complement strand
CAGGTCATACTGCGTGAAGGGACGTTTAATCAGGTCGGTAAAGGTTTAACGATCTACGTCCGCGAACGAGGCCCAGAAGGGGACTTGCGGGGGCTATTAGTGCATGACAACCGCGACGAAATCAAAAGTATCACTATGATGGCCGAGAACGGTGCCGTTGTGTCAGGGCCTGACGGACCCCGCGTTATTCTGTCCAAGGGAAGCCGCCAAGAGCTAACCCGTGGCGAAGGAGACCTCACACTCCTCTATTTCGACAGATATACAGTCGACCTAGGCCTAATAGAGTTAACTGGCGATGCCCGTTTTAAGGACAACAGGGAACGGTCAACGGCCGAATTATTCACACTGAGTGAAGCTGATGGCATCAAGCCGCGCAACATCAGGCGTATGCGCGTTGAAGGACACCAACGTTTGACCAACCCTCTCTGGAATCTATCACTGGCCGCCGTTGCTCTAGCTTTTATCCTAACCGGCACTTTTAATCGACATGGGCAGGTCAAACGGATCAGCGTCGCCATCTTATGTACCGTCATAATTGAGACTGCTGGCTTAGGTGCGGCTAGTTTAGCCTCAAAGAATCTACTCTTTGTACCTCTCCTTTATCTCGTAGCCTTCGTGCCATTTGGCCTTGGCTTATTCGTTCTGTCTGGGAAATCCTATCAAGCCTTATTACCCTTTTCATTGCGCCCACACCCCGGTTCCGTCTAAGCGTACACATGATGTTTAAAACCGGTTCGACGCTCCCTCGCGCCCAGCGCACTTTGCCCTTGCTGGTCGCGCTGGGCGGGGTGCTGTTATGTGCCCTGCTCTATGCGGTACCACACGCCCTTGCGCAAGGGGCTGAGGGTCAAACCCTAATCCTGGCGGACGAGATGCGGTTTGATGAAGACTCAAACACGGTCACCGCTACAGGGAACGTAGAGATCGAACGCGACGGTAGAATTCTAATCGCCGACCAAGTGACATACAACCAAGAGACAGATGTTGTCGCGGCCTCTGGTAACGTGACGCTAGTTGATAGCAATGGTAGCGTTCTCTTTTTCGAGACAGCGGAGATCGACGGTGAATTAAAAACCGGCTTTGCCCGCGAGGTTCAAGTTTTACTCGCCGACGACTCTCGCATGGCGGCGCGCCTCATCCGCCGACGCGACGGCAACATCAACGAGCTTCGTCAGGTCGTGTACACCGCTTGTGATCTCAACTGTGACGGTGACCCCGTATGGCAAATTAAAGCCCGCAAGATTATCCACGATCAAGACAATAAGTTGATGACCTATAACGATGCCTGGGTTGAGGTGTTGGGCTTACCCGTATTTTATACCCCCTACCTCGCGCACCCCGACCCAACGGCAGATCGCCAGTCAGGCTTACTGGCCCCAGCGATTGGTGGAGGCAGCAATCTAGGTTTCTCTTATGCGCAACCTTACTATTGGAACATTGCGCCGGACCGCGACGCGACACTTACACCTTTGTACACGTCGTCTGCAGGCCGTGGCGCCATAGGAGAGTACCGGCAGCTCTTTCCAGAAGGTGAGTTAAGCCTATTCGGTAGTCTCGTCGTAGACGATGATGACAACCCCAAGGATTTTCGTGGCCACGTTCGAGCCAAGGCACGTTGGGATATCGACGAGAGATGGCGGACGGGCGCCGACGTTTATCTCGCATCAGATGACACTTACCTCCGTCGCTATGACTTTGACGCACCAACGTGGCTCACCACCAATGCCTTTGTCGAACGCTTCGGCACACAATCCTACTTCTCTGCCAACGCCTACCACTTCCAACGGCAACGCCGAACAGTCGCGACTGGCTCAACCCCGCTTATTGCCCCATTGATCGACTATAGCTTCGTGGGCAAACCCATTCGCGGCGGCGGCTACTTCACCGCCAATGCCAGTGCCCTTGCCCTATATCGCGAAGACGGTAGCGACCAGACTCGCTTGTCGACAACCGTCGGGTGGCATGTCCCCTACATCAGCGAAAGTGGCAGCATGTATACACTGCGCGCCACTTTGCGCGGCGACGGGTATTATGTTCGGGACGTGATTGACCCGACAAACAACACAAGCTTCACTGGCTTCGAAGGGCGCGCCATTCCGCAAGTATCGATGGAGTGGCGTTATCCATTGGTCAGAACAGGATCCACGCTCACACAGCAATTGGAACCCATTGTTCAAGGCATAATCAGCCCCAATGGCAGTAACCCTTCAAACATACCCAACGAAGACAGCCGCGATTTTGAATTCGACGACACCAATCTCTTTTCTGAGCAGCGGTTCTATGGATACGACCGCGTTGAAGGCGGCGCCCGCGTCAATTATGGCCTACGTTGGTCCGCCTATGGAAACTCTGGAAAATCAGTCGACGTTATGGTCGGCCAAAGTTATCGCTTTAAGAGAGACGCGACGTTTGCCCTGAATTCTGGGCTCGACGGGCATTTCTCTGACTACGTTGGACACGTCACTGTCCGCCCAACGTCGCACCTTGATCTGTCCTACCGGTTCCGCCTCGATCAATCCGACTTCAGCACGGAACGCAGTGAGTTCAGCGCCTCAATTGGGAATCCAATGTTCCGCCTGGGTGCCAACTACATTTTCATTAAGCCAAGCAATCCCGCGATACCCGAGTTTGGCGACAGAGAGGAGCTGTACGCGTTCTTTGACACACGCCTTTCCAAGCATTGGTCGCTCACGGGTTCCCACCGTGAAAACCTTGGCCTTAGCGGCGGCTCTATTCGGTCCTCCATCGGAATCGAGTATGAAGATGAGTGCTTTGTCTTTGGCTTAGATGTTACCGATGACAATACGGAAGACCGTGACTTCCAAAGCGGGTTCTCCGTCATCCTTCGCTTTACGCTTAAAACCATCGGTGAAGTGCGACTATCATCTAGTGTCGGTGTTGATCAATAAAACTGACCTAAGCCTCACTTGCACTAAATCGGGCCAGGTCAATCCCCATGCCATCCGCTAAAACACTAGTCAGCGGTGGGGAAATCAAAAAAGCAGCCATCAAAAAAAGAGTGATGCTGCGGCTATACCGTCTAGTTGCCATAATTTCTACTATACCATGTACACCCCCTTAGAACAGTCCGGACGGCAAAAGCATTTTTCAAACACCCCCGAGACGCAAACCAGCATCTACATTGCGGGCTGGAATGAAGCTGCACACATGAGTATGGTACGGCTCACGCGCGCTCAGCGGGGCCGCGCCAGAAGACAAACGTCCGAATAAAAAGACCAGGAGCTTGGACACGAGCATGAACCGCTTCTTTTTTAATACAATCCGAAATCTTGTGATCCTTTTTGGTCTGGTGGCGATGACCGCCCCGAACCAAGCCGTCGCACAACAAGACGCCGTGCGGATTGCGGCCGTGGTCAATGAAGACGTCATCACCCTGTTTGACGTTCAATCCCGAATAGCACTATTCCTCATAACGTCTGGCATCGAAGACACTGTGGAGGTGCGCCAACGGCTGCTGCCACAGGTCATGAACGCACTCATCGAAGAAAAACTGAAGCTTCAGGAAGCCCGTCGCGAGGAAATTGAAACAGAAGAAGCCGAAGTCCTCGGCGCCGTGCAAACCATCGAACAGAATAACGGCATGCCGTCGGGCGCATTTCTATCCATGCTCAGCGAACAAGGTATCGACCCCGGAACGTTTTACTCTCAGGTTGAAGCCGACGTGGTTTGGTTACGTGTGGTCAGGGAAGTGCTGTCGCGCGACGTATCCGTCTCTGAAGAAGAAGTTAAGGTCGTTATCGATCGCCTAGCAGCCAACCAAGGAAAGCCTGAATACCTTTTGGCTGAAATATTTTTACCGATTGGTCTTGGGTCCCGCGACGCTGACGTGCGCGAATTCGCCGGCCAGCTTGCCGAACGCGCAAGAAGTGGCGCGCCATTTCAAGCCTTAGCCCAGCAGTTTTCGCAAAGCCCCACGGCTGCAGTCGGTGGCGAGCTTGGCTGGATCCACGCTGGCGAACTGGAAGCGGAACTTGAACGCGCGATGGTACGTCTGAAAACGGGCGAGGTTTCTGAACCCATACGCACGGTATCGGGATACACCATCCTAGTCGTTCAGGATCAACGGGCAACGGCGGAGGTGTCGCCTCTGATGGCGGGGGTCACACTCAGTCAGGTTTACTTACCTACCGTTGGTCGGGCCGCATTAGCTCCGGACCGTCTAGCGCAATTAACAAACGCCATTCAGACCCAAATATTAAGCTGCGGTCAAATGAATGAATGGGCAACTGAGATCGGTGGGCCCGGGTCAGGCCCCGTGGACCTAATCCGTGTTGGCGGTTTACCTGAAGCGGTTCGCAATTCAGTAATGGACCTTCCCGTAGGCCAAATGAGTGAGCCCGTCGACATAGCCGGCGCACGCCTCTTTGCAATGGTGTGCTCACGACAAGAAGACAGCGGCTTACCATCTCTCAACCAGGTCTATTCCCGTCTCGAAAGCGAGAAACTCGATACCGTTTCACGCCAACGCCTTCGTGACTTGCGCCGTCAGGCTCTAATCGACATTCGTCTGTGATGTCTAAACCGGTCGCCCCGGTCGTTGTCACCATGGGGGACCCTGCGGGGATTGGTGGGGATATTCTTCTCAAGGCCTGGACAGAACACCGACACGACCTGCCGCCCTTTTTTGTCATCGACGACCCCGCACGCCTCGGCGCCCTGGCCTTGCAGCTCAAGTTAGATTGCTACGTCCAAAGCATTGCCAGTCCTGGCGACGCTTTGGATCATTTTTCCACTGCGCTACCCGTATTGCCCGTCGATCCACCCCTAACGAAGCCAGCCTGTAACGGTCAGCCCGACACAAAAAACGTGGCCGCCGTGATTGGAGCCATCGACACCGCCGTTCGACTTGCCATGAATGGCGAAGCGAGCGCCATGGTCACCAACCCCATTCATAAGTCGGTCATGCAAGATGCCGGATTTAAATTTCCTGGCCACACCGAATATCTTAGGCACCTCTCCGGGCCGCACGCGCAGTCTATAATGATGTTAGCCAGCGCAAACGTCCAGAATGGACTTCGTGTGGTGCCTGTCACCATTCATCTTGCGCACGCGGATGCGGCGTCATCCCTCACAACTGAAGCCATCATCCGCTGCGGAGAGATTACAGCACAGGCCCTAGTAAAAGACTTTGGTATAGCCTCACCACGCCTAGCAGTCGCTGCCCTAAACCCTCATGCGGGCGAAGACGGGAAATTCGGTGACGAAGAAAGCCGTATCATTGCACCAGCCATCGCCGCGCTAAAATCTAGAAGCATTAAAGCATTTGGCCCCTTGCCGGCTGACACGCTATTTCACACCGATGCCCGCGCAAACGCAGATGCTGTTTTGTGCATGTATCACGATCAGGCTCTCATCCCCCTTAAGGCTTTGGATTTTTATGGCGGGGTCAACGTGACGTTGGGTTTGCCGTTTGTCCGCACCTCTCCGGACCACGGCACTGCGTTAGATCTAGCCGGCACCGGAATTGCGCGATGCGATAGTCTAGTTGCCGCGATAAAAATGGCTGCCGACATAGCTGCCAAACGCATACAGACATAACGCAAACATGACAGCCGAACCTCCAAAAAACCTACCGAACCTGCGTGATGTTATCCGCATACACAGTTTACAACCTCGCAAAGGGTTGGGGCAGCACTTTCTGTTGGACCTCAGCCTGACGGCCCGCATAGCAAGGGTGGCAGGAGACATTACAGCAGGAAGCACAATCGAAATCGGACCAGGCCCCGGCGGACTCACCCGATCCCTATTGGATGCTGGCGCAACAGTGATCGCCATTGAAAAAGATGAGCGCTGCCTTGCACCATTGAAAGAGCTGGCGGGTGCTTGGCCTGACAAACTAGAGGTCATACAGGGCGACGCCCTGAGGATTGATGCGTCGGCGCTGGGATCTGCACCAAGGCGGGTGATCGCTAATCTTCCCTATAACATCGGCACTGAACTTTTGGTTCGGTGGCTCTCTAAGCCCGAAGCCTTTACCTCAATAACCGCGATGATCCAAAAGGAAGTCGCAGACCGCATCGTTGCCGAGCCAGGCAGCAAGACCTTCGGCCGTTTGTCCGTCCTTACAGGCTGGCGTTGGGAAACTAAGCGAGCTTTTGATGTGCCGCCCGAAGCCTTCACCCCGCCACCCAAAGTCGAGTCGACGGTGATTCATATGGTACCCTTAGAACGCTCGGTTGCAGAGGCGGATGCAAAAATCCTCTCACGCGTAACAGCGGCAACCTTTGGTCAACGTCGAAAAATGCTGCGCTCAAGTCTCAAAGCACTTGGCGATGCCAAAAGCCTCTGTGCTGCAGCCGACATCGACCCGACACTCAGACCAGAACAAATATCGGTGGGGGATTTCTGTGCGTTGGCACGAGCCGTTGCCGAAGACGAACAAAGTAAAGGCTGAATTCATCTTACCTAGAGAAGAAAAATTGAAACCATTATTGCCAACGCCATTATTAAACCCAGAGGTCCGGCTTTGTTAAAGAGGTTCAAGTGCCGCGATTAGTGCTGTAAAAATTTTAATGCACTTCGAGTATGAACTATAGTCTAGGCACTCAGTCTTCCAAAAAATCTTCGATCAAAGGAATAATTAATTCCGGCGATTCAAGCGCGGGAAAATGCCCGACTCCTGGCAGTTCTTTAACGGTCAAAGGGGCTTTTGTCATGCGACTGGTTAAAGCTTCTAGTTGGCTCGGCGGCAAGACAGGGTCAGACATAGCCCAAATGACCAATGTGGGCGCAACAACTCCACCAAGATTTATGTCCGCTTGTTCAGGCGAAAAATTTGCCGGGATCAGCTGGCGCGCCATGGGTGCACGCACCCGACGGTTTTGATCATACATCAATGTGATTAGTTCTTCGCCCAGCATTTCCTGTCGGCCCCAAAGATAGGAATAGTAAGTATGCCAGAATCCGCGGGTTCTAAATTCTAGGTAATCATCATTCAATACCATTGCGCGGCGCACATTACCTGGGCGTGCACTGCGCGGCACACTAACCGGGGACGATGGCATATTCATCACTACCAGCTTAGCAACCCGGTCGGGATAGTACTTCGCAATACGTGTCGCAATCGTTCCGCCACTAGACTGGCCAACAAGGTGAAAGGGACCCTCAACACCGAGCCCATCCAGTAGATCAATTACCATGCCATGAAGCGTTACATCATCGCTAACCGTGCCTGGCGCGCCAGCCGCCGAAAGGCCGCGCCCGGCCAGCTCTAGCCGGATCATGCGGTAACGGTCTTTCATCGCACTCACGACAGGGTCCCAGGTCCTAAGGGTCCCTTCTGACCCATGAATGAGCACAATGGGAAAGCCCTCGCCTTCATCTTGGAAGTGGGTGTAGACACCTGAGATTTCAGTGAAAAGAGACTGGTCTGTTGCATACAAACCCTTCAAGTCAGCAAGGGATAGCCGGAACGTATCCGCCCGAAACGCCAAGAGCACCGCCAGCAATATCGCCGCAGGCGGGGCCAATATTGCGATTACTATTATTACTCTAGTGCTCACACCTTCGACCCTTGCTTGATTTCGTTAAGGGCGTTCCACGCACATGGCAATGCCCATGCCGCCACCAATGCACAATGTGGCAAGGCCCTTTTTGGCGTCTCGCTTTTGCATTTCATGGAGCAGGGTTACAAGCACACGACAGCCAGAAGCGCCAATAGGATGACCAAGCGCAATCGCACCGCCATTGACGTTCACCTTTTCAGCGTCAAAACCAAGATCACCGCATACCGCCAAAGATTGAGCGGCGAACGCTTCATTGGCTTCAATCAAATCAAGGTCACCAGAAGACCAACCGGCCCGTTCCAGCGCATTGCGTGACGCAGGAATTGGCCCCGTTCCCATAATAGCGGGATCAACCCCGGCTTGCGCCCAAGATGCGATACGGGCGAGTGGCGTGAGGCCACGCTTCGCCGCTTCGTCTGCAGCCATAACCACGACGGCCGCAGCACCATCATTAATGCCGGATGAGTTGCCTGCTGTGACCGTGCCATCCTTTGAGAAGGCTGGCCGGAGCTTGCCAAGGGACTCAGCCGTGGAACCGGCACGTGGGTATTCATCCAACTCAAAAACTTTTTCTTCCCGTTTAACCTTAATGGTGACTGGAACAATTTCATCTTTGAACCGGCCTTCTGCCATGGCCTTTTCGGCCTTCTGTTGAGAATGGGCCGCGAACTCATCTTGTGCGTCACGCGTTAGCTGCCATTGCTCAGCAATATTCTCAGCGGTCGCACCCATATGATAGCCATTAAAGGCATCCCAAAGACCATCTTTGATCATGGTATCTATGAGTTGAGTGTCACCCATCTTTGTCCCATCGCGTAGATAGGTGCAGTGCGCTGAGTTGGACATGCTTTCCTGACCACCAGCTACGACGATTGAATTATCACCGGCCAGAATTCCACTGGCCCCAAGGGCGACGGCCTTTAGGCCTGAGCCACAGACTTGGTTAATCGTCATTGCCGGCACTTCTTTCGGAACACCCGCGCCAATAGAAGCCTGACGGGCTGGGTTCTGTCCGTTGCCCGCAGCGAGGACTTGTCCCATTACAACTTCCGACACATCAGCCGCCCCAACCTGCGATCGCGACAAAGCATCCCGAATAACGATTTCTCCAAGCTCGGCGGCTTGCAAGCCAGCCAGGCTGCCAGAGAAAGACCCAATAGGGGTGCGAACGGCGGAGGTGATGACTATTTCGGTCATGAGAAAGTCCTGTCAAAAAGCGCTGAGATCAGGCTTGCCATCAGATACTGCAGCGCGACATTAATTATCGCATTGCAACATTCTTAATCCACTCTGCGACCGGATCATAGACCTCTTTGTCCGCACGGCTGCCCACTATCACGCCCATATAACCCGGGTCCACAGACTGAACAACGACGGACGGGATACTCTCAGCAAGCAATGCTGCGGGGGGTTTCGGCGCTCTCGAACACACACCGCTAGGCCTCTGTGATCGACGAATCAGCTGAAATCTGTGCCAATTGACCCTACCAAAGATCAATTTACCCCTTGGCAAGGGCGTCCAGACCTAACGTATCCTGCATGTTTTTAACTATATCTGCACGGGCAGCACGGGGGCTAGAACTCAGTCGTTTGAGGGTAACGTTGTGCAAAGCACACTTTGACTCATTACGTTGTGCAGCGCACAATAGATCTTCATTAAGACACTAAGCCCTAAGGGAATCCGTTAGGAAGGACGCAGGCTATGGCTGCAAAGCCCGCCGATTCAGACGCAACCACGATTAAGAAATACGCTAATAGGCGTCTGTACAACACGAAGACGTCGAGCTACGTGACCCTCGATCACCTCGCGGAGATGGTTAAGCAGAACGAAGACTTCGTTGTTGTAGATGCAAAGACCGGTTACGACCTGACACGATCAGTCCTCACACAAATCATTGTCGAGCAAGAAGGCAAAGGTCAGAATCTTCTACCCATCAAGTTCCTGCGGAAAATTATTGGCTTCTACGGTGATTCCCTAGGCGGCCTTCTGCCGCGCTACCTAGAAGAAAGTATGAATGCCTTTTCTCAGAACGAAGGCCGCATGCGTGAAACAATGCAGAATGCATTTAAGGGTTTCTTTCCGGTCGAACAGTTTGAAAGTATGACAAAACAGAACATGGTAATGTTCGAAAATGCCATGAAAATGATGACACCTTTTACGTCGCAAGCCCCCGGCCGAACGCTAACCGAGCCAGAGCCATCGCCAAAACAGCTGGCGCCCTCTACAGAGTCTGCACCAACGGACGGTGTTGATGATTTAAAGGCACAGCTTGACGCTATGCAGAGTCAACTTGAAAGTCTGATAAAAGACCGGAACTCATAGTCTAGGAAGTATCTCAAAGCGTAAAACCTGTCCAAAAAACCGCGCCAACGAGGTCGATAAGCATGTTGACGCGTAGACTAGAGTGCGCCGCATCATGATGCGGATGAGCCAACAAAAAATGGCCGAGATGATTGGTGTCACTTATCAACAAGCCCACAAGTATGGGCGTGGCATTAATCGGGTTTCTGCCGGTCGGCTTTACTAAATCACAAAGCTTCTCAGTGTGCCCGTGAGCTACTTTTTTGGTGGACTAGAAGAAAGCAAAGAACAGGTTGTTCTACCCCGACACGCCTGTATCAACATCTTAGAGTGAGCATTGTCGATAATCAGCCCAATCCTGGAACACCGGCACCTCAGTGTCATATTGGAAGTCCCGCGCCCACGCGACAAAGGATAAGAAAAAGGTGTCCGCCAATGTGATTAAACTGCAGCCCATTCGCCTCTCACATATGAATCAACCTCGTGCTGCATCAAGGACTCCCTCACTTGCATGGCTTTGCCCTTGTCCAAACGGTTCAAAGCCCAGACCACCATCGCGCGAACAAGCGGCGATTCATCACGACATAGGGGCTCGATTACTGCACACATCTCAGCTAATCCGCTGTTGCCGATGGCAATGAGGACGTTCCGCACAAATCGATCCCGGCCAATTCTCTTGATAGGCGATCCCGTAAAAACAATACGGAAAGACGCTTCGTCCAGGCACACGAGGTCGGTCAATAGTGGCGCCTCAAGTTCGACCCTCGGGTTTAAAACAGACGGAGATGCGACTTCGGCGAACTTGTTCCAAGGACAAACAGCAAGGCAGTCATCACAACCATAAATCCGGTTACCCATAAGTGGGCGCAGGTCAACAGCAATGTGACCTTTATGCTCGATCGTCAGATAAGAGATACACCGCCTCGCATCGAGACGGTGTGCATCAATAAACGCATCCGTTGGGCACACGTCCAAGCATTGCCGGCATGATCCACAATGGTCTTCCATCGGCTCGTCTGGCGGTAGGTCTAGCGTCGTAAAAACCTCTCCTAAGAAAAGCCATGACCCGTATTGCCGTGAGACTAGGTTGGTGTGTTTGCCTTGCCATCCGAGACCCGCGGCCTGGGCTAGCGGCTTTTCCAAAACAGGCGCCGTATCAACAAAAACTTTTACATCTACGCCCTTTGCTTGATTAACTAACCAGCGTGCTAACGCTTTTAGGCGTTTCTTAAGTAGGTCATGGTAGTCACGGCCACGAGCGTAAACACTGATAGCCCCGTGCTCTGGTTTATTAAGCAGCGCCAGAGGGTCCGTGGACGGCCCATAGTTCACCGCAACCGTGATGACAGAGCGCACATCGGGCCAAAGCGCTTGAGGTGAGCGACGGCGCTCTGCCTTTTCTTCCATCCAGGCCATATCACCATGAAGGCCATCAGCAATAAATGAGTCTAAATTCTTCGACACATCCGCAGGCAAAGACGCCACAGTAATGCGGATATCATCAAACCCGAGACGTCGTGCCTCTTGCAGAAGACCTTGCTTCAGATCCTCTTTAAAGGGGCTCGATGTCACCTCTGGACCAGTCGGCCTGGAAGGCCGCTGCGAAGTTGTCGAGGGAACCGGCTCGGATCGCGTCACGAAGCCCCACCATAAGCTGTTGATAGAAGGCGACATTATGCCACGTCAGCAGCATCATGCCGAGAATCTCGTTAGACTTTATCAAGTGATTGAGGTAGGCGCGGCTGTAAGCCCGACTAGCGCCGCACGGGACGCTTTCATCAAGCGGCCTGTGATCATCCGCATGTCGTGCATTACGGAGATTGACGGTTCCGTATCGTGTAAAAGCTTGCCCAGTCCGGCCAGATCGCGTGGGAAGCACGCAATCAAACATATCGATGCCCCGCTGAACGGCCCCAATGATATCAAGTGGCTTTCCAACACCCATTAAATACCTAGGTTTATCGGCAGGCAGGTGCGGGGTTGTCACGCCTGCAATCTCAAACATGAGGCCCTGGCCTTCACCGACAGCAAGTCCTCCCAAAGCATATCCATCGAATCCGATATCGATTAGAGAACGCGCAGACTCGGCCCGCAGGTCGGCGTAAATACCCCCCTGAACGATTCCAAAAAGCGCATGACCTGTCCGTTCTTTAAACGCGCCTTTGCAGCGTTCCGCCCATCGCATGGAAAGGTGCATGCTGTCGGCCGCCTCTTTTTCCGTGGCGGGGAACGGCGTGCATTCATCAAGAATCATAGTCACAGTCGAGCCCAGTTTATTCTGGATGTCGATGGCCCGTTCGGGTGTTAGCATGTGCTTGCTGCCGTCAAGATGAGATTGAAAAGTCACACCCTCTTCAGTAATTTTACGGAGCTTCGACAAAGACATTACCTGATAACCACCAGAGTCTGTCAAAATAGGGCCGTCCCAACGCATAAAGTTTCTTAAGCCGCCAAGAGATTCGATGCGCTGCGCTCCGGGCCTTAGCATCAAGTGGTACGTGTTCCCAAGAATCATCTGCGCTCCGGTGGATGCAACAGAATCAACGGTCATTGCCTTGACCGTCGCGGCAGTACCAACAGGCATAAAAGCGGGGGTATCGACAACTCCATGGGCTGTTGTGAGTTGACC
>Ga0302118_10001260_pt1 | contig 12482 bp, 3 predicted proteins | sample AG5_331_MG_FD_203126 | JGI IMG/M metagenome (GOLD analysis project Ga0302118, IMG submission 203126) | Marine microbial communities from Western Arctic Ocean, Canada - AG5_33.1 | ecosystem: Environmental > Aquatic > Marine > Oceanic | place: Canada: Western Arctic Ocean | collected 2017-10-01 | reverse complement strand
TGCCACTAGCCCTCATTAAAGCGGCGGCTACGTTGTCATTTTTAGCTGCACCCTTAACCACATTCTTTGCAAATGATTTGCCTAATGCTTTACCACCGGCACTAAGAACCTTCAGTCCACCTTTAAGAATCCCAGGACCAAAATAAGTTAGAGGGTCGGTTATTACTTCAAACAAGAATCCGCCGACATCACCCCAGTCTAGACCTTCTTCGTTTTTGTCTAGAACTCCCCATTTTTCTAACACGTCTCGACCACTGGTGTAATCTTCCTTCTTGGTAACACCCGTATAGTCAGTCAACATACCCCCAGGTCCTAGGGTCAAAGCCTCACGGGGCTTGCCAACCGCAATACCACGTATAGCTCGTGCACCACCTAGAGTGTCGAGGGCATTTCCAGCAAATTCAAGACCTGACATTGCCGCACCACCGAGTTTTTCCAGCACCCCGGCTTCACCATCAATAGTGAGCTGATTGTTCATGGGTCCAGAGATTTCAGTCTGCTTTGCTAACGCCTGCTGCTCTTCCATTGACGATGGCGTACTGAGCGGTTGTTGAAGTATGCTAGCAAAATCAGGCACAGTAGGAGCACCACCCATCGAAATAGGTTTAAGCCCAAGTTTTTGTAAGCGAGCATTGATCTCAGCAAAGGGGTCACGAATACCAAACTGTTCGTATGTATTAGCCATGTACTAGAAACCACTAAGTAGAAGGGAGTTCGCCATTTTTTAATTTCATAAAGAAATCATACATTTGTCTGTGGGTATGGCCTGTAGTAACAGATGATCCAAACGACTCATCTGTCTCATCTGGTGTGTCCATTAAAGCCTCAACTGCATTCATCACTTCAAGATGCATTGACCCCCAAACGGCTGATCCAACTAGGTCCACGTTGTCGACATTGATGTCTTTGCCTTTAACCAACGCTAGTAGTTGTGCGTATGCTGTCTCCACTGTGTCTTCATCTGATGACCCAAACAAGTCAAAGTCCCATTCATCATCACCCAAATCAGCAAAAATAGGTTCCAGCTTTTTATACAAAAGTGGGTAGGAAGACTGCAAGTCTGCATTCGCATCGTCGGGTGAAACACCACCAGCTCCACCAGCTCCACCAGTACCACCAGCATTACCAGTACCACCGGCAAGTATGTCTTCTAATGCTGCTTGGGCACGTTGACGACCTTCTCTCGATGTATTGGGGTCTCGAATGATTTCACGAAGATTTTCTATTCTGGTTTGTTTATCACTAATGTCCATTGCAGTGTCAAACTGTTCTTTCTCTAATTTCAGTTTCTCAGCTGCAATCCTTGCTTCTACTGCGGCGGTACCAACCTGAGAAGCCCCTGCGATTGCAGTTTTCATTACATCAGCACCATCTTCACCATAGTAACGATATTCTTTTGTTGGATCGAAGTATCCTTTTTCACGTAGGGCTTCTTCCTGTTTTCTTTTATCAAAGGCACCGTACTTATCTTTACGCTTTTGACCTACCCCTTGATTCTTAGCCAACTGGTACTTCGTAAACCATAGGCCTTGGCCTACGCCTGGTCGGTCTGGATCACCTGGGAGATAACCAACGGGTCGTCCTTTATCATAAGTAGGCACTGCCCATATCAAGCCCCTTGCTTGCTTCTCTGCTGCTGTCTCTGCCGGTACATCAGCACCCCATTCATGGTGACCTTCTCTCATCGGTTCTCCAGCACCACCACCTTGACCACCACTGTCACCACCGACTGGACCAGAACTATCCTCGCCTTCGCCAATTACAATAGTCTCTGGCATAACAGCTAGATCGTCATCACCTGTTGGACCCTGTGCACCTGTTGGACCCTGTGCACCTTCTGGTTCAGTGTAAGAAGCCTCGCCTACTGCCCCTGAACCCTGTACTTTTTCCGATTTTTGGGACTTGTCATGGTCTCTTGCACCACGACTACGTCCAGGCTCTTTCGTCTTACCTCCACCCTTTGGAGGATCCTGTGGGTCATACTGCTTATCTTCACCTTTTTGGGACTTGTCATGGTCTCTTGCACCACGACTACGTCCAGAAGGAGCTTGGGGCTTATCTTCCTTCCACCTATTCCTTACACTTCCATCAGGGTGATAGCTATAAACAATAATATGCTTGCTTGGTACATAGTATATAGAACCTAGCCAGCCATTCTTGGTTTCCAATGGTTCTACTATTCCTTGAGTAACCTGTATGCCCTTTGCGGCACGAGCGTTGTTCCTCGCAATCATCTGCCTTGCAGCACGACCATCCCTCTCAGCGGCTTCGGCACTTATGTAAAGGACTGACTCTCGTTCTCTATCCGCTTCTACCTTAGCGGCTTTAGCAGCCTTTTCCTCAGCGTATTGCTGTAGGATGGGAGAGTCGGCGGCCTTACGCTCAGCAATAGTTTCGCCTTCAAAGTGTCGATCAACATTACTGTTATGTTTTTCTAACTCGGCAACATCAACAGCGTCCTTCTGTACCTGTCTGTCTATGATTCCGCCTGATATTGGAGTTCTATTGGCATTTATTTCTGCCACCTTATCTTCTGTACCAGCATCAAATTCAGCCTGTCGGGTTGCCAGATCAGATTGTTGGCCCTGTCTTAGCACCGCATTCTGTGCATCATCTGCTTCGTCTCCTTTTTTCCTATTGGCTACTGCCTCCGGTGAATTATATTCACCTTGCTTCCTCATGCGTTCTTCCTCAGTATCGTCAGCGATGCCTGCTTCTTCCGAAGCAGCTTGGCCTACTTCAGCGAACCTATCTTCTCTTGCTTGTTTAGTGACTCGTTTCTGTTCTTCTGCTGCCACATCATCAAATATTTCTGTCGCTCTTCCCATCTCTTCCCTGAGCGAATCACCCGCATCCCATGATTTCTCATCCCCAAGTGACTGTGTTGACGGTTCAACCACCGGTGCTGATGGCTCTTGCTCCATTGCTTCACCAAGACCCTCTATCTCAGTAGGTAGTGGGGTATCTATTTTTGGAGCGGGAGCAGGTGCCGGAGCAGGCCTAGACCTGCTTTCAAACTGCGCTATCGCTTCCTCTCTTGCCTGAGGCTTTGATTTACGACCAGCACTATTTTGGCGTATCTGCCTAGCAAGCTGTCGGATTTGCTGTGACTCTTCTGATGTGTAATTCCCAATAGCCATTGCTATCTCCAGTTAGCGATACCGTCGCCATAAGCGTTTATAATTTTTTGGTTATTTAGTTCTTCTTGTGTCAGGTCATTATTGTAACTGTATTGATCACCAGCTAACATACGAGCCAATCGAATAGCATCAGCATTTGACTGTGCCAACATGCCTTTCATCTTATTCTGATGAGACATCTCAGCTGCAAGTGGTATTTCTTTTTGAGCTCTTTTACCACCTAGCATCGCATTGGCTATTACACCAATTTTTTGTTCGCTGTAAGGATCTGAGTCCATGCCTTGCCGTCGAAGCCCTTCGCTCCCGACAGTGCTTAGACCAGCTTGATGTGCTTTAGCCCACTCACCTGCAACTCGGTCATTCACCATTTGCTGCGTTTGTGAATTAGAAACATCTCTAGCAGTGATTGATTCCATATCGCTGCCGCCAGGATTCAACTCCAGCATGCCAGCATTAATGCCGTCAATATCTCCATACTCATTCTGTAATAAGTCCAGAGGAACATTGTCTATTCCAGAGCTGAGGTCATAGTCGTCTCTATCCATCCGGTCAACTTTTCTACGCTCACCAGAATCTGGACCATCATCACTATATGAAGACGCACTCACGGGACGGCTGACCGCTGGAGTAGTTAGATTTGTACCACCATCGAGATGTCTTCTTTCTTCTTCCCCAACAAGTTGATCTTGTCCTCTTTCAGGAAGTTCACCGCCCGCTGATGCTGATCTACTTGCCGCAGCTGCTCTTGTCTGTGCCCAGTCTTCTGTGTCAGCAGGTGGATTAGTATTAGTCTTACCAAACTCTGCACCCCTGTAGACATACTGTCCATTGGACGTATCCCAGTTATCAGGATTGTTTAGGTCTTCTTGGCTAGCTGAGCCTGCATCTGCACCCGGTGCTTCTTCCCCTCCCCCTTGTTCTTTCTCCCAATCCGCTTTTCTGCCACTGAATATGAAGCCGGGCATTACTTCTCCCGTCTTATTATTTTTCATCATATGCCCCATCATCGACCCTTGCCCCATCCGCTCTTCCTCTGTCGGCGGGACTGCTGCCCAATCATCAGGATTAAATGCTTCTTCCCCATAAGCAGCATCGCCTACTTCAGAGAACTTATCCGCTGGGTCAGGGGTATCTCCCATAGTCGTCAGTTGGGAGTCCTGTAATCTCTTCATCTCATCTTGGCTTATCTCTTCACCAGTAGTGTTATTTTGGTACATTCCGTTTTTGTTAATAGTCCAATCACCGTAATTAGGTGCTAGCTTACCACCACCTTCATCCGCTGGTCCTTCTTTACCAACCTCAGTCCATTTGCCTTGTACGTCGTCAAACCCATTGAGTTTACTACGCTGGAAGCGACGACCATCTGGACCTTCAAAGGTCGTTACACGGCTGCTACCCCTGCCACCACGGTCACCCCTTGGACCACCTCCTGTGTCCTTCTCATCAATCTTACGCATCTTCAACCCGTAGGCTTTGTCAATTCCTAACTCTTCCCGTATACGTCTGAATTCTTGACCGCCTCTACCTCTTGGATTTAAGTCTTCGTGGAACATGTTCCATGCAGCTTCCCCTTCACGCTTCGATGCTGCTGTCTTACGCTGTTCATCAAAACGAGAGGGTCGTCCCGAAGGCATTTCCCAACTTTCACCCGTCTTTTTGTTATTCCAGCTTCCTCCATGTCCATGTACGTTTATTTCCCAATCATCTTCATTAAATCCCTCTCGTGTATCCGGTCGTCCGAGGTCTTCATCACTAACTTCACCGGCATCTACCTTGTCCTTGAATTCTTCAAGTGCTGGCTTATCTGCTTCTGGGTCACCCCAGACATCCTTACCATCTATCGCTACTAGGCGACCGTTGGCGGCAAATGTCCCAGACTCGGGAACGCCAGGCTTGCCCCTGTCAGACGCTTTCCAGTAATGCTTTCCATCAATAGTAACCTGTCCTGTCTTAGGTGGCAGAAGAGCTTCTTCAGCATCCCTCTTATTGTTCCTCTCTACATTCCTCCGATACATTTCCTCGGGGTCCCAACTTTCACCCGTCTTTGTGTTGCGTTGTGCCTGCCGTCCAACGTCAGGGTCTTTAACCCAATCACCAGGATTAGTTCTTATATCTTTTGCCTTTGCCTCCCATGACGAAACAAAGTCTTCGTATGTATCCTCGCCTACTTCTGGCTTCGAACCAGCGGGACCACCAGCGGGACCTTGGTTAGGAGGCATATACGGCTTCCGCCTGGATGGCGCTAGGTTACCACCGTCATCATCCATAACCCTGTTGTTCACTGGATCAAAACCTGGAGGTGTAGCGGGTCGCTCGGTATCGGATTTGCTAATGAAACGATCATCCCGCAGAACTGGCTCAAATGGTGTATCGTCACCCTTCCAGTTTTTGACACCAGCTGGTGGCATGGATACCGTTGGGGCTACACCAGACTGATCAAATTTCTTGGTCTCTTCGTTGTAGACAAATCCCTTTTCTGCCATTTCATCCACCATGGCATTAGCGTCTTCCTCTGACTGCTGTATCCCTCGGGGCGTAGCTTCCCAACGTCCAAGATCATCCTGTTCGAATCCGCTCTGTGGTGTAGATATGGCAGGTGATCCACTAACGGAAGGAGCCACCTCTTCGTTGAACTGGCTGGTTGTAGGCGAGCTGTCCGTTTCTGGGCCCGCTACTTGGGCCTCCGTAAAATCCGACTGGGGCCCTCCATACAAGGCATTGCTTAAGGCATCTCCACCAGTCAGTGCTTGTCCCATCGGCATGCCATCCATCATTGGGTCATTCATCGGCATGCCACCCATCATTGGGTCATTCATCGGCATGCCACCCATGTCAGGCTGTCCCATCATTGGGTCATTCATCATTGGGTCATCCATCGGCATGCCACCCATAGCAGGGTCATCCCAGCCAGCAACTTGAGGGCTCTGCCCACCACCCATGCGACTGTAATCCATCCCACCATAGGTATCAGTGCCTGCTAATCCCGATCCGGTAGGTGTGCTTATGAAACCCCTATCTGGATCAACAATGTCGTCCACCCGAGCTTGAGGGTCATCCCAGTATCTAATGTTGGGTCCAGTAGAAGGGTCTGTTGTATAGGGCAGCCCTTGTGCTTGATTGCCCGCTGCTCCGGTAGGCTGTGCACCCATGCTACTCATGCCAGCAACCCCTGGAAGCTCTTTACGCCATCCACCAGCACGCGTGGGTCCTTCGGGAGATTTGATTACATTAGCACCCGATGGTTGTTCCCCATTAATTGCAAGCCTATCTTGCTGCTGTTGATTATAACCACCGCCCATACTTGGAGAGCTCATCTGTTGAGGGGCTGCGTTCATTCCAGTCATTCCACCCATGTCTCCCATGTCTCCCATAGGATTAGGGTCACCCATAAGCGTATTAGCCATTGGATTACCCATTTTCGTGGGTCGTCCTGATATCTTCTTTAGCTTTGCTTGATTGCCTGGGCCATATTCATTTGTGTTCTGGGGCATCTTGTTGTCCTAGTTTAAGAGTACGGTAGTTTTAGAGTGGGGGCTTTTTTAGCCATTAGGCCAGCAATAGTGTTAGCCATGTTGGTATCAAGACCTCTTTTATAGTCACGGTCTTTTGCTCCAAGTTCAGTTACTAAGGCTGCTATGTCCTGACCCTGAGTTTCAGCCCGTTGTCTGCTGTCTCGTTCGTTGGCTTGAGTGGCTGCTCCCATATCAGCATTCATGGCAATAGCTTGACTTGACCCTGCTCCTGATAGTATATCAGCTAATTGACCCTGATTCGCAGCTGATCCTTTTGGAGCACTCTTCATGAAGCTAGCCACTTCTGCGGATGATGGAGTATCTATTTTCCTTGGCTGGTAGCCAGCACTAACTACTGCACCACGACCACCATCCTTGTCACGAGCTTTCTGGTATCGGCCAAATCCACCAGTAACCATATTTGACATTCCATACAGTCCACCTGCTTTGTCATACATTTCCTTCCGGCCAGTCTGAAATTGGTTTCCCAATGCCAGTTGTTTGGCAGCATGTATTTCTTGCGCTCTGACATGAGCAACACCAGCAGCTTCGTTTATTCTACGCTTGCTCTCTGACTCAGCTAACTTAGCATTCGCATCACGAGCGGCTTTCTCTCTCTCTGACTGCAACTTCATAAGCTCAATTATAGATGCCTCAGACATACGGTCATGGTCAATATCTGGGCCCTGAACTAAATCCTCAGTCCCATCGCCGTGATTATCATCAAAGGTATTCCAGATATTAATTGCACCAGTGCCACCGGGTTCTTGAATTACTGGACCATCTATCGGCGGATCATCTTTCTCAGGGTCCCAACCTTCGTACGGGTAAGGTTTATATGTTCCATCGGGATGTTTATACCAAGGCTGTGTTTGTTCTTTGCCGTCTGGAACACAATATTCGTAACCATTCGGGTCCTTTTCTTTGTGGTAGCCTGGTGGACACGTAAGCCCTTGGCCTCCTCCGTCTTCGTCTCCCCCATCGTCTTCAACATCAACATCTGTTTCGTCTTCATCATCTTCAACATCAACATCTGTTTCGTCTCCATCTTGAACACAAGTTTCGTAACCGAGGGTGTCCGTTTCTACGTGGTAGCCTGGTGGACACGCAAGCCCTTGGCCTCCGACACTCTCGTTTATATTCTCTTGTAACTCCTCTATGGTGTCTGGTTGGTCACCATTATCTTCTTGAGCTTGTTGTTGAGAATATTGTATTTGACCATCCCCTTGTTGAGTTTGATCTGCTATTGCATCCCTTCCCATGAGCCCAAGCCTAGTGAACTCTTGTGCCTTTTGACTAAAGAATGCATCCTGAGCCGGCTCCCCTTGTTCTAAAACATTGCCCAATTCCTGAATGCCAGACCTTCCTCCTGTTGCCGATAATCCCTGCTGTATTATGTCTGTAACTAGCTTCCTATTTCTGTCTCGGGTAATAGTATCACCGGAGATATCATTTTCTCCTGATATGATTCCTTGACTGAAATCATCCATTGCGTTTAATGTTCCCACTTTTGTATCTCCCCGATTTATTGCATCAAAATCTTGTCGAGTATCCGCATCTAGATCACCATGATTCTGGATTCGTCTGTCGACAGATTCCTTGGTTTCGACCCCGCGGTCAGATTGTCTAACATTTTTGAGTGGGTCTGAGTAGCCTTCGTCACGGCTTGTTCCACTCCACGGTACCATGTCCATGGCAGCACCACCACCCAAGAATCTATCACGTTTGGTCTGCTGTACCTCTAACCATGGAGTCTTTTTCCCATTAACATTCCAGTAAGTTTGGGAATAGTCTTTCTTAGCTCGTTCCTCTCTGAGTGTTGCTTGAGAATCAACGTCCCTTCTATCCCCGTCAGTAGCCTGCCAATATTCCATACTCGCTTTAGCTTCTGGTGATAACACATTATCTCTAAGCTCAGCTAGTGATGGTCTTTCTGTGGCAACCAATTCTTTTTCAGGAGTTAGGTATTCTTTACGAACATCTTCAAGTTTGGCATCTGCCTGTTCACGGGTGTAATCTCCCCTACTAAACGCAGCCTCAACCGCAGCAGTGCGTCTAGCAGCTATCTGTTCACGAGTCTGTTCATTTACTGGAATGCCACTGCCTGATTCTTGTACTGCCTTCTCCCTGATTGCAGCTTCTGTTTCTACACGCTCACGCTCACGCTCTGCCGCTTGCTCTCGCAGAAGTGCTGGCTCATCCAGCTGTCTTTGCTGTTCAATTGCCGCATCATCTTCTTTTTGATCTGCGGTACGTGTCTCCGCTTTTTTGCTAAGCACTAATGCATCTAGTGCGTTTACCGAACCATCACCGTTTATATCAAGTCGCTTTCTCATGGAGGTGGAAATGTTTCCAGCCTCAAGTGCGTCAACTAAAAACTGATAGTCATCTGTGTCAACCCTGCCATCACTGTTAAGGTCATTGGGGTCTACCGCCACTTCATCAACAGGTGCCACTTCATCAACAGGTGCCACTTCATCAACAGGTGCCACTTCAGCAACCATAGAAGATGGTTTGGATATGACAGCTGTGTCTCCTACCACTCCAGAAGAACGTGAGTAATCAGGGGATACAACGGAATCCCTAGGGATTACTTCAGTAGTACCCGTAGTCGGGGGCCTAGATATAGCAGGATTTACCGCACGATTTTCAGCAGGATTTTCAGCGACAGCTGCCACGGCTTTCACTGCAATATCAGCCGGTGATACGGCTTTAACCTCAGCATCATCCGTTGAGGCAGCAGCTTCACTTTCAATTTTTTCTTTAGCTGCCTTGTATTCAACAGCGTCCTTATTGTTTAGGAACATCCTCGTGTCCATGCCAGGTGCTTTAATTAAAGAACCACTCAGACCCCTCAAAGCAAAAGCCTTTCTCGCAGCCTGATTTTCTGGGGATGCTGGGTCTAGCTCCCCACGGTCTACTCTTCCAAGAACGTCGTCGATGTTCGCATAATATTTTGCCCTCTCTTCTGGAGTAGGTGTAAACAGCTCCCCGTCTTCATCGAGAATCATTACATTAGCAGCCCTTTGCTCCGGCGTGAGATCGCCAATCGGCATCCACCTCTTCTCGGCTTCATTCCACGGATGTCCCTGTGTATCCAATCTATCACTTTTGCCGTCTCCGCTCATTTTGAGCAATTCTTTTTCTCTGTCGCTCCAGCCTGCTACACTAAAGCCAGTTTGCTCTGACCATTTATCAGCATATTCATTGCCCCGTCTAATCTGCTGCTCTTCTGAAGTCTCGCCTTCAGGAGCCCATGAGTCTTTTTGGCTTTCATGCAGAGCCTTATAATATTTTTCCATTCTGAGATAACTTTCCTCAGTTTTGGGACCCATGCCATCTTTTCTATACCTTGGGTCATTTTTCCATTCCTCAGTAGGAACCAAACCACGAGGATCACCAAAGGAATCCGTTTTTTCTTTTGTTTCCCCGTCCCGACGCTCACCGGTGGCAGTGACGAAATCTCCCCACGTTTTTTCTTTTGTTTCCTCACCATAAGCAGCATTACCCAACGACAAACGCTCGTCCGCTTCTTTTTCTTTAGCAAACACAGCAACTTCTTTGTCTTTTTTTTCCGCAACAACCTGACGCTCCTCATTTACCTCTTTCAGGTCTGGAAACATTTTGTCGTATTCTTTTGGGTCACCTACTGTTTTACCAGTCTCCGCTCGGTCTTTGCTAATTACCTTAGCATCCGTTATCATATCTTTAACTTCGTCCAACGTAACGGTTGCGTTTTCCCCTTTTTCTGCTGCCAGTTGCCCCGCAATCAGCAGGGTGCTCAAGCCCCTAGAATTCATATGCTGTTGTGCAAGTGCAACTTGCGGGTCAACATAACCCCTCTTTCCACCCTGTTTTTCCCATCTTTCAAAACCTGCGACGGCCAACTTTTTTGAAGTCTGGTAAGGGCCAGCCACCATCTGTTGAGAATTCTCTTGGACCAGTAGCCTACCACCGCCGCAGGTTGCGACGAACTTTTCTATAGGTATGCGACCGGGAGTTTGGTCTTCCAGCGTTCTATTGCCTTGAGGCTGTGATTTGGATTCTTCGATCATGGCATTCATGATCATCTCTTCAATTTTATTCGCAAACCAATCAGCTCCCTTGTCGTTTAAATCTGCGTCAGTCCACTTAATAGGTTGGCCTGACTTATCAGCGACCCTCTGTTGGTCGGCTCGCAGCATGTCTTTGAGTTTATTTGAACCGACAGTAGCGTCATTTCTGGCATCTAGTTGCGCCCGTTGCTTTGCGGACATACGGTAATCATATGGAGTGCCATCAGGCTTAATGCCCTTCGTCCCATACAGTGGATCGTCTCCCTCCAGATTTTTGTCAAGATACTGTGTTTGTGAGTTGAGCAGGCGTTCAAATTCCGCTCTGTGCTTCTCCTTGCTCGCATCCCATTGCGTTTTAGTTTCTCCTCTATAAGCCTTATTGAGCTCGGGAGCATCAGCGAGAACCTTGTCCCAGTGTGCCGTGACTTCATCTCTCTCTTTTTGGTCTTTGGGTAAAAACAGCTTACCATCTGCCCCATAAACCATCACCCTAGCTTTTCTCATCTCTTCGTCGCCACCGGCTTCCATGTCCCATTTGCCAGTCTCTTCGTCCCAAGCATGCCCACTAAGGTCGTGCCTCTTTGCTAGTTCACTAGAACGAGCACTCTCTCCATCTCGTGCCACATCAATTGCTCTTTGTTCAGCACGTTTTTTATCAGCCCGCTCAATATCAATCGGGTCCATTCCGGCCCTGCCTGGTAATACGCCCTTCTCTTGCTGCTGGCGGATTTTATTTTCTTGCTTTCTGGACTGTAGTTCCCTTTGCTCTGCTCTGCCCTCGGGGGTTTTGTCATACGCAGCTTGCTCAGCTTTCTCTTTGGCTCCTTGTTCAGCAATACGTTTGTGGTAATCTTCCGTATATTTCTTTGAAGCCGCCTCCTTCTGATCTCTAGCTTCTCTTTCTTCTGGGGTGAGCTTAGCCAGTGCTTTTTGGCGAGCTTCATCCTTCACTCGCTTCGATTCTTCTTTGGCAGCAGCACGGATTTTGGCTTCGGCAGATTGCTCGTCTCGTTTAACTTCCCATGCATCTTGCCTTGCCTGCTGCGCTGCTGCCCGATCCGCAGATTTCTTGTCCTCAGCATCCTTAGCACGACGTGCAACTTCAGCAGGGGAATCGTATTTTTCCTTCTCAGCTACCGCAGCAGCCTTCTCAGCAGCAGCAGCCTTCTTCTTTTCAAAATTCTCATTGTTTGCTGATTCGATAGAATTATATTGTTCTAACAGTCTCGCTTTTGACTGTGCTACCCATTCCTGAAACTGTTTCTCTGTCTGTCTCTTTCCCTTCTGACCAAATGCAGAAGGATGCATTTTGTCTGGATGCACGATTTGTTGGTAGCTTCCAAACTTAGCGAAGAATTGGCGATCTCTAGATGTAGGTTTCCAAGCCATTTTAAGCTCCCAGTCCTGACTTTGAATTATTTAGTCGTTCTAACATCGCTACATACCTATAGGGCGGAATTGACACAGCTGATGGCGCACCGCCTCCGTCCACCTTCTGTATAGTCACATTATATTGAGGGCCAGGATCGTCGGTTCCTGTATCACTTGCTTGCACTACTGATACAGTTGTTCCTGATCCTGTTTGTATATTGCCTTGTCCAAGACTATGTGTATGGTCATGACCAGTATCGGCAACAATTACCTCCAAATCCAACGCTCCCGTCTCTCCTCCGCCAGTATTGCCAGATTCTGTGGTCGTCTTCCATTGTCGCAGAAACTTATCTCTAAGGTCTACACCGGAACCACCATTTGGAACGGAGTTCTCAGTACCATTC
>Ga0302118_10001258_pt1 | contig 12484 bp, 8 predicted proteins | sample AG5_331_MG_FD_203126 | JGI IMG/M metagenome (GOLD analysis project Ga0302118, IMG submission 203126) | Marine microbial communities from Western Arctic Ocean, Canada - AG5_33.1 | ecosystem: Environmental > Aquatic > Marine > Oceanic | place: Canada: Western Arctic Ocean | collected 2017-10-01 | reverse complement strand
ATATAATCTCTACTGGTGACTCCATACCATATTACATTATTTCCAATATCTAATGTAAATCCAGACATTTTGGTAACATTTAGTAGATATGTATCAACTTGATTACCAAGAAATAATTTATTTTTTATTTTTTTTATTGTACCTGTATCTGTAACTTCAATGTTCTTAAAATTACCAGTTGATATTGTAGTGCTATCTCCCCCAGAACTTGATGAACCTTTACTTCCAGATGTTCCACCTCCCATCATTGGTGGAGGTTCGCAATAAATAATACATTTATCTGAATGCGACATATTCTAAATATACATTATCAAGATATTAAATTTTAAAATATAATATTTTAATAATAAAAATAGGGACTTATAAATTACATTAAATTATTTAATGTAATTTTGTTTAAAATTATCAAGTGACATAATTGGTATATTATTTTTTTTAGCCTTTTTAATTTTATTACTATTTGAATTTACATTTCCAGTAATAACTACATTCACATTTTTATTAAATGTTTCTGAAAGAACACCGCCATGTTCTATAATATAATTTGAAAGTAATTTATCTCGTACTCCTGTAAATAATACATTAATATTATTCATACTATTACTTCTTTTTCTTTTATTATTTGTTTTTATTTGAATTGTAATTTTAGGATGCTCATTCAAAAAATGTTTAAAGATTGGTAAATGTTTTGAAAATTTAGAAGAAGTTGTTTTAAATCCTGGTATATTTTCGATTTGTTTAGTAAGTTCATCTTCGGAAATATCCATTTCAAGAATATTTGGAATATTATCTATAATTATTTTAAATTTTTTCCTACCAAATCCCATTCCAAATGAATTACTAGCTTCCATTAAATTATGTAATGGAACATTTTTAATCGATGATTGAATACTAGTATATAATTTTAAAGCAAGTTTTTCTTTAATTCCATCAAATTTTAGTAAATCTTGTTGAGAAGCATTAATAAAATCATTAATATTATTAAAACCATTTTCAACCATTCTTGTAATTAATCCTTTACTCAAAAATTTTGTTTCTATTTTGTTAAAAAAATTAATAATTTGTCGTATAGTTACTTGAATATTGTCATCGATATTATCAAGAACAATATCTACTTTATTTTTATTCCAATGGAAAGGTATATCTGGAAAACTTGGTTCAGATGGTTTAATTGTTTGGAGTATATTTGGTATAATTCCTCCACCAAGAGTAATTTGAACTATTGCTCCAGGTCCTAATTTATTATCATTAACAAACTTAGCATTGTGCCCTGTTACATAATTGATAGTAATACCACCTATAATAACAGATTCAATTAATATTCTTGGTTTTAAAAGACCATGTTTAGATGGTTGCCATAAAACATCTAATATTTTAGATTCAAGAATTTGATCTGACAAAACCATTTTAAATGCAAATCCATATTTAGGATTTCCGGATGTATTTATTTTATGTTTTTTATCTTGTTCAACGATAATTCCATCAATTTCATATTCAGATTCTTCTCTTCGTTTCATCAATATCTCGCTTAAAAAATCATTTGTCAATGATTTAACATTTTGGTTAAATACAGTTTTAAATCCTAAAGCCTTAGCATATTTTAATCCCTTCCTTTTCCTACATTGCGGTTCTAACACATTAAAAACAACAAAATCTATATTATTTAATAAATCTGGTTTTATACTTTTTTTTGAATTAACAACTCCATTTGTTAAAGATCTTGAATTTTTCATATCAAATTTTAAAAAATTTTTCTTAGACATGATAATTTCACCTCGTAAACATATTTCCTCTTCTGGCAAGTTTTTCTTAACATTTGGAAATAAATATGGAATTAAATGTGATATATCTTGTCCATACGATCCATTACCTCGTGTATAGAATCGCGTTTTCCACGATTTACCAGATTTAAAATAATGAAACATTCCAGATGTTCCATCAAGTTTGTCACTTATATTATAAGGTTTATCATATTTTTTTATCCATCTTTCTAAAGCATTTGTATCAGGTTTAATTTTATCCATACTTCCCATCCAAAAAGGTAATTTTACTTTACCAGAAGCAATTGGTGCTCCTACTTTTTTTAATGTTTTACTTTTAGGATTTCTTTGAAATAAGACATTTTTTAAAATATCATATACTTCATCTGTCATAACTTCTTGTGAATTGTGATAACTGTCATTAGCATATTCTATGATTTTTTCTAATTGTTCATTAGATAACTCTTTAGCATAAGAATATGGATTTTTAGAAATTTTTGATATCATATTATCATCTATATAATTTTCAGCTTCCATTTCGAACTATTTATTTAATATACTATAATATTTTCAATTTTATTAACACATTTCATTAAATTTTTTTATTAAATTTGATAATTCTGTATCACACAAGATATGCGAAATTGTCTCAAATCGTTTTATTTGTATAATATTTTTAAAATTATTTACGTGTGCATTAATTGTATCTTCTATAAATAATGTATTTTTTTGATTAAACTCATTATTATCATTAAATAGATATTGTAAATTTTTTGACAACATATTCATCCTTGGTCGCCATATTTTATTAATAGGGCAATATTCTAGATAGTCTGAAGCATAATCTGAACGAGATAATACAGTTTTAAATTTAGGAATATTATAAATACTTTGTAATAGATGGTTAATTATATTAACATATGATTTCTGTCCAAGAGACCACAATGATACTGATTTAAAATTATTAAAACAATAACTCAAAAAAGGTTGTAAATTTGGTCTTAAGTAAATATATAATGTTGGTTTTTTTTTTCGTAAAGAAATTTTGTCAAAATAAATAGGTATATATTTAAATCTATCATCTTTAATTTGGGATGCATATAATAGTGTACAATCAATATCTAAAATTAGATGAATATTTTTTTTTTTAATATTCTCGAATGATTTATGAATTTGAAATGGTAATTTTTTTTTTAATTTTGTATCAATAAAAAATGAGGATATGATTCCCATTGAATTAATATTTTAATATATAAATTTCTTTTTATCTTATTAGAATATTAATTAATCGATTTTTTTATTAAACTTAACAAAAAGCTGCTGCCACTTCTGCTACACATGTTTCAACTATATCATTATTTTTAAGACATTCTACTTTTTTATATCCGGTTTGATCTTTACATTTAGCTTGTAAGCATTCATCATTAGCTTTTTTAAATGGGGCTGAATTAGTACATCCATCATAACACCAATTTTTTACTTTTTCGTCACTTATTAATTTACAAGAAGTGACTTTGCCATCCCATTCTTCACCCTGTTCTTGATCATCTTCTTGATCATCTTCAAACATTTCAATAATATTTTTAAAAAACCTTTTAAGAACTTCTTGTTTTAAATAAATTGCGATTGCAATAGAAATTAGAATTGCTAATATAATTAGTTTATATTTGAATACAAATTTTTTAACAGATCGGAAAGATAACATATTTTATAAAGTATATTTAGAAAAAAAATTTTTTGGGACTTAATAATTATAATAATTTTAATTATCATACTCATTATCATATTTAAGTCTATGAATAAATAATGGTAAAGATTTTGGACGACCAATTCTTAAAGCTCTTCCAATTACTTGTTTTTCCAAATCCTTTCTCATTTTATGATATAAAATAACGTGTGTAGCACTAGGTAAATCAATTCCTGCCCCATTATATTGTGAATTTAGTAAAATAATATCAAGGCGACCGCTTTCAAAATTTCTCAAAGTTTTAGCAATAGTATTTGTATTTCCAACTAATCTTTTACATTTTTTCTGAATAGTTCGATTTCGTGTTAATAAATTTTCAAATGAATCAAATGATTCGTAATGATTAGAAAAAATTATAAATTTACCATTTGGATTATTTTCAATAATTTTAATTATTGTTTCATCTTTACCAAATATTTCTTTACTTTTTTCTTCAGCAGTTTTTTCTTTCTTTTCAGTCTTAACATTCTTGGAATTCATATCTATTTTATGCATATTAGCCACATTAATAATTCTTTTACAATATGGACATTGTGCTCTTTGATGAACGCGTGTTCTAACTTCAATCCATTTTAAAATACATTGACTACAAAATACATGAGTACAATCTAAGCAAACTGGTTCTGTATAGGAACAGCAACAAATAACACATTCTTCTTCATTTAAATTATTAATTCTATTTGTTATACTATCTAATTGTGATTGTAAACTATTTCTATCTTTATCGATTTTAGCTAATCGTCTAACTTTATCATTACCCGCAATATATGGTGATTCTGACACGTGAGCTCTTTCATAATTTAATCTTTCAAGACGCCTACGAATATTTGCTGTCAAAACATCGGATATTTCTTGACCTGAACCAACTCTACCACCTAATTCTCTAATAGCACCATTTAAGTTATTAGCATTAATCATTTCTAATACATTTGGCGAAATAATATGTGAAATTTGTGATATATATGCAATTGGTGCCAAACATCTGCGGTCTATATTTTGAATATTAACATTTGAGAACAATTCTTTGTAAAATTCTTCATTTCTTTCAATAACCAATCTTTTCGTAAAACTGATTGGATAATCTTTAAAAATATTTTTAATTAATCCATTACACCTAGGTTGTCTAAGTGATTCCCATGTTGCTGTAACAAACCAAGCAAAGCGATATCTTATTAGACGCATATCAGGGCAACGGATACTATCTCCTTCATCTACAATAACACGATGCCAATATAACATTTCTGATACAATTTTATATCTATCCATAAATTTACAAAAAAAAGTAGAAGAAACTAATACAATTTCAGTCTTATTTTTTCTTAAATTATTACAAAATCGTTTTATAATTTCTACATCATCGCAATTATTTATATCAACAAAGTTTTCAAAATCATTTGTTTTTTCTATAAATTGTCCTTTAAGATGTGTTTGTTCTTGTATTGCCTTTTTCCATTGTCGAAAAACTCCACCATGCGGAACAATAATCAAGTTAGAATGAATATACTTATATTTAGATTCAATGGTAACACTAGTACTTGAATCATGATTGACGTTTCTGATTATATATTTCCATTGTAACCTATCTATTTCATTTTCTTGTTGAAATTTATCAAGTTTAGGGAAACATTTTTTAATATAATAATCTTGAGATATTAGACCAAGAATAGTTAATGTTTTTCCACTACCTGGTTCATTTCCCAGAATACTCATATTCGTTTCAATTTTATATTTTCCAGGAGTTAAAAGGGATAAACTTCTATAGTAATAATCACCACGCACATCTCCATCAATATTAACAAATAATTTTGGATAAACTTCTCGTTTTATCATATCGATTATAGAATTTCTTTGGTGACTAAATAATTTAATCTTTAATCCTTCAAATTCACTACATATATCGTGAATAACATCACTTCTTAATTTTTCTCTTTCTTCTTTTGTTAATTTTTTTTTTAAAATTATTTTTTTTATTTTTAATCCATTATCATTTCCATTTTGTCGTGTTAATTTTTTCAAATTTTTTCGCAATTTTTTAATTACTTTATTACTAATTTCATCGTCATATTTACGAGAAATTATTTGACGTAAGTCGTCATACAATTCTTTATCGTCGGTATTTGATGTCATATTTAGTATTATATATTTAAGAATATTAATAATCAATTTTAAAAATTGGGTAAATTAAACGCATTTATATCACAATCATATCGTTAATGTTATGTTTTGATATTTTCTTGTTATTTCTCGTTTGTTCTAAATTATTTAAAAACTCATCGTTTATATGATGAGTTAAATATTTTTTATTAAAAATACTACATTCAAAATCCAGAATTTCAGGATTTTCTTCTAAAATAGATGATTTAAGATTTTCTAATTTTTGATATATTAATTTATCGCATCCTATTTTTTTTTCAATTTCTTGTAATGATCTATTAAACGCAATGAGTTCTTTTTGACTCGGTATATCGATACCATATACATTTGGATATTTAATTTCTGGGGCACCAGATGTCATAAATACTTTATTAGCACCAGCATTTCTTAATAATTTAACAATATATTGTGATGTATTTCCACGAACAATAGAATCATCAACTACTAAAACATTTTTGTTACGAATTGTTGATTTAATAATATTTAATTTTCTTTTAATTGATTTTTGTCTTAATTCTTGTGTGGGCATGATAAAAGTTCTATTAATATATCTATTTTTTATAAATGCTTCTCGATATGGTATTTTTAAAATTCTAGATATTTCAATAGCAAAATTTCTACTAGTATCTGGTACTGGAACAATAACATCAATTTCATCTTTAATATTTGATTCTATTATTGTATTAGCTAGATATTTACCCATATTTAATCTAGCTTGATATACGGATACTTTATTAATAATAGAATCTGGTCTTGCTAAATAAACATATTCAAAAATACATGGTATTAATTTAGGTTGTTCATAACAGATTTTTTTAAAAAAATTAAAAGATTTGTCAATAATAATTACTTCACCTGGTTGTACATCAGAAATTAATTCAAAATCGAGCACATCAAGAGCTACACTTTCCGATGCAAATAAATATTCATTTAATTTGTCATTATATTTTCTTTTTCCGTAAACTATTGGCCTGATTCCATTTGGATCTCTAAATGCGATAATTCCAAATCCAATTATCATACATACAACGGCATATCCCCCTATACATTGTTTATATAAACGACTAATCGCATTATATATATTTTTGGGTGTTAAAGAATCTTCTTTTTGTAATTCTATGGAGAGAATATTTAATAATATTTCAGAATCAGAACAACTGTTAATATGAATTTTGTGTTTTTTATTTAATTTTTCTTTTAATTCTTCGGCATTAACAAGTGTACCGTTATGTGCTAATAATATTCCATGTGGAATTGGAACATAAAGTGGTTGAGCTTCTTTAGGTGATGCTCCTCCAGCAGTTGGATATCTAGTATGACCTATACCCATAAATCCGGTTAAATTCGTAAGATTTGGAGTATTAAAAATATCTCTAACTAATCCATTTCCTTTACGCATATTATAAACTTTATTATCACATATTGCTATACCTGCAGCATCTTGTCCACGATGCTGTAATGCAACTAAACAATCGTATATTTCAAATGAAATATGTTTACTTTTTGAAATGAGGGCACAAATTCCGCACATTCTTATAATAATTATTATTATGATTATTATTATAAGAATTATATTTAATACCGAATTAAATCATTAATAACATTTATATACATCTACATTGAATTAAATGAAAAATAAAATTGAAATTGAGTTTTTTTAAATTAAGAAATTAAAACATATTATAATTAATAACAAATCAAACTACAATGTCTCAAACTAAACAAACTTCCCAAACTACTGAACAATCAACTGAACAATCAGTTGAACAAACTACTGAACAAACTACTGAACAAACTACTGAACAAACTACTGAACAAACTACTGAACAAACAGTTGTAGAACAATCTACTGAACAACAATCACCAGTTGAACAAAGCGCACCACAAGCACATACTGGTCGCGTCAAATGGTTTAATAACACTCGCGGTTATGGATTCTTAACTTATAAAGACGAGAATGGTGTTGATTTAGATGTCTTTGTCCACTTTTCTTCTATTCGTTCTCAAGTAGAAGATAGTTTCAAGACTCTTACTCAAGGAGAATATGTTAGCTTCGACTTAGCAGATTCAAATAAACAGGATAAATTACTAGCAGTAAATGTGACTGGTGTCAATGGAGGTCCTTTACTTTCGGACCAAAGAGCTCTTAATAGAGATCGTAGAACCGAATATAATACCGAACGAGGAGATGAACGAGGAGATGGACAAGGACGCCGAGAAGATAGACCCCGTCAATTTGGACGAGGTGGCGGACGAGGACGCGGACGAGGTGGCTTTAGAGGACCACGAGATAACTACCGAGGACCACGAGGGGATTTCCGAGAACAACGAGGAGATAACTTCCGAGGACAACGCGGTGATGAACCACGAAGACCATTCAATCCTGAACAATAAGTAATTTAATAATTGCTTAATATTTTTTTGGCTTGAATCAATTTATTTTTAAACTTATCTAATTTATTTCTTTGTTGACCAATAGTTCCTGGTTCTTCAAGAATATTAGCAATATAATTTTCATCTTTAGCAGTAATTTCAAAAAGATCTTTATATATTTGACGTTCGATATAAGAAACTAAATAAAACATAGACATTTTGGGAATCTGATCACAAAATGTGTATTTTACTGTATTAAAATACTGGTTTAACAAACTTCTAATAATATTAATATCTGTTTGATTTTTACATTCTCTAAACATTTTTTTTAAATTATCTAAAAAAGCTTTGTTTTCAGTCCATATATAATTTTCTTCAATATTAATTAAATTTAAAACAGTTTCTTTTAAAATTTCTTGTTGTTTATTAACCATATTTTCTATCTTATTTTCTATAATTTTAGTGAATTTAGGAAAACGACTAAACTGTTTATCTTCTAAAATTTTTCTACATAATTCAGTTAATAAAAAAGAAATATCTGAAATTAATTTAAAACATGGAGAACGAAGTAATTCTATTGGTTTATATTGATTAATCCCCTTTTCCAATATATCTATTGAAAATAAACTAAAATCCATATGATTTCCACTGCACCCTTTTACTAAATTTTGTAATTGTTCATTTGTATAATTTTTAGTAATATCATTACATACTTCTTTTCTAAATAATTGAAATCTATCTTTAATTTTTAAACCATAGTTTAAACCACATTTTTCTTCTAAAGCTTTATTAAAGCACATACAAAAATTAGAAATTATATTACTGGTTAATGTGATTTTTCCTTTTATATCAAATGGAATTTCAGAACCTAATTTAAACAATTCTTTATCTACTTCATGTTTTTTTTTATTTATTTCATCAATAATTTCTGGAATATTTTTTTTTATATGATCAGATAATATATGACTTAAAGATATTCCTAAATTTTTTATACCTAACATGTTCTTTTCATTAATATTTTTATAAATTTTATGCTTTGAGAAAAAATCCTCCTCCGCAATTAAACCTTGAATCGGTGTCATTGTTTTAGTTTCTGTACTATTTCTATTTCTTATAGCATAATATCCGTAATTTAATTTTAATTCTGATGATATATCACCTTTTAAATATCTAGATACGTCAGTGTCATTATTCATTAAATCAACTTTTGTTAAAATACCACAAGTTCTTTTACCACTTACATCAAAGGCTTTAACTAATTCTAATCCCATATCTGCTTCTAAATCAGGACGAGCTTGCATAACAACTAATATTATAGATTTTGGATCTTTAATATAATCGCCAATCAAATCCCTTATTTCAGCCGGCATCTCCTTCGTCTGACCCTTGTCTGATAATCCTATCATAGTTATACCTGGTAAATCAACCAAACATAAATCAGATACATTTGGTGAAAATATCCTTAAATGAATTGGGGTATAAGATATACCCTTTTGTTTTCCAGCTAATTCATCTGTAATTTCTCCTATATCTTTATGTAATTGCAATTGTTGATCCTTATTAATTCTATTACTATCGAGTTCGTATGTTCGACTTGGAACCCATTTACCATTAATATAAGTTCCAAATTCAGCTTTTGAAGATAGTTCACTATAATTCAATTGTAACATTAATGGCGTTCGAGTAACCATATTACTACCGGTTGGTAAAATATCATACCCTATTAATGAATTTAATAAACTCGATTTACCAGATGATTGAGAACCAACAACAACAATATTAGGAATACTTATTGAAAATTTATCACAATTCTTTTCAGCAAAAATTGTAGATAATTTATTGCCAAGTTTTAATAATTTTTGGTCTCCAACATTTTTAAGAAATGAATTTTCATCAGTGTTCCACCAATTCCATCCTTTAGAGGCAATTTGATTTAATACATTTGACATCTTTGAGAATATATTATAATTAGATTTATTTTTTTACAAAATTAACATTATTCTAGCTATATATTATATCGTTTAGAATAATGTTATAATTTCCATAATATTCTATATAATAAACATGTTAACAAATTTATTTAAAAATCCTTCAATTCGTAATGGACTAACAATCATAATCGTTGGAATTATATTGTATTTCGCTTATAGGGAATATAATAAAATGATGGAAAGAATTGAAATTATAGCTAATGAAATGTATAAAGCAAAACAAGAAATAGCAATGCTAAAAAGACAATCACAAACATTTTCAAAAAATAAAAATCAAGTTCAAAATTTAATTAAAAAAAAAAAAAAAACAAAAACACCTAATACATCTATGGCAAAAGAAATTGAAACAAATATTATACCAACCACTATTAACCCAATTCAAATTAATAAACAAAGTAATTCAATGAATCGGATTTCAAAACATTTACCAACTAAATCGTCATTTGAAATAATTGTAGAAGATGCTAAAATTATTAATGATTCTGATATTATATATGAATCTGACTCTAATTCTGAAATAATCTCAGAATCAGATAATATATTAAATTCAGATGATGAAATTATTATGTCGGATGATGAAATCATTATGTCGGATAATTCAGAAAACGAATTAGATGAAGAATTAGATGAAGAATTAGATGAAGAATTAGATGAAGAATTAGATGAAGAATTAGATGAAGAATTAGATGAAGAATTAGATGAAGAATTAGATGAAGAATTAGATGAAGAATTAGATGAAGAATTAGAAAATAATTTAGAAAATACTGAATTAGAAAAACAATTAGAACAAGAAGTTAGCAATCTCAATATAAATGAAGAACTAAATACAAATAATCAAAATTTAAAAAACGAGATACAAAAACTTTCATCTAAAATTGAAAAAAATGAAAACAATAACAATGGACAAAAAATTTTTGGAATTAATACAACCATTATTAAATCACCTCCCATTAAACCAACTAAAAGAAAAAGTAGACGTGGTGTAGTAACTTCTTGGTCTGTTTTTTTAAAAGATAAAGTAATTGAAAAACAATTATTAGAAAATAAACCAAATGCTGATTTTGGTACTCTTTCGGCACTAAAATCTCAAATATGGAGATCATATACAGACAAACAAAAAAGTGTATATAAACAAAAAGCTTCGGAACTTACTAAATTAAATAGATCATAAATACACTTTTAACAAAAAATTATTTCCTTATATAATATAACTACGACGCAAATGAATAATAATAACAATAGTTCAGATAATCAACAATCATTTTCTGACAATTTTGCAAAAGTTCAAAATAACTTTTTAGAAAATATTTCAAATAATATTTCTCAAACAAATAATGTTTTTGATACATTGATGCAAAAATTTAATATATGTCACGATAGAATATTTGCACCATTTAAAATTACAAAAAAAGTTCAACGCTTTGAACAAAATCAAAACATATTTGATTCTGATGAAAATAAAGATTTTCATCAAATGTATTATCCTAATGATGAATCAACAACAACAAATCAAACATATACTAATGAAACATCACAAGAAGAAAAAGAGGGAACAGAGGAAACAGACATAAATACCATTGATGATTCATATGATTTTTTTTATAAAAAAATGACAAAAACTGAATTACATCATATTCAAAATATAGAAGAAGATATGAATATTAACTTTTCCAATATAGAAATAATGATTACAAAAATAAAAAAACGTTTAGAACTTAAATGGGAAAATTTAATCAAACTAGAACAAAAGATTAAAAAAAATTGCAAAATATATGATAAAAATTTTAAAATGATTAAACAAATGAAAGAAACTATTGGAAATGAATATACAAATTTAAATAATAATTTAAACAATTATATCAATGATATAATTAAAGAAAACGATATGATGGATGACATTAAAATATACAAATTATTAATTCTAGAATGTAATTTTTTGAAAACTTGTATTTCAAAATATCATAGCATTCAAGTTATGAAAAAAAATTCACCAATTTGTAAAATTTGTTATACAAATGTATCAGATCATGTAACAATACCTTGTGGACATTTAGTATGCAAAAAATGTATTATATTAACAAAAACATTTGCTGCTCAAAATATTGGAACTCAAAATTTTAATTTTTCTACGTCAGAACCAATCACATACTCTATAACTGTTTTTAATAACCCTAATCAAAATAATAATTCAGAATCATCTAATATTCCATCCATATTACCACGAAATTTAAATATTAATAATAATAATAATAATACTTCAACGAATGATAATAGTATAGCAACACAAACTGATACAACTAATACTTTATCAAATATATTCAACTTTGATGTTAATAATATTAATACTAATGCTGATGTTGATGCTAATGCTAATGCTAATGCTAATGCTAATGCTAATGCTAATGCTAATGCTAATGCTAATGCTAATGCTAATGCTAATGCTAATGCTAATGCTAATG
>Ga0302118_10001254_pt1 | contig 12518 bp, 7 predicted proteins | sample AG5_331_MG_FD_203126 | JGI IMG/M metagenome (GOLD analysis project Ga0302118, IMG submission 203126) | Marine microbial communities from Western Arctic Ocean, Canada - AG5_33.1 | ecosystem: Environmental > Aquatic > Marine > Oceanic | place: Canada: Western Arctic Ocean | collected 2017-10-01 | reverse complement strand
CACGACAAAAGTCTGTTGTTTTATTGCAATCACGGATGAGCAAGGCCAATTGCAAATCTCAGGCGTTGGCCATCATCGGGCGAATGGTATGCGCAACGGCGAAGTCGTTAACATGGACGCGTTAGAGGCCTCCGTGCGGGCAGCAGTCGATGCCGCCGAGCAAATGGCCAAGCAGCGTATCGATAGCGTTTTCGTAAACTTAACCTGTGGCAGTCCCCGCTCTTCTCAGGTCGAAGTTGAACTTGCCGTCTCAGGACATGAAATTCGCGATGCGGACGTAAGGCGCATTATGGAGCATGCTGGCGGTCATTTTGACGCAGGTGACCGCGATCTTATTCACTGCATTCCAACCAGCTACTCTATCGATGGGTCAAATGGCATTATCGATCCACGCGGAATGTATGGTGAGCGGCTAGGCGTGAATATCCATCTGGTTACCGCTGCCCTTGGTCAGAGCCGCAACTTTTCCACCGTGATTGAACATTGCCACCTAGACATTGAAGACAAAGTCGTTTCTGCCTATGCATCAGGATTGGCCTGCCTCGTAGAAGATGAAAAAGAACTCGGCGTAACCGTGATCGATATGGGCGGTGGCACAACATCTGTCGCCGTCTTCCAGAAAGGCCACATTGAGTTTGTTGGATCTGTGCCTATTGGCGGTAATCACGTTACCAGTGATATCGCAAAAGGCCTATCAACGCCGATCGCTAAAGCTGAACGGTTAAAAACAGTTTACGGCAGCGTCGTTCAAACACCATCTGATGAGCGTGAGCTTATAAAAGTTCCGTTAGTAGGTGAAGACGATGAAAACAGCGCCAATGAAGTTCCAAAATCAATGCTGGTGCAGATCATCCAGCCGCGTCTTGAAGAAACCTTTGAATTCGTCCGCGACATGCTCGAGGTCAGTGGCTATAGCCAAATCGCTGGACGGCGAGTGGTCATTACCGGCGGCGCTAGCCAGCTTGAAGGTATCCGCGATCTTGCCGAGCTCGTACTAGACAAGCAGGTGCGTCTTGGCAGACCAAAAACAATCAAAGGTTTGCCGGAGTCCGTTTCGGGCCCAGCGTTCGCAACGACCGCAGGCTTACTTCGGTACGCCATTAACGAACACGTAATACTTCCCGATATAGCCGAAACCGTATCCAAAGGACGCGGCGTCGATCGTATCGGGCAATGGTTGAAGGAGAATTTCTAATGAGGAGAGGACGCAAAATTAGGGGAAATGAATTAGGAACGGGCCCACCGTTAACACCTGAAATAAGATCCGAAACACCGACACAGAACGCCCATTCGAGCTTAAGAACAGAAACCTGGAGGAATGTATGACCTTAAACATTAGTGTCCCACAAACAGGAGCCGAACCGCTTTTGAGACCAAAAATAACAGTGGTCGGCGTTGGCGGCGGCGGAGGCAACGCAGTTAACAACATGATTGACAGCGCCCTAGACGGCGTAGAGTTCGTCGTTGCCAACACCGATGCGCAATCTTTATCCTTATCACGCGCAGACCGGCGCATTCAGCTTGGCCCAGACATGACAGCCGGCCTTGGAGCAGGCGCCCGCCCCGATATTGGACGACACGCCGCAGAAGATTGCATCGAACAGATCGGGCAATACCTAGAAGGCTCTAACATGGCCTTTGTCACAGCAGGTATGGGCGGAGGCACAGGCACAGGTGCCGCCCCCGTGGTCGCGCGCATTGCTCGTGAACTAGGCATCCTTACAGTTGGCGTTGTTACCAAGCCATTCCAGTTCGAAGGTATGCATCGCATGCGTATTGCAGAACAGGGTATTGAAGAGCTGGCGCAGTCTGTCGATACACTCATCATCATTCCGAACCAGAACTTGTTCCGGATTGCCAATGATAAAACGACGTTCGCAGACGCATTTAAGATGGCGGATGACGTTCTCTACTCTGGTGTCCGAAGCGTTACTGATTTGATGATGATGCCAGGCCTCATCAATCTTGATTTTGCAGATGTCCAAACCGTTATGATGGAAATGGGCCGAGCCATGATGGGAACGGGTGAAGCAGAGGGTGAGAAGCGCGCTATAGAGGCCGCTGAAGCAGCCATTGCCAATCCGTTACTAGAAGACACGTCGATGCGAGGTGCAAAAGGGGTGTTGATCAACATCACTGGCGGATCAGATGTCACGTTGTTTGAGGTTGATGAAGCAGCCAACCGTATTCGTGATGAAGTCGAGACCGAAGCCCACATCATCTTCGGGTCATGTTTCGACGAAAGCCTTGAGGGACGCATTCGCGTATCCGTCGTAGCCACTGGAATCGAAGCTGCCGCAGATCAAATGCCCAAGCCAATCCTGATACGGCCTGAAACCAAACCATGTGATGAGCTGCCTTTGGAAACTAAACCAAAGCAACCTCAGGTTATCCCAACCGGTTCACCCTTCATGCCTAAGAGTGTATTCAGCGAAGGCCCTAGGGATGATGCATCAACTGCACCAGTCGCACAAACGGAAGAAATTATCCGGGTCATGGAAGGTGCTCCTGCCATAACGCCTAAGCCCCAACCGGCTGAGCCACCTGCGACTTTTCAGACAGCCGACACCTTCATCCCAAAGGCACCGGTCATGCCGGAGGCAATGCCTCATGTGGTGTGGCCAAAATCTTCCGCTCCAGAAGCTGCACCAATAGAACCTGCGGATCCAATAGCCTCCACAGAAACCGACGCAGACGGACGCAAACCAGGCTTATTCACCCACTTACGCGGCCTAACCAAAGCCAAACCTGAAATCACGGCAGCGCCGGTCTCCAAGCCAACGGCTCAAGAACCAGCGCCAAAACCTACCCTGACAGCAGCGCCTCAGCCTACGGTTGGGCCAACACTAGCTGACCTCATCAATGAAAAGCCAATAAGGCCGGATCCTGTCAACCTACCCACGGGAGAACGACCTCAGATTTCTCCCGATGAATATGAAATTCCTGCGTTCCTAAGGCGACAAGCCAACTAGTGCTTGGAACACAGAGCCGTAGGGGTGGTCCGCTGAGGGGGTGGGCCACCACTTTACGGGAGGGGAAGGCCCGCCATTAGGCGGGCCTTCCCTTATTATAGGGCACCCCTTTACGCACCCAAACTCCAGAGCTGATAAGATTTGTAAATTATAGCGAAATCATGGTGTCTAAGTCTGGGGATAAAGCCATAAAGTTTTTACTTGTCAAAGTGTTACAATCTGCAACAATCATTTTGTTGCATGGGTAGTGCAGGGTTGGTAGCAAATGTTCTCGTCGCAGTACGGGTTCAGATGTGTGCCTCGATATTGTTTGTTAAAGATAGAACCGGTGACCTATGGCCCATGACGTCCGCGACCTTCGCACCCACAATGATGCTAATTCCGAATTGACACCCCAGGACCTGCCAGAGGCTTCCAATTTTCAGAGGACCCTTAAAGCATCTATAGGGTGTAGCGGCATTAGCTTGCATTCTGGCGTACGGGTCACCATGAAATTGCACCCAGCCCCAGTGAACAGTGGCATCATATTCAAGCGTGTCGACCTCGTAGGCGGTGGTTCGGAAATACCCGCCAGTTGGGATCGCATCGCAGATAGCCGTATGTGCACGGTTCTCGCAGACGAAAGCGGCGTAAGTGTCGCGACAGTCGAGCACCTTATGTCCGCTTTTTACGGCATGAGCATCGACAATGCGCTCGTCGAACTGAATGGCCCTGAAGTTCCAGCCATGGACGGCAGCGCCGCCCCCTTTATTTTTCTAATGGAATGCGCTGGAGTTTCAGAGCAATCAGAGCCGCGCAAGCTTCTTCGAATTCTAAAACCTGTTGTCCACAGCCATGGAAGAAAACAGGTCAGCCTAACTCCAGCCGATCATGGCTTAAAACTTGATTTTGACATTGATTTCGCAGCACCAGCTGTCGGAAGGCAATCCTACCAGTTCGATATTGAGCGCGGTATATTTAAGTCAGAGATTAGTAAAGCTCGGACATTTGGTTTCCTCTCAGACGTCACGGCCTTGCGTGAAGCCGGTTTGGCCCGAGGCGGTAGTCTAGAAAACGCCATCGTCGTCGATGGCGACCGTGTTCTGAATGAAGACGGTCTGCGTCACTCTGACGAATTTGTACGTCATAAGGTCTTAGACGCGATCGGTGACCTCTATCTCACCGGTCACCGTATTATCGGCCATTTCCATGGCATATGCTCCAGTCATGCGGATACGGCCACCTTACTCCGTCAAGTCTTCGCAGATGATCGCAACTGGGAGCTAGTTGACGCCACCGACGAGGTGGAAACAAGCGCTTGGGCTACCTGGAACCGTCCACTGAAACAGGCAACAGCTGGGTAATCACGCCCTACTGACAGCTGAAATCGCGGTGGTATAATGCCGCCCCGTTCATGATTGTATTAGTCGGCTATGTCTTTTGATAACTCAATATTTCGAACTCGTTTGGTTCTCGCATTCTGCGCAACCTTGGCCCTAGTCGCGTGCTCGTCTGATGACGAACTCGAGTACAAAGAACTCACGGTCTTTGAGATCTACAGTCAGGCCACCGAATACCTAGAAGACGGTCGCTATCGTGACGCATCGCTCTACTACGATGAAGTCGAACGTCAGCACCCTTATTCAGTTTGGGCAACCAAATCAAAACTAATGGCCGCCTACTCGCACTATATGAATAATAAATACGATGAGGCCACGGCTTCTCTAGACCGGTTTATACAGGTCCACCCAGGCAACAGAGACGTGGTATATGCCTATTACCTGAAAGCGCTTTGCTACTATGAGCAAATTTCAGACGTTCAACGCGATCAAGATATGACCCAGCAAGCGTTAACCTCTTTGGAAGACGTCATCACACGCTTTCCTGACACCGCCTACTCACGTGATGCCCGCCTAAAAATAGATCTCACACGAGATCACCTAGCGGGAAAAGAAATGGCCGTCGGTCGATTCTACCTCAATCGACAGCACTACTTAGCCGCGATCAATCGATTTAAGGCTGTTGTGGAAGATTACGGAAATACAACTCACGCACCTGAAGCGCTCTTTCGTCTAACTGAAGCCTACATTTCACTCGGATTGGCGTCCGAAGCAAAACGATCAGCGGCAGTCCTAGGATACAACTACCCTGGCAGCGATTGGTACCAAGATGCCTACAACCTTGCCGGTGTTGAACGCAGTGTCCGGGAAGAACGCCGAGAGGCTACGCAGACCGAAGATGACAAAGAGCCATGGTGGCGATTTTAGAAAGACGGACGGCCAATGCTAGCTTCGCTAACCATTCGCGACGTTGTTCTGATCGATAAACTCGATCTCGAGTTTTCAAAGGGCCTTGGCGTTCTCACCGGTGAAACTGGAGCTGGTAAATCCATACTCCTTGATTCTCTTGGCTTAGCGCTTGGCGAGCGCGGCGATACAAGCCTCATCCGTCACGGCGCCAACAAGCTAACCGTTTCAGCTGCCTTCGACCTGTCACCTAATCATCCGGCCAGAACAGTCCTCGCAGAACACGGCCTGACCCTTGAGGACGATACTGTCGTCCTGCGCCGCAGCTTGGGCCGAGATGGCCGCAGTCGGGCCTACGTCAATGATCAAACCGTCAGCGTAGGACTCCTTCGCCAAGCGGGAAATGCGCTGGTTGAGGTGCATGGACAATTCGATGCCCACGGATTAATGGACCCGAGCACGCATATAAGTGTTCTGGACCGCTTTAGACACGCCACAAGCGGCTCTCAGAAAGATAACACGTGTTTTCTTTGTTGGGATGAATGGAGAGAGGCCTTCAAGGCCTGGCAGACTGTAGAACGCCTTGTGCGTGAAACAAAGTCTGAGGAAGAAACTCTGCGAGCCACCATAGAGACCCTTGAGAAACTAGCACCTGTAGCCGGCGAAGAATCAGATCTGGTAGCGAAGCGAGCTATGCTACGTCATAGCGAACAAATTCTATCTGCCATCGAAGCCGCCCGGCAAGCTTTAACAGAACAGGTCGATGTGGATAGCGCCCTCAGAACAGCACAAGGCGAACTGGGCCGAGCTGCGCCAAAAGCCGAGGGACGCTTGGACCCAGTGTGCGCGGCGTTAGAACGGGCCTCTATAGAGCTAACCGAAACACAGTCAGCCCTCAATGCAGCTGCCGACGCTTTCAACCTTAACCCAGCTGAATTAGATGCGGCCGAGGAACGTTTATTCGCCCTTAAAGCAGAATCCCGCAAAAACGGCGTCACCGTAGATGAACTGTCAGCGCACCTGGAAACGCTCAAAGAGAAACTGTCGGGAGTCGAAGGGGGGGAGGATAATCTCATCCGCCTCGCCAAGGCTGAACAGACAACCCGGAACGGTTTTGAAGCCGCCACAAAGGCGGTGACAAAAGCCCGCATAAAGGCCGGCACGGCCCTGGCCAAAGCCGTAGCAAAAGAACTACCCCCCGTGCGTTTGAATAATGCGTCTTTCCGAGTTGAAATTCACGACCTTCCCGATACCGAGTGGTCCGCCTCAGGGCGGGATCGCGTTGGCTTTGAAGTCACGACAAATCTAGGCCTCCCGCCCGGCCCATTGAACAAGGTTGCGTCAGGTGGTGAGCTAGCGCGCTTTCTGTTAGCGCTGAAAGTTGTTCTCGCGGACAGCCAGCCACCCGCCGTGATGGTCTTTGATGAAGTGGATTCTGGCATCGGTGGCGCGACGGCCAGCGCCGTAGGGGAACGCCTAGCGCGACTCGCCGATACCGTGCAAGTTCTCGTCGTCACACACTCGCCACAAGTGGCAGCGCGCGGACAAAATCACTGGCGGGTCGCGAAGATAACGGATGGTAAGAATACAGCAACACGGGTAGTAAAGCTCACGCCTGACGAACGCCGGGAAGAAATCGCCCGCATGCTGGCTGGTTCTGACGTGACCGATGAAGCGCGGGCAGCCGCAACCATGCTGATGACAGGTAGCTGAAGGCATGGCGCCTAACCTTTCGGCAGTACCTGTCGACAAACTCTCAAAAGACGACGCCATAGCAGAACTAAAACGCCTCGCTGGTGAAATGGCTGAGCATGACCAGAGCTATCATCAAGACGATGCGCCGGTGATCTCCGACGCCTACTATGACGCCCTCAAATCGCGCAATGCGGCAATTGAAAAAAAGTTTTCGACGCTCATTCGCAAGGATAGCTCAAGCCTCAAAGTTGGCGCAGCCCCTTCATCCGGCTTCACCAAGGTCCAGCATAGCGTGCCGATGCTATCGCTTGGCAACGTCTTTGATGAAGCCGACGTGGCAGACTTCTTCGCTCGCATCAGACGGTTCCTCGGCCTCGGTGACAGCGAGCCTATCGATGTTATCGCAGAGCCTAAGATTGATGGCCTCGGCTTCTCAGCCCGCTACGAAGCTGGACGTTTCATTATCGGCGCGACCCGTGGCGATGGCAAAGTGGGTGAAGATATAACCGCGAACCTGCGTACCATTCGAGACATGCCCGATATGCTGATGGGCCCGGCAAAAAATTTACCCGATGTTATTGAAGTTCGAGGTGAAGTATTCATGACCAAATCGGACTTCGATGCGCTTAATAAGTCGCAGCAAGAAAAAGGCGCAAAGCTGTTTGCCAATCCCCGCAATGCGGCTGCCGGATCTTTGCGTCAGCTTGACCCTAAAATCACAGAGGCGCGTCCGCTCACCTCGTTCGCATATGCCTGGGGTGAAATCGACCCACTTAATTGGGACAGCCAGCAGGCCTACATTAACCGCCTCAAAACCTTGGGCTTTTCGACCAATCCGCTCACCCAGGTGTGCACCTCGGTGGAAGAAGCACTGGCCGCATACAATGCCATTGGGGAACAACGTGCGTCCTTGCCCTACGACATTGATGGCGTCGTCTATAAGGTCAACCGCCTCGACTACCAGCGGCGGCTTGGCTTCGTCAGCCGCGCACCGCGCTGGGCCACGGCGCACAAGTTCCCAGCTGAACAAGCACAGACCGTGCTTGAGAAAATCGATATTCAGGTAGGCCGCACAGGTTCTCTCACCCCAGTCGCGCGCCTCATGCCCGTAAATGTCGGCGGTGTCGTCGTGTCAAATGCCACTCTGCATAACGAAGATGAAATCGCCCGTAAAGACATCCGCGAAGGCGATACGGTCATTATCCAGCGCGCTGGAGATGTCATCCCGCAGGTAGTGCAAGTACTAACAGACAAACGTAAAAAAAATAGCACGCCCTTCTCATACCCGATCACCTGCCCGGTCTGTGACAGCCTTGCCGTCCGCGAAGAGGGCGAAGCGATACGACGCTGTACCGGTGGATTGATCTGTGGCGCGCAAGCGGTCGAGCGGCTCAAACATTTCGTCTCTCGCAACACCTTTGACATCGAAGGCCTCGGCGCCAAGAACATCGAAGCTTTCTTCGACGAAGGTTCAATCAAAAACCCTGTCGATATTTTCACGCTAGAAAAACGTGATGCCGGCCCAGATAACCTGACATCGCTTAAGAACCGCGAAGGCTGGGGCAAGACGTCAGCCGAAAACCTGTTCGCTGCGATAAATGAAAAACGCACAATTAGATTCGACCGTTTTCTGTTCGCCTTGGGCATTCGGCAGATTGGCCAAACGACAGCGCGGCTGCTGGCACAGGCCTATGGGTCGTTATCTGCTCTGCGTGCCGCTCTAGCACAGGGTAGAGACAGCGAAGCCTACGCAGACCTGCTCAACATCGAAAGCGTTGGGACCGCCGTGGCCAACGATCTACGAGCCTTCTTCGCGGAAGAGCACAACCAAGCGGTTCTGGATGGCTTAGTCCGTGAACTGATCATCGAAGACTTCGAAGCTCCGGACACAGATAATTCTCCTCTCGCAGGAAAAACCGTTGTCTTTACAGGCACGCTCAAGACGATGAGCCGCAGTGAAGCAAAGGCTGGAGCGCAAGCGTTTGGGGCAAAGGTAGCTGGAACCGTTTCCACCAAAACAGACTTGGTGATCACTGGCCCAGGGGCTGGATCAAAACTAAATAAAGCAGAAGAGCTGGGCGTCGAGGTCATGACAGAGCAGGACTACTTGACCCTAGTCGGCAAAACTTAGAGCTTCAATCCAAAGCTGTGTATTTCTAAGGTCTTAGTTTTTTTCTTACAATATTGCGAAGAAAGAGACCATGCACAAAACTTTTTGAAAATTTTATGAGGTAGAATCGCGTCTTAAATTTTCTTACAAACGAGCATGGTTTACAAATCCACGGCACTTCTAAAAATTCATTCATGAAAGTCATCTTGGAAAAGGTGTCACACTAATAGCTCGCTTTTACACCCGATAAGCGGCAAACGTCGTATGCAAATGCTCTACAAACGCGCGTACTTTTCCGCTGAGGTGTTCGCTGCGGGGGTAAGCCGCGTAGACGCTAGCGTCGGATGCCTCGAACTTGCGCAACACACGTACCAGGCGTCCTGACACAAGATCATTCTTCACGGTTGAATACAAACACAGGCCGATGCCGCGCCCGGCATGCACGAGTGTTGCTGTCGCCCGCTCGGTGTTCACCCTCACGCTTGAGGGAACTCTGACCTGTGAGGCCTGACCGTTGATCTGAAACTGCCACTGGTTAGTGGGGGTAACCCCGGTGTTGATGATGCAGCGATGGCTGAGCAAATCCTGCGGCGTTTTGGGCTCACCATACGCTGCAAGATAATCCACCGACGCGCACATGTAATGCGGGTGGGCAGCGATGCGTCTTGCGATGAGAGACGGGTCCTGAAGGTCGCCAACACGGATGGCGATGTCGAAGCCCTCGGCGACGACATCAACGGTGCGATCGTCCAGTTGCAAATCAACAGAGATCTCGGGGTATCGCTCCAGGAATGAACTGATGGCGGGCACCAGCGTTTCTTCGCCAAAGGCGCGTGAGCCGGCAATGCGCAATTGCCCGCGCGGTTCGCCATGCTCATCCGCAACAGAGTCTTCAAGCTCTTCGAAGTCCTTGAGGATACGTGTGCAACGGTCCCAGTAAGCCCGACCTACCTCAGTAGTACTCAGGCTCCGGGTGGTGCGGTTGAGCAGTCGCGCCCCAAGGCGAGATTCAAGCTGGCGGACGTACTTGCTTGCCAAGGCCGTTGAAATGCTGAGGCGACGGGCCGCCTCCGTAAAACTGCCCGTCTCGACCACCCGGGCGAAGGCTCGCATGCCATCAATTGTATCCATATGGCGCACCTAAATTAAAAACTTAACAAAGTTATCAATGTATTGTTGATAGTATAACTAAAATTTTACATATAATCAACATTAAGGAACTTATCTCCTTTTTCTTATTAGGTCGTCTTTGACCGGACCTAGCAGACCAAAAAGTACCTGAAAGTCGCACGGCCCCAAAGAAAGGAAGGTTTTCAGGGTTAAATTGGACCTGCTGCCCCCCCCGCATCAAAATAAATCTTAACGCCTAGCCCCCCGCACGTGTATTCCTGACTGATGGAAACCGTCACGCGCTTTGCACCATCCCCCACTGGCTACCTGCATTTGGGCCACGCCTATTCAGCGCTTATTAATTTCCAACGCGCTCACTCTGCTCAAGGGCGATTCCTATTGCGGATTGAAGACATCGACCAAGGGCGCTGTAAGCCAGAGTACGAAGCAGCGATCAATGAAGACCTAACCTGGTTAGGGCTCGCGTGGGAGAAACCAGTTCTGCGACAGTCAGACCGAATGGCGATATACGAAGCAAACCTCACATATCTCCATGAGCGTGGTTTGGTCTACCGCTGTTTCAAGACGCGAAAAGATATTGAACAAGCCATGAGCGCCCCCCATGAAACGACGACAGCGGCCTTCCGCAGCGGACCATTAACTGCACTAGAAGAGCGGGATAATCTGGTGGACGGAAGGCCCTATGCGTGGAGGCTTTCTCTGACAGAAGCAGAAGCGACGCTTGGGGCTACTTTCTCTACATTGGTATACTTGGAAGACACAGCCGAAGGATTGGTTAAACAGCTAGCCGAGGCCCAACGATTCGGGGATGTGGTGCTGGGACGCAAGGACAATGGCACCAGTTATCACCTTTCATCGGTAGTGGATGATGCCGCGCAGGGCATCACTCATATCATCCGCGGTCGAGACTTATGCGAAGCGGCGGGGCTCCAGGCTCTTCTTCATCAGCTACTGGGTCTAAAGCCGCCAGTATACAAGCATCACAATTTGATATTAGACGACACCGGGAAACGACTGTCAAAAAGGGACAAAGCCGTAACGCTGCGAGCGATGCGCCAGCGTGGGCTCACTCCCGACGACGTTAAAGGACTGATGCCCTAAAGGATTATCAAAGGGTCACTCATGGTCGCCAGTGGCTCATAGCCACCCTTGGTAATCATGATCAGATCTTCCAGGTGCGTCGCCCCCCAGCCAATCTCGACCTGAGGTAGATCGATCGTCAGAGTCATGTTTTCCTGGAACGTGAGATCATCTCCAACCACGAACGGCAGACCATCCCGATACGGTTGGTCGGTGTGTTGCAATCCAACAGAATGCGGCCCCACACCCATAACCCAACCACTAGGGCTGGCTTTTTTAACCGCCGTTGTAACCGTACCCTGCAGCTCCGAGTACTTCATACCCGGCCTTACAATATCGTGGGCCACTTCACGGGCGATGCTGGTGAGTCTCATACGCTCTTGCAGCTCTTTGGGCGGTTCACCAACACACCAAGTGCGACCGAAGTCGCCATGATAAAAGTTAGTCTGGCTAACGGCGTCGACCATCATGGCCTGACCTTCGACGACTTCGCCATGACGGAACCCGCCGATGGTGCCAGAGGCAATCCACATAGCCTTAGCTCCGCGCTTAGCGGCTTCAACCATAAAGATGGTATCAAAATCGGCTTTGGTCATCCCAACTTTGATTTGGGACAGCATCGCCATGCAGGCGTCCTGGTTCGCCTGCGCAATGTGCCGCATATGACCAACTTCTACATCGGATTTTATCATGCGAATTTTGCGGAAGGTGTTATCGCCAGGGACGCAGGTAACCGTATCCTGACCGAGCGTGTTGAGAATATCCGCAACGCGCATGTCATCGACGGCAACCTTACCGTTGATCAGCCCAGCTTCCTTCAACGCTTGGACCAGCCCCCACTCAGGAGTGGCGACCTTGCCGGATTCCCATCGCTTTTCAAGCTCGTACCAGCCCTTTTCGATGTCAGTCAGGGCTTCCGTATTCTCAGGCATACGCGAAAAACTGCGGGATTCAGGCTCCTGGCTCCATATATCCCGGTCGTGATAGCTCTCCCAACCGCTCGGAGCGCCATAAGGAATAATCTCCGGGTGCTCACGGTCTGCGTTGGCGATGAACCAAAGATCCGAACTGGATACGACGAGAAACGATGGCTTGTTCGGGTCACGTGGCATGACTGCGAAACTGGGAATGGCGCGCAGCTTTTGCAGCTCGTAGGAAAAGTAGTTTCCGAGATAGAATACGTTGACAGGGTTGAGCGCGACGATACCGTCGATGTCTTCCCGCTCCATGATTTCATAGGCGCGCGCTTTGTTTACGAGAGAACGGCCATCAAAGTCTTCGCCTGGCACAGGACCAGGGGCTACC
>Ga0302118_10001253_pt1 | contig 12519 bp, 26 predicted proteins | sample AG5_331_MG_FD_203126 | JGI IMG/M metagenome (GOLD analysis project Ga0302118, IMG submission 203126) | Marine microbial communities from Western Arctic Ocean, Canada - AG5_33.1 | ecosystem: Environmental > Aquatic > Marine > Oceanic | place: Canada: Western Arctic Ocean | collected 2017-10-01 | reverse complement strand
GTATTTGATTCTGTATCTATTGGACAAGCAGTAAATAAAGCATTAGATAAGGTTGGTGTTATATTCTGTCCTATATCAGAAGCTGTTAAGAAATACCCTGATTTAGTTAAGAAGTATTTAGGTTCGGTAGTTCCTGCGAATGACAACTATTATGCTGCATTAAATACGGCAACATTTAGTGATGGTAGTTTTGTGTATGTTCCAAAAGGTGTTAGATGTCCATTAGAGTTATCAACCTATTTTAGATTAAACGAAGCTAATACAGGACAATTTGAAAGAACATTAATTATTGCAGACGAGGGAAGTTATGTAAGTTATCTTGAAGGGTGTTCGGCACCAATGAGAAAGAATAATCAATTACATAGTGCTATAGTTGAGATTATAGTATTAGATGATGCAGAAGTAAAGTACTCTACTGTACAGAATTGGTGGCCTGGTGATGAGAAAACAGGTGAGGGTGGTGTACTTAATTTTGTAACTAAACGAGGTATATGTCATACTGGAGCAAAACTATCTTGGACACAAGTAGAGACAGGTTCATCTATTACTTGGAAGTATCCATCGTGTATCTTAAAGGGTGACAACTCAGTAGGTGAATTTTATTCTGTAGCAGTAACTAAAGGACACCAACAAGCAGATACAGGAACAAAAATGATTCACATTGGAAAGAATACTAAATCTACAATAATTAGTAAAGGTATATCGGCAGGACATGGACAGAATACGTATAGAGGTGGAGTTAAGGTTATGAGGGGTGCACAAAATGGTCGTAACTTTACACAATGTGATTCACTACTTATTGGGAGTGATTGTGGAGCTCACACATTCCCTTATATTGATGTGAGAAATCCAACATTTCAACAAGAACACGAAGCATCTACTTCTAATGTAAATGAAGACCAATTGTTTTATTGTCAACAAAGAGGATTGAGTACAGAAGATGCTGTAAGTTTAATAGTAGGTGGATTCTGTAATGATGTATTTAACAAATTACCAATGGAGTTTGCAATTGAAGCAAATGCATTATTGGCTGTAAGTTTAGAAGGAACAGTAGGGTGAGATTATTAGCAGCAATATTAGAACAAGTATGGGGTGATAAAACACCAAAGAAAAATAAAACCTTTGCTATACTATCTCTTTTCACATCATCGAGTACACTCATCTGCTGTGCATTGCCAGCATTGGTCGCAACTCTAGCTGGAGGAATAGCTGTTTCAGGAATGGTATCAGCCTTCCCCATATTGATTCCTATCTCACAGAATAAGGAATGGATATTTCTTGTCGGTGGGATACTACTGGCTTTAAATGGGTATTTCGTATTTAGGAAAGACAAGGAAGTTTCATGTGATTTAGATGACGCGTGTGGTGTAGCAGACCAGTTCAATCGTCGCATGTTATATGTATCAGGTATAATTTATTCTGTAGGAGCATTCTTTGCTTTTGCTTTAGTTCCAATTCTAAGGTTTATTGATAATTGGAATATTTCATGAGAGCAATACTTTTGATAACCACGATATTGGCTGTAAGTCTGGAAGGAACAGTAGGATGAAAAAGAATTGGGTATATTATATGCAAGAAGGATTAAAATCAATGTGGTCAAAAAAACCAAAGACAAACAAAAAATATGCAATTGATTTAAGTGATAGAAGAAGAGAAGAAAAAATAAAGAAAATTTTTGAATCGATTGATGATGCAGGAGTTGATATAAAAACTGGTAAATATGTAGGATGAAGATATGATTGACGTTTCATCACATAAAAATGTAGAGAATGTGATTCGTTATTTTTTAACATATCTACCACCACGTGGTACAGAATCAATACTTGATATTGGTGGTGGAAGTACTGCACCATATAGAGGTGTATTACAAACTCGTTGTATAAAATATAGAAACTTAGACATTAGACAAAGTGATAGGGTTGATTATCATATAGATGTTGTTGAGGGTACAAACTTTAAAGATAAAGAGTGGGATTGGGTTTGGTGTTCTGAAACTCTTGAACACGTACCACAAGAATATATGAAAACGTTTGTTGACGAGGTTTGTAGAATAAGTAAGAATATTGTTTGGACTTTTCCATTACCACACGCTCCAGCGTTTATTGATGACCCAGGACATAGTGAAGTAATAGTTGATATGCAATCTTATGAAAAAAACTTTACTGTATTTGATAAAACCACAAAAACTGGTAAGGGTATATGGATATTCGCTCGAAACGATAGAGAAATACAAATAGACAATAGAGGTGTTCATCAAGAAGGTTATTCGGTGGACACTCTACCATTTATAATTCGTAACTATAAATGTTATAGAAGAGATGATGAAAGTATGCCGTGGATTTTTCACGAACCTTTAAAATACAAACATAATATAGAAAAATTTTTTTAAGGAGAAAGTATAATGAAAGAGTTAGTAGCAAGTAGAGTACCACCTGGAGACAGATGGGCATTAATAGAAAGTGAATCTGATATAGTATATGGTAGCCTTACTGATTGTTTAAATCAAATATACGTAGTACATAAATCATCACAATTTTTTATTGATGCTAAAAAAGGTGAAGTATACATTGAAGATGGTGTAGATAAACCACAACCAATAAAGAAGTTTTCTTTATATGGTGAGGAAGTTTAATGGTTAGGAGATATTTATGATTAGATATAAAATTGTAGTTCCTTATGCTACAAAGAATACAACAGTAACATACAAATATTATTATTGGAGCAAATAATGAATAAAGTAATAACAACAATAATGTTAACATTAATTGGAGCTGGATGTTTTAGCGCTGGACTTTATTATTCAGTTATTGAATTTGAAGAACAAGTTTCAAAATGGGATTCTACGTATCAAACGATAACCGATAAAGTATATGCTTTTGAAAAAGTATCAAATCCAAAAACTATTAGAAGATACGTTAATGAGTTAACTAAGATATTAGATGATGTTGATTTTCTACATACATTAATAGAGAGTGGTCAATTAGCAGATGAATCTCTTACAAAGTTGATGTTGGATAGTCAAGAAGATGCAGGTGGTAAAGTAGATTCATTATATTCAGAACTATTATTGTCAATTAATAATGTTAGAGAATATAATATAACTCAAGATGTTGTCGATGAACGTAATCTTAGTTCTATTAAATTACTTCTTAGTGAAAATGTAGATAAACAAAAACAATATATTGAAGACCTTAATAATCAATTAACTGAATTACAAGTGAAATTAACTGAAGTGAATAAAGTAGTTGATAAAATTAAAAATTCAAAATTAAGTAAATATTTAAAGTAGGAGTATATTATAATGAAAACAATGAAATATTTTTCAGCCACTTGGTGTGGGCCTTGTAAAACGTTTAAACCAATTATGAATGAAATAGTAGGAGAAGGTCATTCAGTACAATTTATTGATATAGACCAATCACAGGATTTAGCGGCTAAATACGGAGTTCGTTCTGTACCAACTACTGTTATAGAAGAGAACGGAATAGAAGTAGATAGGATTGTAGGTTCTGTTTCAAAACAACAAGTATTAAGTAAATTGTTATAATGAAGATTAATTTTCCAAATAGTAAATACGTTATATACGAACAAGATATATTAGATATACTTATAGCTTTCAATGATGGAAACTATGAATGGATTTTAGACTTCTTTGAAAGTTTAAACCCATTTGAACATATGGAAGAATTAGAATCATATACGTTTGAGCAACTACTAGCTAATGCTAATATAAGATTTCAAGGAAAACCTAAATAATGAATAAGTTATTTTTAGTTTTATTAATGTCATTTATAGGAAATTGTTTAGCGTGGTTACATATGAATGCTCAATTCAAATGGGATTGGGCTAAAGAAACTTGGTGGATAGTATTAGGTGGTGTTCCGATATCATTTTTATTTTATTATTCTACAAGATTATCATATGAACACTTTGGACAATATTGGGCAATCAGACCATTAGGATTTGGAATGGCCACAATAACATTTGGTATATTGACAGGTATATTTTTAAAAGAAATGCCAAGTTTAAAGATATGGATATCGTTATTACTAGCTTTAGCTATAATAATATTAAATACATCAAATACATTAGATAAAGTATGATGAAAGATAATACGGTTTATAATAGTGCTGATAATCAAATATATGTGAAAACAAATGGTGATTTAATTTATATTATATGTAATAAAGAATCACAACAAGATACAGTTATAGAAAGAATGGTTAATGATAATTGTATTTTAGAATCTTATGAAGAATGGGATGAAGATGATGATATGAAGTGGATATTAACCTTTAGAATATTAGATGAATTTGAGTTAAAACCTGATTTAAATTGACTGCCCTATATTGTTTCCCTTTTCCTTTTATCGTAGATAAATATCAACAAAGTAAAAAAAGCTCTTGACTTATATTACTTTTTATTTGTATATTCAGATATGAATAAAAACACAATAATATTTGATTTAGATGGTACTCTTGCTAATATCGATGTTAGAAGAAAGAAATCCTTAAAACCTAATGGTAAATTAGATTGGGATGTTTTCTTTGATGCATCTAATATATCGTTAGATGTTCCTAATGAACCTGTAGTAAAAATGGCTCAGTTATTTGCTGAGGATGGGTTTGAGATAGTTATATTTAGTGGTAGGAATGATAGGTCGTTCCACACCACAAGAAGTTGGTTATCAAGACACAGAGTTCCATTCCAAAAGTTGGTAATGAGGCCCGACAAGTCCTTAAAGTGGGGAGATAAAATTGCAGATGGTAATATTGCTACTCAAGATATGAGGTTTATGCCTGATGAAATCTTAAAGAAACATATGTTAGATTTGTTTGTTGATATCAATGACGTATTCTTAGTTGTTGACGATAGAGATAAAGTTGTTAAGATGTGGAGAGATTTAGGATTAAATACTTTTCAGGTCGCTCCAGGTAATTTCTAATGGAATGTAAAAAGTGTGATATAAAAATTAGTGATTATCGATATCACTTAGGTTATACAGTATGTCTTGATTGTAGTGAAGTAGAAGCTTATTCTTCTCATACAGTATATCCACATAAAACAGGTGGTTATGTTCAACCCGTATCTAAGACCACATCTAAAAATCTTAAACGATTAGATAGACGAAGTACAGGTAATACACGTAGGGCTAAAGGTATTTATGCAGATAATAGTTGGGATAGATGGTTAGAAGAATACTATAATCCCAAACCAAAACGTGTAATTAAAAAATATAAAGCAAAACCTATATATCATATGACTATGAATGATATACAAGGTGAGATATTAGAATATTATACTAATAATGGTTATAATTCTACACGTAAACATATACAACTTTTATTTATAAATGATAAGATATCACTATTAACCAAATCACAATTAGTCAGTAAGATAACATCTATACAAGAAATGCCTAAAAGACTACGAAAATGGGCTATGAAAATAAAATGAAAATAGCTCTTGACCCGTATATAGTTTTATTCGTATATTCAGATATGAATAAAAGAGAGAAAATATGAAAGATAAAGATAAGAGTTTTAAACATTTTAATCCGATGAAACTTCGTGATAAATACACAGCGAATAAGACTAATAATTATTCTTCTTTTTGGATGGATACTGATTGGGATACTCGTAACACTTCTATCTTTGATGAAGATACAGAAGTTGAAGGAAAACCTAAAATTGATTTAGTTGCTTTATCTGGTTATCGTAGGGCGATATCAAACTTTGTTACTATCGTAACTGGTGAATCAAATATCAAGGTTACATTTAATAGTAATGATGAATCTTATACTGATGGTAAAACAGTTACTATTGGTTCTAAAATGGATGACAAAACATTTGACCCATCAGTTGGTTTAGCTCTTCACGAAGGTTCTCATATTAAACTTTCTGATTTTGATTTTTTAAAGAATCTTTCGTTTAACATTCCTACTCAATATAAAGAAAAAGGTTTCAAAAAAGGTTTTAACGAAGGAGAAGTTTTAGTTCACTTAAAGAATTTACTTAACTATGTTGAAGATAGACGTATTGATAATTATATCTTTACTACTTCACCTGGTTATAAAGGTTATTATCATTCAATGTATGAGAAATATTTCTATTCAAAGATTGTTGATAAAGCTCTAACTTCTACAGAATATACTGATGAGACTATGGAATCTTATATGTTTAGGATTATTAATCTTACTAATAAGAATACTAACTTAGATGCTCTTAATGGTATTAGAAAGATTTGGAAAGGATTAGATATTAAAAGTATTAGTAGATTAGATTCTACTGAAAAAGCTTTTAATGTTGCTCTTCAAATATATGATACTATTCTTGACAACTTAAAAGCTGGTATTGAAGAAGTTGATAAAGATACTGGTGAAGTAACTACCAAACCTAATGATGAATCTAATGGTAGTGGTGAATCTACTGAGGGTGGTAGTGGTGATAAAAAAGAATTATCTGATGAAGAGTTTGAAGGATTGAAAAAAGCTGTGGAAAGTGGTGAAGTTTCAAGAGGTCATTCAAGTGGTAGTGAAATTGAGTTAACCGCCGCTCAGAAAAAACAATTAGAGAACGCTATTAAAAAACAAGAGAAGTTTATGAATGGTGATATCACTAAAAAGAAAGTTACTAAAAAAGATGCTAATGAGTTAAAAACTATTGAAGAATCTGGTATGACTTATGAAGTTGTTGGTAAAGATGTTGGTTATAATAAAAAAGGTATTAATTGTTTAGTAGTTAAAAAACTTACAAAGTCACTAATTGAAAACGGTGGTAGGTATGAAGGTGGGTTAAGTATTTTATCAAAAGTGAAATATGGTTATCGTTATTATGGTGATGATACTAATAGAACAGGTTTTGTAGAAGAAGGTATTAGAATTGGAACTATATTAGGTCGTAAACTTCAAGTTAGAGGTGAATCGAGAGATACTAAGTGGACACGATTAGATAGTGGTCGTATCGATAAGAGATTGATTGCTGAACTTGGGTTTGGTAACGAAAGAGTTTTTAATACTTCTTTAACAGAATCTTATTCAGATGCAATTCTTCACATTTCAGTTGACGCTAGTGGTTCTATGAGTGGAGATAAATGGAATAACGCAATGACTTCAGTTGTCGCAATATGTAAAGCGGCTTCAATGATTCAAAACGTTGACGTTGTAGTTTCAATCAGAAGTACACATGATACGGGTGGGCGAGGTAGAAGAAATGGTGATGTACCACTTATCTTAATTGCTTACGATTCAAGAGTTGATAAGTTTACTAAAGTAAAAAGTATGTTTGGTCACATTAGAGTTGCTGGAACTACTCCTGAAGGATTATGTTTTGAAGCGATTTTAAAAGAAATTGTTCCTACCTCTAACGATAGAGATTCATACTTCTTAAATTTCTCAGATGGAATGCCTATGTTTAGTAATAATGATATACATTACTATCAAGGTGAAGCTCTTGGTCACACTAAGAAAATGGTTAATGAAATGAGAATAAGAGGTATCAAAGTTCTTAGTTATTTTATCGGTGATTCTGAGTATGGTCGTGAAGATACTATGAAAGATTTTAAGACGATGTATGGTAAAGATGCAGAGTTTGTTGATGTAACTTCTGTTATGTCTGTTTCAAAAACAATGAATAAAAAATTCTTGGAGAAGAATTAATTGATAAAGTGGTTTATCAATAAGTTGTATAAACATAATCCTAAATGTGTGTGTGGGTATAAAATGAAACCAACTAATACAAGAGAAGAATATAGTTGGAAATGTCTTTGGGCTAAAAAATGTGGTTATGAAGCATATGAAACATTTAATGGTACTTTGCATTGGTTAAAAAAAAGTTAAAAAAAGTGAAAAAAGCTCTTGACTTATATGGTATTTGTGTTGTATATTAAGGTATACGAAATGATAAAAAAATTGTTAATTAAAAAAGGAAATAATAAATGAACAATCTTGTTATAAAAATAGAAAAAACGGGTAACCGATTTGACGCCTTCGATTCTGATGGTAATAAATACACATCGGAAATAGGTACTGGTACTCGTAAGGGTGCTTATCTTAAAGGGATGGCATTAGAGAAACGAATTAATAAATCTGGTAATCCATATTGGTGGAAAGTTCCAATGAGTGAATTTGAGAGTTCATCTATTCCAGAATTTGATGTATCTTCTATTGAGATTCCATCAGACCATGCTGAAGTTCTTAACTTCATTCACGATTCTTATAAACTGAAACCTAAAGGTTTAGTTATGAAAGAATTAAAATGGAAATACTTAGTTCGTTCCGCTGTTCGTGGTAAGAATATTTTAATGACTGGTCCCGCCGGTTGTGGAAAAACAATGGCTGCTAAGTCGTTAGTTAATTCACTTGACAGACCAGACTTTTACTTTAACTTGGGTGCTACTCAAGACCCTCGTTCTACTTTGATTGGTAATACTCATTTTGAGAAATCAAAAGGTACTTACTTTTCACCTTCACTATTTGTGACGGCTATTCAAACTCCAAACGCTGTGATTCTTCTTGATGAATTGTCAAGGGCTCATCCTGACGCTTGGAATATTATGATGACCGTTTTAGATAGTGGACAACGATATCTTAGGTTAGATGAAGCGGATGGTGCTGAAACTGTGAATGTCGCTGAGGGTGTTACTTTTGTAGCGACAGCTAACATAGGTAATGAATATACTTCTACAAGAGTTATGGATAAAGCTCTAATGGATAGGTTCATTATTGTTGAGATGGATGTTTTGAATGATGAAGAGGAACACGGATTATTATCTTATATGTTCCCCCACGTAGATTCAGAACTTCTTAAATCTGTTGCTGAGATTTCTCACTTAACGAGAACGGAATCGAAATCAGATGCTGGTAAAATTAGTACTGGTATTTCAACGAGAACTTCTGTTGAATTGAGTGGATTACTCTATGATGGTTTTGGATTAGATGAAGCGGCTGAGGTTACTATCTACCCTCAGTATACCGATGACGGTGGAGTAGATAGTGAAAGAACTTTTATTAAACAGTTAGTACAGAAGTATGTTTCAGATGGTTCTTCTGATGACTTGTTTAATGAAGATGAAATTGAATCAAATAACATAGGAGCCTAATATGGGTAAAGTTACAAAGGTTGTAAAACCAAGTAAAATAAATGAAGTAATCTTCAACTCGTACCAAGATGCAATCACCAATAGGATGAAAGCTGGACACGATGTATCAAGATTAACGTCACGATTAAATTTTTTATTGTCTAAATATAAGACTAACTAATTTAATCAATTCGTAAACAACTGAGCCGGGTTTATTCCTTTCTTCCCGGTTCAGTTATATTTAATAGGAGAAAGAAATGAAACTAAGTAGTTGGTCAACCCACTCTAAATATGTAGTTTTAGTCGACCATTCAAGTGGTAGATTAAATGGAAATTATTCAACTTTTATAAATTTTTTAAAAGTTAAAGATGTAATAAATAATATAGCGTTTTCAGATAAAAGTACATATTCTTCTGATGGTAATATTTATATTCGTAAGATAACATCAAGTGATGCTAAAATTATAATTAATAACATAGAAGAGTGTAAGTGGAATAATAAAACTGAATTGATGTTACTGGTTGCAAGTCAACTTAAACTAAGGATTTAATCCTATGGGAGAAATTATGTGGCTAAGAAACTGGATGTACGAGAGTATGAAGCAGAATTAATTAAAGTTTTAGATGGTGATACAATCGATTGTTATATCGATTTGGGTTTTAATTTAAAAGTAAAAAAACGTATCAGATATATGGGTATCGATACTTGGGAAAGTAGAACTCGTGATTTAGATGAAAAAGTTAAAGGTTTAGCGGCCAAAGCCAGAAACAAAGAATTATTAGAAGGTGGAGCTTTTAAATTAAAATCCTTTGGTACAGGAAAATTCGGTAGAGTACTTGGAGAAATATTTGTAGACCCAACACTTGTTGGTGAACATATTACTGAATGTATTGCTAACCCTGACAGTACTATAGATTTATCGGTTGATGGTTGGGTAAGTATTAATGACATCTTAATTGAAGAAGGTCACGCTTACGATTATCAAGGTGGGAAGAAAAAAGATTTCAAAGCTGAAGCGGCTAAGGAAATAAAAAAAGAAAAAACAAACGCTGAGGAATCAGTTAAAGAGGTATAGGAGTAAAAATGTACTTTGAAGTTCAAGTTATGTTTGTAGAAGAGATTCAGACTAAGAATGGTGTTAAAGAAAAAAAGATTCGTAAAAATTATTTAGTTCAATGTGATTCGGTAACGGTTGCAGAAGCTAAAATAAATGAGTATCTTAAAGATTCACATTTTCCGTTTGAAACTAAAGTAGTAAAAGAAAGTAAGATAGTAGGTGTAGTGTAATGTTTGAAAACGCTGGTGTTTGGTTTTGGACACACGTAGTAGCGGCTCTATTAATAATATGGACAGATAGTAACGGTACTCTTGAACCTGCGGTAAATAAATTTGAACAACGTATTGGCTTATATACACCACCTCCAGTAGAGGAAGAAGATTTATCACCACCATATCCAATAGAACAAGAACCAATTGATTCTACGTGGATATTACCTGATAACTTAAAGAGATATTAATGGAACACATTAAATTTAAAGTAGTAAAAGATTATCCAACCATTGATGGTATGCTTTATAGGAACGAAATAGTAAAGATATATAATAGTAATATTATTAAGGATAAGATTAGAGTTAAAGATTCTACAGGTAAGATTTGGTTTGTAGAAGCTAAATATTTAAAACAAATATAAGGAGATTAGATATGAAAGGTCTAATGAAAATAATCGGAATGATTTTAGGTATCTTAGGTCTAAGTGCCAAAGCTACAGCTAAGAAAAAAGCTGCTGTCAAGAAGATTGATAAGCAAGTTATAAAAGTTAAAAAAGCAAAGGCTGAAGTTCAGAAGAAAAAAGCTACAGTTCAGAAAAAGAAAGCTGAAATCAAAAAGGCACAGAAGAAAAAACCTGTAAAGAAGCCTAATGTAAAAACTGCTAAGAAAGCATTATCATCATTAAAACGTAGAGCTAAAAGATAATGAAACACGAAACAGTTATAAATATATTTGATATAATAGAAACTACGTTAACATTAATGTGTGGTAGTATCTTACTATATGTGTTAATGAAATTTACATTTGCTATGGGAGCTTGGATTGAATTGGATAAACTATTATGAAAAAGTTTTTAATATTATTATTAATATCAATAGGTTTATCGCAAACTACATTTACTGATGAAGAATTAGTTAACCTTGAAAATGATTTTATCTATTTAGAAAATATGGTAGACTCATTAGCTTTTGAAGATAGCTTAAAAACTATGTTAGTTACTACACTCGAAGAAGAACTTGAGTTAACCAACGAAGAACTTAAACTAACTAACGAACAACTTGCTCTTACAGAGAAAAAAGTTAAGTTAGTTAAGCCAAGTTGGTATGAAAACAAATGGTTATATTTTGGATATGGTTCTGCTTTAGGAGTTTCAATAACTTTATTGATTAATCAAATAGGTGACGTTATAAACGTATTTTAGTACTATTTATTTATATAGGAGAAATATAATGAAAAAATTATTATTGTTATTAGCTTTTACTTTACCATTAATGGCACAAGAAGTTGAAGTTGAAGTTAAAGAAACAGTTGGTAAAAAAGTAGTTCGTATTGTACAAGATGCGGAGTGGAGTAAATCCAAATCAGCACATCAAAGAGACCACGATAAAAAAGGTGGTATGAAACGTGGTGGGATGGAACAACGGTCTAAACGAATGATGATGGCAAAACGGAAAAAAATGGCTAAGAAAAGAGCATTTCGTTCAGCAGTTCGTATAGTAGTGATTGGTGGAATTGCTTATTATATTGGTTTAGAACAAGGTAAGAAACATCGTAAAGATGGTAAGGGAATGAAACGTAGAATGGGTGATAAAAAATAATGATAGTTGATGATTGGAAAGACCTTTTACCTAAAAAGGGTAGTATAATTATTTGGGCTATTGTTTTATTAGTTTATTTGACTAGTTGTGCCGATGACCTTGTCGCTCCTAAATATGAGGATGAGGAAAATCCAGACAAACCTACAGGGGGGGAAGAACCAAAATGAAGAAACTATTAACTATACTATTATTAGCAGGTGTCCTATACGGACAATCAGATACTTTAACATTTAAAGTTAACGGATTGGTGTGTAGTTTTTGTGCACACGGACTAACCAAAGGAATTGGTAATCTACCATTTACAGATGAAAAGAGTATTTTTGTAGATATAAATAATCAAATCGTTAAAGTAGCACTCAATCAAAACTACAAAGTAATTCCCCATCTAAAAAATACTATTGAAGTGATAAAAGAAAGTGGGTATGAAGTAGATAAAGTTTTTTTAAATGGAGTTGAATTAAATTGAAATTTAAAAACATAATGCTGAGTTGTGTAATCGTCTTTGGGAGCTTGTCTCTATCGGGATGTTATACACAACTCGCTATGTTTCACCCACAACCCGAAAATGATGAT
>Ga0302118_10001248_pt1 | contig 12537 bp, 8 predicted proteins | sample AG5_331_MG_FD_203126 | JGI IMG/M metagenome (GOLD analysis project Ga0302118, IMG submission 203126) | Marine microbial communities from Western Arctic Ocean, Canada - AG5_33.1 | ecosystem: Environmental > Aquatic > Marine > Oceanic | place: Canada: Western Arctic Ocean | collected 2017-10-01 | reverse complement strand
AACGTGAAGATGAGTGTTGAGCTACTTGCACCGATCGCTATGGAAGAAGGTTTGAGATTCGCAATCAGAGAAGGTGGCCGTACAGTAGGTGCGGGTGTGGTCTCGAAGATTACGCAGTAATTAGTTATAACGAGCCAGCCTTAGCTTATGTTAAGGCTGGTTTTTAAAATTTTAGGCAAGTGGCTCAATTGGTAGAGTGGCGGTCTCCAAAACCGTTGGTTGGGGGTTCGAGTCCCTCCTTGCCTGCCAAATTTAAAGGATAGAAGTGGTTAAGAACACAGACAATCAAAAACAAAGCTTAGGTCAATTGAATGCCGTTTTGGCAATTGCTATACTAATAGCATCAATTGCGTTATTTTATTTAGAGCCTTTGACGCAAGTTACACTTTACAAAGTGCTTATTTTGCTTGTTGGTGTTGTTGTGGCTGCATTTGTATTTACACAGTCTTTACAAGGTGAAAAATTTATTCACTTTGCTAAAGAGACAAGAATTGAATTACGAAAGGTTGTTTGGCCAACTCGTGAAGAAACGATCAAGACAACAGGCATGATTATGATTGCGGTTGTGATTGTATCTATCTTTTTATGGATTGTTGATGCATTTTTCACCTGGGGTGTTAGTTCAATCTCATCGTTAAACATTTTTTAAGCTAAGGAATCTTATGTCTAAGAAGTGGTTTGTAATACATGCAAGAAGTGGCTATGAAGCGAAAGTTAAAAAGTCGATTGAGGATGCTATCGATCTTGCGATTAAGGAAAAGCATTTAGAGGAAGGCCTTATTGGCGAAATAATGATTCCTACTGAGCAGGTGGTAGAGCTTAAGGCTGGCTTGAAGAAGGAAACAGAGCGTAAGTTCTTTCCTGGCTACATGTTGGTTAACATGGAGTTAACCGAGCCAACTTGGTTATTGATAAAAAATACCAATAACGTTATGGGTTTCATTGGTGGCTCATCTGGCAAGCCATCGCCTATCACTCAAAGAGAGGTAGACAGAATTCTTGCACGTGTGCAAGAAGGCGCAGATAAGCCAAAACCGAAAGTAGCATTCCAACCTGGCGAAGAAGTGCTGGTTATTGACGGTCCATTTAATGAATTTAACGGCACTGTTGAAAGTGTTAATTATGAAAAGAGCTTGCTGAAAGTTGAAGTCTTGATTTTTGGACGCACCACTGCAGTTGAGCTGGAGTTTTCTCAAGTCGAGAAAACATAGAATAACCCTAGGGTTATAAACTAACGGGGAGCTTAAGGGCGCTTGCACCCATAGGAGAAAAAAATGGCAAAAAAAATTGAGTCATATATTAAGTTGCAGGTACCTGCGGCTGAAGCGAATCCATCACCCCCGGTTGGTCCAGCATTGGGTCAGCACGGTGTTAATATTATGGAATTCTGTAAAGCGTTTAATGCGAAAACTCAAGACCTTGATAAAGGCATGGCTGTACCGGTTATTATCACCGTCTACAGTGACCGCAGCTTTACGTTTATTACCAAAACACCACCAGCAGCCGTATTGCTTTGTAAAGTAACGGGTATTCCTAAAGGTAGTGGCGAGCCGCACATTAATAAAGTGGGTACGGTAACACGTGCGCAACTTGAAGAAGTGGCAAACATTAAAATGAAAGATTTGAATGCTAATGACATCGATGCAGCTGTAAAAATTATTGCTGGCACTGCACGTTCGATGGGCCTAGTGGTGGAGGGTTAATATCATGGCTAATTTAACTAAAAAACAAAAAGATAATCAAGCAAAAGTTCAAGTCGGTGTGCGTTATACAATGGTTGATGCGCTTAACTTGGTAAAAGAGTGCGCTTCAGCAAAGTTTGACGAGTCTGTAGACGTAAGCATCAACCTTGGTATTGACTCTAAAAAGTCAGACCAAAACGTTCGTGGCGCAGTAACCCTGCCAAACGGCACTGGAAAAACGGTTCGCGTTGCGGTATTCACTCAAGGTGAAAATGCACAAAAAGCAACTGACGCAGGTGCTGATATTGTTGGCATGGAAGACTTGATGAAGTCGATGCAAGACGGCGATTTAAACTATGATGTTGTTATTGCATCACCAGATGCGATGGGTGTTGTAGGTCGACTAGGACAAGTATTGGGTCCACGTGGTCTAATGCCTAACCCTAAAGTGGGCACAGTCACACAGGATGTTGCTACTGCTGTTAATAACGCAAAAGCCGGCCAAGTTCGCTACCGTGCTGACAAAGCAGGTATTGTTCACGGTTGTGTTGGTAAGGCTTCCTTCGATCCAAAATCTTTAGAGGAAAATATTTCGGCTTTATTGGATGCGCTTAAAAAATCTAAACCAAGTTCAGCAAAAGGTGTTTATTTTCAAAAGATGAGTGTCTCTTCAACAATGGGTCCAGGCCTGTCGGTTGATTTATCAAGCGTCGATATTTAATGTTTTATCAGTGATTGGCTAAGGCTAATCACGACAAGAATTCTTTGGGCGACAGGGCAACTTGTTTAGCCTCAAAGACCATAGGTGCGACGAATTTCTCGGAATTTGTTGCTTAATAAATTGATCCTTCAATTTGCCTATGTAGAGGGTATGCGAATACCTTGTGGCGAAAGTTATTTTATATAGCTTTCTTTTTATAATTGTTCAGGAGAGATTATGGCTCTAAATCTTGAAGCAAAAAAAGCAGTTGTCGAACAGGTTAACGCAGTAGCATCTACTGCCATTTCTGTTGGCGCAGCCGAGTATCGCGGATTGAATGTTGAACAAATGACTGACTTGCGTGCTTCTGCGATAGATGCGAATGTATCTTTGCGTGTTGTAAAAAACACACTTGCAAAAAGAGCGCTAGCGGAAACTGATTGTGAGTGTATCACACCGGTATTAAGCGGTCCTGTTATCTTAGGTTTTTCGCAAGAAGATCCTGGTGCAGTAGCCCGTGTTTTCCGTGCATTCATGAAAGATAATGAAGCGTTAGTTGTTAAAGGTTTGGGAGTTTCAGGCGAATTTGTTGATGCAGATCAGCTGAAACGTATCGCAGACCTACCAACGAAAGATCAAGCAATTAGTATGGTTATGTCGTTAATGCTTGCACCAACTGAGAAGTTAGTAAGAACTTTGAATGAAGTTCCTACAAAGCTAACTCGTGTTGTCGCAGCTGTTCGTGACCAAAAACAATAATTAATAATATAAAGAGGAGTAAATATCATGGCATTATCAAATGACGATATTTTAAATGCAATAGCAGACATGTCTGTAATGGATGTTGTTGAACTTGTTTCAGCAATGGAAGAAAAATTTGGTGTTTCAGCAGCAGCAGTTGCAGCAGCACCAGCAGCAGCAGCAGATGCTGGTGCAGCAGTTGAAGAGCAAACTGAATTTACTGTCGTTCTAACGAGCTTCGGTGAGAAGAAAGTTGCCGTAATTAAAGCTGTTCGTACTATCACTGGTTTAGGTCTTAAAGAAGCGAAAGATTTAGTTGAAAGTGCACCAGCACCAATTAAAGAAGGCGCAGAAAAAGGTGAAGCAGAAGAGTTAAAAAAGCAGCTTGAAGAAGCTGGCGCTAGCGTAGAACTTAAGTAATTGGTTCAGCGTTAGTTACCAAAATCCCCACTAGGGGATTTTGGTGTTTTTATTCAGAAGCAATTCTGAATCACAATTTATCGATTAATACGGGGAATCCATGACTTATTCGTTCACTGAAAAAAAGCGCATTAGAAATAATTTTGGCACTAGAAAATCAGTTCTGAAAGAGCCAGATTTATTATCTATTCAGATTAACTCATTTAATGCTTTTATTCAGGCAGGGGCAACTGAAAAGAAAGATGTTGGTCTGCAAGCAGTTTTTCAATCGGTATTTCCTATTACAGCACTGAATGGCTATGCTGAAATTGATTATGTAGATTACCAGCTTCAAGAGCCTAAGTACAGCGTCAAAGAATGCAAACTTCGTGGTGTTACTTATGCAGCTACTATGCGTGTCAATCTTAACCTTGCACTATTTGATAAAAATGGTTCAACGTTAAAGAAAAAACGCCGTGTTAAACAAGTGATTGAAGAAGATGTCTATTTAGGTCAACTGCCTTTAATGACTGACACGGGCACTTTTGTTATTAATGGAACAGAGCGTGTTGTTGTTTCTCAGCTTCACCGATCTCCAGGTGTTATTTTCGAGCACGACAAAGGCAAAACACATTCCTCGGGCAAGATATTATTCTCTTCTCGAATCATCCCTTACCGTGGCTCATGGCTAGATTTTGAATTTGACCACCACGAACATTTATACGTTCGAATCGACCGTCGTAGAAAACTTCCGGTAACAACATTGCTACGTGCAATGGGTCTAAATTCAGAAAATATACTGGATACTTTCTTTGATCATGTGCCGGTTAAAATGAAAGCTAAATCTTGTGATTTGGTAATTGATCCTTCACGTTTACGTGGCGTTATTGCGGAATTTGACATTAAAGCAGGTAAAGACGTTATTGTTGAAAAAGGTCGCCGTATTACTGCAAAACATACAAAATTACTAGAAAAATCAGCTGTTAAAGTAATCAACGCACCGCTTGACTACCTTCTGGGAAAAATTCTAGCTATCGATATTATCGATACGGGTACAGGTGAAATCCTTCTTCCTGCAAACACACTATTAAGTGAAGACTCTTTAGCAGTGTTGACCGAAACAAAAATTAAAAAAATAGACATTCTCTATATCAATGATGCTGAGAATGACACCTACATATCGGACACTTTACGCCTTGATGACCTGCAAACAGAAATCGAAGCTCGTATGTCGATTTACCATGTGATGCGTCCTGGTGAGCCAGCAACAGAGGATGCGGTTAACACACTTTTCTCAAACTTATTCTTTAGCAATGATCGTTACGATCTATCGCGGGTTGGTCGTATGAAGCTTAATCGCCGTTTAGGTGTTAAGTCCGAGACTGGTGTACACGTCTTGACGCACGATGATATTATCAATGTTATCAAGCAGTTGATTGACATTAAAAATGGCCATGATGTTGTTGACGATGTTGATACGCTTGCAAATAGACGTGTTAGAGCGATTGGTGAGATGATTGAAAACCAATTTAGAATTGGCCTTGTACGTGTTGAAAAAGCAGTTAAAGAGGGTTTAAACCTAGCTGAAACAGACGAATTAACACCACAAGATTTAATTAACTCTAAGCCAGTTTCTGCTGCCGTTAGAGAGTTCTTTGGTTCATCCCAGTTATCTCAGTTTATGGATCAAGTTAATCCATTGTCGGGCGTCACTCATAAGCGACGTATTTCTGCATTAGGTCCAGGTGGTTTGACACGTGAACGCGCTGGTTTTGAAGTGCGCGACGTTCATCCTTCACACTATGGTCGATTATGTCCAATTGAGACTCCAGAGGGTCCAAATATTGGTTTGATAAACACGCTTGCGGTATACGCAAAAACTAATGAATACGGCTTTCTTGAAACCCCTTATCAAGTAGTTAAAAGCGGCTTAGTAACGAGTGAAATTATTTACGTATCAGCGATTGATGAGATCAGCCATACGATTGCACAGGCAAATACTGCAGTTGATGCTAAAGGTCGTCTAGTAGATGAATTGGTTGCGGCTCGGCACAAAAACGAATTTGTCTTGGTTGAAAAAGATGAGATCACATTGATTGACATCGACTCCAAGCAAATTGCATCGGTTGCTGCATCACTTATTCCTTTCTTAGAACATGATGATGCTAACCGTGCCTTAATGGGTTCAAACATGCAGCGTCAAGCGGTACCTGTACTTCGTGCTGAAAAGCCATTAGTTGGAACTGGTATTGAACGTGTTGTTGCAACGGACTCTAGAGTTTGTGTAACTGCGGAGCATGGTGGCGTAGTTGAGGCAGTTGATGCATCAAGAATCGTTATTCGTGTTGATGCAAAGCAAGCAAAAGCTGGTGAGTTGGGTGTTGATATATACAACCTAACGAAATATTCTCGTTCTAACCAAAATACATGCATAAACCAAAAACCGTTGGTAAAGCCTGGCGATAAAATAAATGCAGGTGATGTCTTAGCGGATGGTCCATCTACTGATTTAGGTGAATTAGCCCTTGGTCAAAACATGATGATTGCTTTCATGCCATGGAATGGTTACAACTTTGAGGACTCTATCCTAATTTCTGAGCGAGTTGTTCAAGAGGACCGTTACACTTCGATTCATATTGAAGAATTAACGGCTTATGCTCGTGATACAAAATTGGGCTCAGAGGAGATTACTGCAGATATTCCAAATGTTAGTGAATCTGCCCTGTCCAAACTTGATGAAGTGGGCATTGTTTATGTTGGTGCTCGTGTTAAAGGTGGCGACATTTTGGTTGGCAAGGTGACACCTAAGAGTGAAACAGTGCTTTCTCCTGAAGAGAAATTACTACGAGCTATTTTTGGTGAAAAAGCCAACAACGTTAAGGACACTTCACTACGTGTCGGCGCTTCTAAATCAGGCGTGGTTATTGATGTGCAAGTCTTTACCCGTGATCGTGTTGAAAAAGACGCTCGCGCCGTTGAAATAGACGAAGATCGTTTAGAAAAGATTAAAAAAGACATTGATGATGAGTTTGGTATTATTGACGGTGACATTTTCCGTCGCGTTCGTTCAAAACTTTCTGGCAATATTGTCACAAAGGGTGCGGGAAATATCAAATTAGGTGATAAGTTATCAGCCAGGTCGCTTAAAACGCTTGATAATGCAGAAGTTGCAAAACTGAAAGTTGAAGATGCTGATGTCAATAAAGAAGTAGCAACATTGGTTAAACAAGCGAAAGCAAAACAAGAAGAGTTTGATGAGTACTTAAGAGTTGAGCACGCCAAAATACAAGAAGGTGCAGAATTACCACCAGGTGTATTGAAGATGGTTAAGGTATATGTTGCAACACGCAAAACACTTCAGGTTGGCGATAAGATGGCTGGTCGTCATGGTAATAAAGGCGTTATTTCACGCGTATCACCAGTCGAGGACATGCCTCACCTAGAGGACGGAACACCGGTTGACGTGGTACTAAACCCCCTAGGCGTACCATCGCGTATGAACGTGGGACAAGTTCTTGAGGTGCATCTGGGTTGGGCTGCTAAAGGTCTTGGTCACAAGATTGGCGCCATGCTTGATAAACATCAAAAAGATACCGTTAAGGAAGTGCGTGGGCTGCTTGATAAAATTTATAACAGCTATGGTAAAACCGAAGATCTTAAAGCTTTTTCAGACGATGAAATTCTAGAATTAGCGCACAATCTTCGTACAGGTGTGCCGATGGCAACACCTGTTTTTGACGGAATTAAAGAGGAAGACATTAAGTCTCTATTAACGATGGCTGGTCTTCCTGAATCTGGTCAAATTCAGTTGTATGATGGTCGCACAGGCGATCCTTTTGATCGCCATGTAACGGTTGGTTATATGCATATGCTGAAACTTAACCACTTAGTAGACGACAAAATGCACGCTCGCTCTACAGGTCCTTATTCACTGGTAACGCAACAACCGCTCAGTGGTAAAGCTCAGTTTGGTGGTCAAAGGTTTGGTGAGATGGAAGTTTGGGCTCTTGAAGCTTATGGCGCGGCTTACACGCTTCGTGAAATGTTAACAGTGAAGTCGGATGATGTAGCTGGTCGAGCAAAAATGTATAAAAATATTGTTGATGGTGAAAATCGTACCGAGTCGGTGATGCCGGAATCGTTTAACGTTCTGGTGAAAGAAATCCGTTCGTTGGGTATTGATATTGAACTTGAGCAAAATTAAATTAGGAGAATAACTTGAAAGATTTATTACAAATTTTAAAACAGCAAAATAAAGAACAAGATTTTGATGCGATTAGAGTTGGTCTAGCTTCTCCAGAGAAAATTCGCTCATGGTCTTATGGAGAGGTAAAAAAACCAGAAACGATTAACTACCGTACCTTCAAACCTGAAAGGGAAGGTCTATTCTGTGCCAAAGTTTTTGGTCCTATGAAAGACTTTGAATGTCTATGTGGTAAATACAAGCGAATGAAATTCCGCAACGTTGTATGTGAAAAGTGTGGCGTTGAAGTGACTTTTTCAAAAGTTCGTCGTGAGCGTATGGGTCATATCGAATTGGCAGCGCCTGTTGCCCACATTTGGTACCTTAAATCTCTGCCTTCACGTTTAGGATTATTGTTAGATATGACGCTTAAAGACATTGAGCGCGTACTCTACTTTGAAGCCTTCTTAGTAACAGATGCTGGCAATACACCTTTAGTTAAAAAACAACTTCTAACTGAAGAGATGTACTACGATGCTTTGGACGAATACGGTGATGATGATTTTATTGCTAAGATGGGTGCTGAAGCAATTTATGATGTTCTTGCGGAAATGCAGCTTGAAAAAGAAGCAGCCAACCTTCGTGAAGATGCGCTAAGCACTAAGTCCCAAACAAAGCTCAAGAAGATTAACAAGCGCCTTAAATTGGTTGATTCACTAATTCAGTCTGGCAACAAACCAGAGTGGATGGTGCTTAAAGTTTTACCGGTTCTTCCGCCTGATTTACGCCCATTAGTACCACTTGATGGCGGACGTTTTGCGACATCTGATCTGAACGACTTATACCGTCGTGTGATTAATCGTAATAACCGTTTGGCTCGCCTATTAGAGCTGGATGCACCAGAAATTATTGTACGTAACGAAAAGCGTATGTTGCAAGAAGCGGTGGATTCATTGATCGATAACGGCCGTCGTGGTCGTGCGGTGATGGGCAATAACCGCCGTCCTTTAAAGTCAATTGCAGACATGATTAAAGGTAAGCAGGGTCGTTTTCGTCAGAACCTACTGGGTAAGCGAGTGGACTATTCTGGTCGCTCGGTTATTGTTTGTGGACCTTATCTTAAGCTACACCAATGTGGTCTTCCGAAAAAGATGGCGTTGGAATTATTCAAACCGTTTATTTACAATCGCTTGATAGCAGGTGGCTTAGCGTCAACAATTAAAGCGGCGAAAAAAATGGTAGAAAGTGAGACTCCCGAAGTTTGGGATATCTTAGAGAAAGTGGTGCATCAACATCCAGTACTTCTGAACCGTGCACCAACGCTTCACCGTTTAGGTATTCAGGCGTTTGAGCCGTTATTGATTGAAGGCAAAGCGATTCAATTGCATCCGCTCGTTTGTACTGCATTTAATGCCGACTTCGATGGTGACCAAATGGCAGTACACGTGCCTCTATCTGAAGAAGCACAGCTTGAAGCAAGAACATTAATGCTTGCATCTAACAACATCCTTCACCTGGCAAGTGGCGATCCCATTATTATTCCGTCACAAGACGTTATTTTGGGTCTTTACTACATGACACGTGAGATGGTTAATCAGCAAGGCGAGGGTATGATTTTTGCCAATGCTGGCGAAGCATTGAACGCCTACCAACAAGAAGCAGTGTCACTACATGCTAAGATTAAACTTCGTGTGCAAGATTATGAGAAGACTGACAATGGCTTTGAGCCAAGTTCAAAGCGCATCGTAGACACCACAGTTGGCCGTGCAATCTTCTCTAGGATTATGCCAGTTGGTCTAAAGTTTGATTTAATCAATGAAGCATTAACCAAGAAAGTGGTTTCAAGTTTGATCCATGTTTGCTACAGAACTCAAGAATTAAAAGATACCGTAATTTTTGCCGATCAAATGATGTACATGGGCTTTGAATATTCGACTAAATCTGGTATATCATTCTGTTCGAATGATATGATTATTCCTGGCGAAAAAGCCGAAATGATTGACGCTGCAAACACACAAATTAAAGATGTACAACACCAGTTTGCATCCGGTATTGTGACTAACGGTGAGCGCTATAACAAAGTGATTGATATTTGGTCGCGCACTTCTGAAGAGGTGGCAAAAGCGATGATGGACAAAGTCGGCTTCGAAGAAATTACGGACGCTGATGGTAAAACTGAGAAAAGACCATCGTTTAACTCAATTTACATGATGGCCGATTCGGGTGCGAGGGGTTCTCCAGCACAAATCAGACAGCTGGCTGGTATGCGTGGTCTAATGGCTAAGCCAGATGGCTCTATTATTGAGACGCCTATTACTTCAAACTTCCGTGAAGGTCTGAATAATATGCAGTACTTTATTTCGACCCACGGTGCTCGTAAAGGTTTAGCAGATACAGCACTTAAAACAGCCAACTCGGGTTACTTGACACGTCGTTTGGTTGATGTAGGTCAAGATCTTGTGATCACTCTAGAGAATTGTGGCACTGAGAATGGCCTAATAATGAAACCTGTGATTGATGGTGGTAACGTTGCTCAAACTTTGGGCACAGCAGTACTTGGGCGTATTATTGCCGAAGATGTTGCTTATCCAAATACAACCGATTTATTCTTAGCAAAAGATCATTTGATTAGTTTGCGTGATTCTGACAAGATTAATGAATTGGGTATTGAGTCAATCAAAGTTCGCTCAGCCATAACTTGTGAAGCAAGTTACGGTGTATGCTCTTCATGCTATGGTAATGATATGGCGCGTGGACATAAGATTGGTGTGGGTGAGGCAATTGGCGTTATCGCTGCCCAATCTATTGGTGAGCCGGGTACACAGTTAACGATGCGTACTTTCCATATTGGTGGTGCAGCAAGTTCATCAACAGCAGTGAACAGTATTAATATTAATACCGATGGTATTGTGTATTTTGAAAATATGAAGTCTATTCAAAATACGAAAGGCGATTTAGTGGTGATTTCACGTTCTGCAGAAGCTTCAATTCGTAATGAATTAGGCCAAGAAAAGGAACGTTATAAGTTACCATATGGTGCCCTAGTTCACTTTAAAGATGGTGGAAAGGTTAAAGCAAAAAATAAAATTGCGGACTGGGACCCACATACTCACCCAATTATTGCAGAATATACGGGCAATGTTGTTTTCGTTGACTTTTCTGAAGGTGTCACTGTTACTAAGAGTTCAGATCCTATAACGGGTCTAAACTTCTTTGAAATGATTGAAGAAGGCGAAAGATCTGCGGCAGCGAAAGACATGAAGCCAATGATTAAATTGGTCAATGAAAAAGATAATGAACTCATCTTATCAACGCACTACCTACCATCTGGCGTTAAGCTAAATTTGGTTGATGGTCAAAAAATTGCTGCGGGTGAAATTCTTGCAAAGATTCCGAAAGCGGTTTCTAAAACAAGTGATATTACTGGTGGTTTACCGCGTGTTGCTGATTTGTTTGAAGCGCGTAAAGCGAAAGACCATGCTATTTTGGCTGAAACAGCAGGTGTGATTAGCTTTGGTAACCCTACGAAGTCAAAAATACGTCTAATAATTACCAATGAAGAGGGTGAGGCGACAGAAATGATGATTCATCAATGGCGTCAAACCAACGTATTTGACGGAGAAACCGTTGAAAAAGGTGATGTGATTTCTGATGGCCCATCAAACCCTCATGACATTCTTCGCTTACTAGGTGTTGAACCTTTGGCTGATTATGTTGTTAAAGAGGTGCAGGCGGTTTATCGCTTACAAGGCGTGAAGATTTCTGATAAACACATCGAAGTTATAGTGAAGCAAATGCTGAGAAAAGTTGAAATTCTTGATCAAGGTGATTCGACCTATGTAAATGGTGAGACAGCTGAATATGCTCATGTTATTGAGAAGAACAAGGAATTGATAGCGAAGGGTAAGGTTGAAATTAAATACCAAAGATTGTTAATGGGTATTACTAAAGCCTCATTATCAACTGAATCGTTTATTTCTGCTGCGTCTTTCCAGGAGACAACTCGAGTACTAACAGAGGCTTCGATTACGGGCCGTATGGATGGACTGAGAGGTTTAAAGGAAAACGTTATTGTTGGTCGTTTGATCCCTGCGGGAACAGGCTTTACTTACCACCAAGAGAAGAAGCGTCGTAAGGCAGAAGAGACCATGCTCGCTAATGATGCTGAAGAGGCGTTAGCTGCTCAACTTAGAGAAGTAGAGGCTGAGCAAAGCGAAGATTCTTAAGTCTTAAGAATCATCTAAAAACCCCACTGAGCAGTATGCTTAGAGGGGTTTTTTATTGGTTGCTCATAAATGTATCCACTCAAAAATTGTTGCTCATTCACTAAAGCAAACCACAGTTATTCTGGGTAAGTTAAAATGCTTCTATGGAAAAATCACACTTTAACGAACTTGTTGCGCAAGGCTATAACCACATACCAGTTTCACGCGAATTACTTGTTGATACGGACACGGCCTTAGCTTTATATTTAAAGCTTGCAAACACACCCTATAGCTATTTTTTAGAGTCTGTACAAGGCGGTGAAAAATGGAGTCGTTATTCTTTTATTGGGTTGATGGCAGAAACTGTCATCAAGGTGTTTGATTATCAAGTAACTGTAGAAGAAAATGGTAAGATTGTGCAGAAGCACCAAGTGGAAGACCCTCTAGCTTGGATTGAAGAATACCAAGCGCAATTCAAAGTTCCAAAATTAGAGCATTTACCTGTATTTAACGGTGGCTTAGTCGGTTATTTCGGTTATGAAATTATTCGCTATATTGAGCCAAAAATCGCAAATATAAATAAGCCTGATGAGCTGGGTGTGGCTGATATCCTGTTGATGCTTTCGA
>Ga0302118_10001247_pt1 | contig 12538 bp, 18 predicted proteins | sample AG5_331_MG_FD_203126 | JGI IMG/M metagenome (GOLD analysis project Ga0302118, IMG submission 203126) | Marine microbial communities from Western Arctic Ocean, Canada - AG5_33.1 | ecosystem: Environmental > Aquatic > Marine > Oceanic | place: Canada: Western Arctic Ocean | collected 2017-10-01 | reverse complement strand
ATACTTTGAGACAAACTATGGTTTTATTAGTGACCCTGCTTGGAGACCTATAGATAATAATACTGAAGAAGAATATTGGCAAGAGCATTATGCCGACTGTGTCTGGAATGGGGTTGATAAATGAGTAAGAAAATTAAAATTTCAAACAAAGCAGCAGATTGTTTAGCTTGGTTCGCCGGTCATCCTTTTTATGCTGATGATCTTTCAGAGATCATTGTAGACCTCACAAAAGAATGGTTCCTACGTGAAGGCAAGCATATGGACTTGATAAAAGGTCTTTATGAGATAGAGATTGAAGGAGTTGATAAATGATCACAATGAATTCACAGCGAGCCTGTATTAACGACACACCTCTAAACAACGAAAATTTCTATTACATCTCAGACGGCACTTGGTATGTTAAAGGAAGTTTGTGTTGGCTAGAAACAAATTGTGGTGAGGGGGGAGCATTAATGGTAGGCGTAAGAGCCAGTGATAATCAATTAGATGGAGAGCTATGTAGCTGGGACGAGTTTGATATCTATGACAAAAACCGCGTTTTAGTCTCTGTACATGTAGAGGGAGTTGATGAATGAGTAAAACTAATAGCGATCCGTTAGCTATCCCACCATACGAGGTAATTGTCGTGGGCAAAGGGTGCTTTCAGGTATGGGATTCTCTTAATCATACAGTGTCAGAACATACGACTCAAGAAGAAGCAATTCGTGCAGCCAAAATAGCATCAGAAAAAACCTCAACAACTACCACAATGTGCATTAGTTTACTAACATCCATTTTAAAAGAAGAAATGGTTAAACCACCTGTAGATTTGGCTGACAAAATCAAAATTACTGACAAGACTCACGCAAGGCTAAATAATATTCACCCTCATCACATAATGGAATGGTTCTACTCCAGCGTAATAGAGGCTTGCGGTGATGGTGCGGCAGTCATCTGTTGTGGGAACCCAAAAGCGACCTCTGAATACTTCATTCAATGGTGGAAGAAGCGACGTTTGCCACAAATGAAGAAGAACGGCTATAAAAAAGATGAATTCTGGAATCCCGTAGAAGAATATACTGGACAAAACGGCGAGCTTATCATAAACTATCATGATAGCAACGAGAGCTTTATGTTCTGTAATCAGGTTATTGATCTTGGTCATGGGGATGTTAGCTTTATTGTCGAGTCGAATTGTAAGACTCTTAATGGGGCATTTACATGCTTGGGAGTTGATAAATGAGTGACGATAATTCAATATCATTTCCAAATCCAAATCCAAATGGTAAAAAAATTCCAAACAAAATGATAAGATCAGATATTGGTATTTGCAGCAAGTGTTTTTCAAAATGGACAGAAAAAGACGGTTGCCTTAATCCAAAATGTCCAGAAATTGTATACAGGGAGTTGATAAATGACTGAAGTAACATGGTGTGACAAAATGGATAGGAAAGCCTACCATCTACCGTCAGGGTGTACCCATCTGGGTATGAGAGAAGGTAAAATCACCAAAGTGTTTGGGATTAGATCGTCTACTGATACCTTTTATGAGTTTGTAGCTGACTCAAGTTGTAGCTCCAATGAAGTAATACGACTTAAATGGGGGGAATTTTCCTACACATTGGTGGAAGAATGGCTGCGGAATAATATGATCAAGGAAGCAATAAGAACTTTAGATAGAAGAACGGAGCTTCTATAGATGAAAATACTAGGTTTGGATGGGCGAAACTATAACTGGAACGCGGCCGCTTGTCAAGCCGTTACCGAAAATCGCTCCTCTTTACACGAAAAGGCAAAAATTTTACTTGACAATCTCTTTCCGTATGATAGAGTATTAGAAGAGGTTTCGCTCCCCGGAAGCAAGACCGAGAGCAGAAGTGGCACTCTAAGGGCTGATTTATTTATACCGAACAGGAGGCTTATTGTTGAGGTTCATGGAGAACAGCACTATAAGTTCAATAAGTTTTTCTACAAGAACAAGCTGCAATTTTATAGGGCCAAGGCTAGAGATGCCGAAAAGCGAGAATGGTGCGAGATCAACGATATTACATTGATAGAATTTAACTACAACGAGGACGTAGATGACTGGCGAAGAAAAGTTAAATGAATTCTTGGATGCTGTCGATGCATGGGTTTCCTCTAAGCATTTTGCGTCGGTGGAAGAGCCCAAAGAAGTTGCGAGAATACTAAATATGAAAAAAGACCACCTCAAGATGCTTACCGGGGAGGAGTGTCTTTGCTACGCATACGAACTGCACGCCTATTCAGAATACATAGAAACCGTCAGAGCCAAAGAAAATGCAATATTAGAGTGGGCGGAAAGCAGTATTTGGTATATAATATCTACAGTGATGCAAAACTATGGAACGCAATACACCAAGTGGCAGGAAAAGTATTACTCTGCCATAAAAGAGAACCCTTTAACGTCTGAAATCCTGAAGGTAAAAAACCACGCCGAGGCCCGTGTTAAATTCCTGAATGGAAAGGCTGACAGGATACAGCGAATGGCAGACATTTTAACCAATCTTTCCAGAAGGAGATAGTTGTGAATAATTTAAAAGAGATTAAAGAGCTATTAAAAAAGGCTATAGCCACAAACGACCAAGACTTAATAAGGCTAGCCAATCAATTGCTTGAAGGGGTCGAGGGGGCCAAGGATAAGAAAAGCGACTCTCGGCCCACGTCGCCTTCTTCGAGTGAGTCACGATACGGTTCTTCTGATTTTGTAGCGTCAATCGTTTCTGACGAGGCGGTAAAAGATAAATATGGCGGTACTCCGGTGAACGAGGTAAAGGAGCGATCTAATAGTTTTTACGATGATGGGACGATAGCTGACGACATCAAAACACCAACTTTTAAACCTACAGAGAGAAAAAGAACCCCCTATAAAACCATTCAGCAAAAGTGTAAAAAGTGCGACAAGGTGTCTCAGGTCAACCCGGTACACAAGAGGGACTACTTCGTCTGTGACAAATGTCTAATAAAATAAAAACAAAACCACTGGAAGACTTAGCTGCGGAAAGGGCTGTGATCTCAGCTCTGTGTCAGTTTGGCCTAGATGCATACCTAGAGATAGACTTTATTCAGTCTGACCATTTCACAAATGAAATGAATCAGCTTATTTTTAGCTGTGTTCAGAAGTCTATTTTCGATACATCCAAAGTTGAACTGTCGTCTATCCTCTCCGCCGCCAATGATCTTGGTCTATACGATCAAATCAATACAAAAGACGAAATAGGGTTCATTCGATCTCTGTTTAATTTCCCTATACTTAAAGACAATATAGCTGTCCATGCGTCTAAATTAGCCAAGCTCAAGCTCGCCAGAGACCTTAAACGAACACTGAGGGCGTGCGAAAAACACTTAGATTCTATCACTGGCAATGAAGATATAATGGACGTTATATCGAAAATCGAAGACCCTATACTGGACGCTACTGCGGATATCTATAGAGGCTCTAACAAGAAGCCGGAGCTTATTGGCGACGACTTAGATGACTACGTGCAGTACCTAATGGACAACCCTTGCGATCTCGCCGGTATCCCTAGCGGATTCCCTAGATTCGATCAATCTATCGGAGGAGGTTTAAGGAGAAAGTGCGTTGATTTGGTGGCGGCTCGTCCCAAGGTGGGCAAATCTATGTTTGGTGATGCCGTCGCTATGCATGTCAGCGGAGAGTTAAACATTCCCGTGTTAGTATTAGACACGGAGATGTCTAAAAAGGATCATCACAACCGTATGCTGGCGTGCCTCTCGGGGGTCGAGATTAATAAGATCACTACAGGAAAGTTCGGAGAAAGCGAAATTGAAAAAGAAAAGGTTCTTGCTGCAAAAGAAAAATTAAAGACTATCCCCTATCACTATATCAGTATCGCTGGAGAATCTTTTGAAAATATCCTGAGTCAAATGCGTAAGTGGATATATCAAAATGTAGGTTTTGATAACGATGGACAAACAAAAGACTGTTTAATAGTATATGACTATCTCAAGCTAATGGGGTCGGAGAGCATTAGCTCTGCGATGCAGGAATATCAGGTTCTTGGGTTTCAGATCACCAAGCTTCATAACTTCATGGTAAAATATGATGTTCCATGTATAGCTTTTGTACAGTTGAATCGGGACGGTATAACGAGAGAATCTACAGATGTGGTTTCTGGGTCAGATAGGCTTATATGGCTATGTACAAGTTTTTCCATCTTCAAGATGAAGTCCGACGAAGAGATGGCGGACGATGGAGAGGGGCATGGAAACAGAAAGTTGGTCCCCGTTGTCGCTCGGCATGGGGAAGGTCTTGATGACGGAGACTACATTAGTATGAAAATGTTTGGAAAGTATGGAAGAATTGACGAAGGCGTAACAAGAAACGAGCTACATGAGAACATTCGGTCAAGAAACGAAGGCTTTGAAGTAAATGAAGAGCTTGACGAAGAATCAGATATTTCAGATTTGTGAGCATCTTCTTGATAGATTGCCAGAATTACTGAGATCATTAGACATAGATTATTTGGAGTATCCCAATAGGTACTCCTTTGCGTGTCCAGTTCACGGTGGGGATAATCCAGAAGGCTGTAGTGTTTTCACGGACGGGATGACCGCAAAGGGAAACTGGCAATGTTGGACAAATCATTGCGAGGACGATTACACCAATAGCCTGCTTGGATTTGTTAGGGGGTCGCTGTCTAACAGTAGAAACCGAACGGTGTCACTTAATGAGGCCGCCGAGTATTGTGCGAACTTTTTCAACATGAGTGTTGAGGAGCTGGACGGGATAGAGGGAAGGCAAAGCAGAACGCTAAACATATTAGATGTGTTCAACAGGCAGATCGAAAGAGGCGGTTGTGATATATCTAGGGATGAAATAAGAGCAAAGATAAAAATACCAGCAGATTATTATATTGGCAGGGGGTTTTTACCAGAAACACTCAACACGTTTGATGTTGGGCTTTGTTTGGAAAAAAATCGTCCAATGTCTGGAAGGGTTGTGGTTCCGGTATACGATGAGGGCTATAACTATGTGGGGTGCGTGGGAAGGTCTACCAGTGACACCATGACTCCAAAATGGCTACATAGTAAAGGTTTTAAAAAGTCTATCCTCTATGGGTTGAATATAGCGTCTAGCCATATAAAGAAACATCAAACCGTTATACTTGTCGAGGGACAGGGCGACGTTTGGAGAATGCATGAAGCTGGCTACAAAGCCTCTGTAGGTATTTTTGGATCTAGCATAAACGAGGACCAGTTGCTGCTGTTAGAGCAGAGCGGAGCGCTAAACATAATTATATTGACAGACTCAGACGACGCCGGAAACAAAGCTTGCGGCCAAATAATAAAAAAATGCGGGCGACGATTCAATTACTACAGGCCGGAAATATCTACAAAGGACGTTGGCGATATGTCTATAGATCAAATTAAAGAAGAACTACATCCCCAATTAGAAGGATTATTTGATGAAGAGTAGAATTTTAGCATTTGCAGGAGCCAAGCAGTCCGGAAAAGGAACGTGTACAAACTTTGTTCATGGGTATCAACTTCGTGCTCATTTGATTATAGATGACTTTGCCATTACCGAAGAGGGTAAGCTTGTTATTGATACAAATATGATTGGGGCCGAGGGAGAAGAGGAAAAGGGGCTAGGATTCCTTGATGTTAATAGGTCAGATTTGGAATTTGCTGAATGGGCCGCTTACAGTATGTGGCCCTACGTCAAAAGTTACTCTTTCGCCGGACCCCTCAAGCAGATCTCTACGGGGCTGTTTGAGATGCAAGAAAGTCAGGCATACGGAAACGATGTCGAAAAAAACACTAAGACCATTTTTAGATGGGAAGAAATGCCGGGGGTAATCACCGATCTAAAGGTAGCCAATCAAAAAGCCATAAAATCTCTGATTGACGAAGGCACGCTGAAGTACCATAAGCCGGGAAGAATGTCTGCTAGAGAGTTTTTACAATTCTTTGGAACCGATATTTGTCGAAAAATTTACGAAGACGTGTGGCAATCTAGACTCATGAAGGATATAATACTAGAAGAGCCTCTTGTTGCAGTAATAGACGACTGCCGTTTTCCAAACGAGGCGAGAGCCGTTCAAGAGGGAGGCGGAAAGGTTATATACTTAACTAGGCGTAACTACAAAGACTCTCACAAGAGTGAGCGGGCACTGGGGTCTTATAAGGATTTTGATGCCGTTATCGACAACCAAAAAATGTCAATAAACGAGACCAATATAGAAATAATAAAGACGCTAACAGAGTGGGGCTGGATGGGCGCCGAGCTTAAGTCCGAAGACTTAAAAGAGTCGTTCGCTGAAAAACCACAGACAGTGGGCGGTATTCACAAGTTTCGCGAGGGAGACCAATGATAGTAACATATTTACGTAGCTCTTCATATAATAATTATGACTATTGCCAAATGCAGTACTTCATAACCTATGCGTTAGGACATCAGTCCGTATCCGGAAAGAAGGCTCAGCTAGGCACCATTGTTCACAAGGTAATGGAGTGTTTGGCATCCTGTAAAAAGGAGCTACAAGATACCGATAAGAAGACAGAGCTATCCATAACAGATGACGCGCTGGGCGAAATAAAGTTCACGGAAAAAAAACTCTACACCAAAAAATTTGTCAAGGATCTGCTTGACGCAAGCTACAAATACTATACCGAAAATTGTACACATAGCTATACCGGGGCCGATTTAAAGTTTTGTACTAAGTCTGTCGATGACGCCCTTTCTTATAATGACGGCCAATTTGATCCTCGGAATAGAAATGTGGTGGCTTCAGAACCTCAGTTTGATATTCCTATAGATGAGGAATGGGCAAAATACAAATACAAAATGCCGAATGGGGAAGTTGCCGAAGGGCAATTGGCAATTAAGGGGACGATAGACTTAGTGACAGAAGTTGACGATGGAGTAATAGAGGTTATAGACTGGAAAACAGGCAGAAGGCTCGATTGGGCCACAGGACAGGAAAAAACTTACGAGAAACTGCTTGAAGATCCGCAACTCCTATTGTATAATTATGCCATATCGAAATTGTTCCCAGATTACAAGCAGGCGATCATGTCTATATACTACATCAGGGACGGTGGTCCATTTAGCATGTGTTTTGATAAGTCTGACCAAGTTAGTTTTTTGGGGATGCTTGAAAAAAGATTCAAACAGATACAACACAATGAATCTCCGCAGCCAATTTCAAGAAACCGAACCCATTTTAAGTGTACCAAGCTGTGTCATTTTTACAAAAATAATTGGCCCGGAACCAACATTTCGATGTGTGAACATGTAGAGGAGCATCTAAAAGCTTTTGGTCACAGCGATACGGTAGAAAAGTGTACAAGAGACGGATTTGAAATAGGTTATTATGAGGCGCCGGGTTAATAAAGTAAAGAGGAAAGATTTATGTTTAAAGAATTGAAAGCGGCTTGGAGAGAGATACTGAAGAGTCAATCTTCCGTTGTTGATCGTGATGGCGTTTGTGTTATGGTTCCCGATCATGTTTTTAAAGCGTTTGAACGGGAATTCAATCTTTGTTTTGTAGAGCCGGAAAATGACGTAGAATTTCAGTCGTGGATTAGCGACTCAAAAGAAACGAAAGAAGAATAAAATGATTGAAATAGAAATAACACAAAAAATGAAAGAGCGAGCTTGGAGAAAGGCTCGCGAGATGGGAGAAATAAATAACTCGATTACAAAAGGCGACGGAAACATTGCCGGTTTTTTGGGAGAGGAGGTGGCTAATAATGTAATTAAAGGTGACATTAATAACACCTACGATTATGATATCGTAAAAAACGGTGTTACATATGATGTTAAAACCAAACGATGTACTAGCGAACCCAAACCCTATTACGAGTGTTCCGTCGCCGCTTACAACACCAAGCAGAAATGTGACCACTATATTTTTGTTCGGCTTGAGAACGTCAACGGAAGATGGACAAGGGCTTGGCTTCTGGGGTGCTACGGCAAGTACGACTATTTTAAAAATGCTAGATTTCTGAAAAAGGGACAGACAGACGGCAATAACAACTTTAAGGTAAAGGCGGATTGTTACAATATGGAAATAGGAAGCCTTAAGTCGGTGGAGAAAATATGCCAGCACAACTCGTAGACTTAGACGGAGAATTCGAGCTGGGTAACTGTTTTACACTAGGGGTGGCCGAAAGACTTGCTCACCTTTTGAGTGATGAATATAGGGTTGTCGTTAAATACGACCGGGCGCAACCTCTTCCCAATTACTCCGACAGCAAGCTTAATGTGGTAATCTCTACCTCTAGAGAAACCCACGATGTTCCCGGAGAATTTTTTCGAGACGATGTGCTTATAATCTTTCAGCATTATTTTATGTTGGATTCGTGGGGCTACCCAATGCATAACCCCCTCGTGTACCCGATGCCGCTTGGACCGTTTAAGACCCCTAAAGTTAAGATCATCAAACCTCTTTCGGAAAGAAAGTACGATTTTTCTTTTGTTGGACAGATACCCGACACGGGAACGCGAGACTGCTTTAAAAGAAACCTAGATCAGTTGATAGACAAATGTGAAGAAGGTAAGTTTAAATATTTCGTAAAGTACACCGATGGATTTGGACAGGGGTTATCGTCAGAAGAGTATCTAGATGTCTTGTCAGAGTCTAGGGTGTCATTGTGTCCCCAAGGTGCTCATAGTCATGAGACATTTAGGTTCTTTGAATCGATAATGATGGGGTCGATACCTCTTGTGAACCAGCTTCCTAGGCTATGGTATTATGAAAACTCTCCACACTTTAAAACCGTTTGGCGAGACCTAGACAGAACCCTATCTGAAATTTTGAACTTCTCACAAATGCCAAGCTGTAGAGAATTTTTATATCAGGTGGCTAGCTATTGCCATGATACACTTAGTCCGGAAAATTTAGCTAAACAGTTACAAGATAAAGTTAAGATAAGAAAAGCAACACTTGGTATGAATAAACAAAACCTTAACGAATTCAAAAAAACGCTGTCCGCAACAGTGCTACGGGAAGAGCTATAATGCAATGGGTGCCTTTTAATTGTAAAACGCACTTCAGTCTACTGAAGGCTTTTTCAAAGTGCGACAAGCTGGCACAAAAGTGCAAGGAGTACGGTTATCCAGCCTGCGTGATTGCCGATATGAAGTCCTTATCGGGAGCGGTGGATTTTCACAACTCGTGTCGTCAGCATGGGATAAAACCGATAATCGGCTGCGATTTTGGAGAATACTTACTCATTGCCAAAAATAAAGACGGATGGTTCGATCTTATTAAAGTGGTTTCTCAAGCCGGACTTACCACGTTCAAGGACATTGCTAAAAGGGGAAATTTAATTTGCATCACAAATGAGCCACAAAACGGTTATCAAAAATTATTTGAGGGAAATTATTTTTCTTACCCGTACTCTGATCGGGGTGTTTACTATGTAACAAAGGACGAAGCCGAGGCTCATCGTATTCTTCTCTGTTCCGGAGCGAAGACAACACTGCCCAAAGTTCGCTCACGGCTTTCTTCGGGAAAAAGCGTAGACAATCAAAAGTTTTTCGAGAGTGACAATTTTCATCTTCCGGAACCACAGGCTGTTCCAGACAATGAAGAAACTATCGTCCTTCTTAATGCCATATCGGATATGTGCGACGACTACGAAATCGCGTCCAAGCCGATGCTTCCAAAATTTGTGTGTCCGGATGGAATAGATGAAGATGAACACCTGACACAACTCTGCCGAGACGGATGGAAACGGAAACTAATTCCCTCGGAAAAGATTTCTAACGAAGAGAAAAAAGACATATATCTACAGAGAATAAAAAAAGAGCTTGATGTTATTTTCAAGGCCGGTCTCTCTGGGTATTTTCTTATTGTGCAGGATATTATTAATAACGTCAAAGAAAAAGGCTGGCTCGCTGGTCCCGGAAGAGGGTCCGCCGCTGGATGTCTAGTGTCTTACTTGATAGGAGTAACAGAGGTAGACCCAATCGAATACGATCTTATTTTTGAGAGATTTTATAACGAAGGGCGAAATACGGATGACTATATTTCGCTTCCTGATATCGATATGGATATACCATCAGAACATAGAGATGAGGTGATCGACTACATTAAAGAGAAATACGGGCACGATAAAGTTGGACAAATGATAACATTTGGAAGGCTACAGGGGAGGGCCGCCCTAAAAGAGGTTTTAAGAATTAATGACGCTGTGTCATTTACGGAAATGAATAAGATAACCGATAGTATACCGGACGAAGCTAAGATTTCTGATCAGCTTGAGCTAATGGAAGATAAGTCTATTATTAGATGGACTTTGGAAAACGAGCCCGGCGATTTAAAAAACTGGTGTACTATGGATGATGATGGGAAGCTTAGCGGATCGCTGTCGCATATGTTTGAGCAGGCTATAAAAATCGAAGGAACCAACAAGTCGCAAGGAAAGCACCCGGCCGGTGTCATTATCTCCAAACATAGACTAGCCGACGTTTGCCCCATGACGGTCGATAAGCTAGGAGATCCAATAGTGGCTTTTGAAATGGTGCCGCTTGAGGCTCAGGGGCATGTAAAATTCGACGTTCTTGGAATTGATTTACTTAGTAAGATAATGGATATTTCAAATGAAAACTAATGAACTTACTGCCGACAGACAGGAGTACAAATCTGTCATTTTTTCTGGCTGCGCTATAGAGTCAAATGGTGTTTCTATATGCAACCTGAACGATTATATTGATCGCCCTCCCGAACGAGGTGCGAATTATCAGGTTTGGTCAGATATGCACAGGACTCATGAGCTATACCATAGCTTAGACGATGCTGTTAATAAATTTTTGGAACTTAAAAATAGGAGCTATTGAACATGGCAAACTTTCGGGACATTATTGTATTTGACTTTGAAACGGGCGGAGTCAATCCTCATACGTGCCAGCCGACTCAGATTGCCGCCGTGGCGATTCACGCAAGGAAGCTGGAGCTACAGCCCGGTGGCGTCTTTAATAGTGAAATGAGGCCCATTATCGACGACGAAAAAGCGATTGCTGCGGGAGTGGGGCCCCTAGAAGAAAAGGCTCTAGAAATAACCCGGAAAACGAGAGCCGGACTAGCTAAGGCGCCACTCCCAAAAGGTGTATGGAAAAAGTTTGCCCAATTCTGTGATAAATACAACTATAAGAAAACTTCGTATTTTGCACCAATTGCGGCTGGCTACAATATCAACGGGTACGATATGCCAATCGTTGAGAGAATGTGTCAGGAGCACGGCCCCATCGATGAAAAGAAAGGGTGTCAAAAAATCTTCAATCCCATCTTTACCATTGACGTTATGCAACATATTTACTGCTGGTTTGAGAACAATCAAGACGTTAAGGGTTATAGTATGGATTATATGCGAGACTATTTTGGCATGGACAAGGAAAATGCCCACGATGCGTTGCAAGACGTGAAGGATACCGCGAACCTTATGATTAAGTTTCTGAAACTGCAAAGAAGCCTATTGAAAAAGGTTAAATTTGAAAAGTCCTTTTCCAAGGGCGGCATCTATGTTTAAAGGCGGTCAATTACTTTAGGTAAAGATAATGTTTGATATCAACGATTTCGAAGATGATAATGTCTGGGGTTTAATCTGCGACGGCCAAACTAAAGGGGTTTTCCAGTTGGAATCCAGCTTGGGAAAACACTGGGCCAAACAGGTTAAGCCAAGAAACATCAAGGAGCTTGCGGCTCTTGTTAGCTTGATTCGTCCCGGATGTGTCGATATGGCGCAAGTTTATGTTAACAGGAAGTCCAACAAAGAGCCTGTAACCTACCCAGATGACGCATTAGAGGAAATACTGTCCGAGACTTATGGGGTTCTTGTATATCAAGAACAGTCCATGAAAATTGCACAGAAGCTTGCGGGTTTCGATCTGAAGGACGCAGACGCCCTGCGTAAGGCTATTGGTAAAAAGAAGGCTGACTTAATGGAGAAAGTAAAGAAGTCTTTCCTAGAGGGCGCCGAGAGTCAAGGAATCGTTACTAAAGAGGTGGCGGAAGAGATCTTTTCATGGATCGAAAAGTCAAACCGATACGCTTTCAACAAGTCTCATGCCGTATCGTATGCTATAAATGCATACTGGAGCGCCTACTGCAAGTTCTATCGAAAGATGCCTTTTTATGTGTCGTACTTAAATCATTCCGACAGGAAACCCAAACCCCAACAAGAAGTGAAGGAACTAATTGTTGACGCAAAGCTTTCAGATATCGAGGTGTATCCGCCACGGCTGCAAAAGCTGTCCACGGAGTTCTTTTTTGAGGGAAATTGTATCTACTTCGGATTAAATCACATCAAGCATGTTGGCCGGAACGAATGTGAAAAAATAGAGAGCATCTGTTTAGAGGAAGATGTTAGTCTGTATTCATGGATGGATGTTCTCACTAAGGTTATTTATAAAGGAAGACTTAACAAAAGATCCACCGTCGCTCTCATATCTGTTGGGGCGTTTAACGGCAAGAATAACACCAAAGACAGACAAGCTATGCTCTATGAATATGATAGTTGGCGAGACTTGACTGCCCGAGAACAGGAACACATATATAACCACAGGTAC
>Ga0302118_10001244_pt1 | contig 12552 bp, 7 predicted proteins | sample AG5_331_MG_FD_203126 | JGI IMG/M metagenome (GOLD analysis project Ga0302118, IMG submission 203126) | Marine microbial communities from Western Arctic Ocean, Canada - AG5_33.1 | ecosystem: Environmental > Aquatic > Marine > Oceanic | place: Canada: Western Arctic Ocean | collected 2017-10-01 | reverse complement strand
CTTACTTTGGCAGCAGATAGTTGGGGTGTTCACGTAGCCACTGATATCTCTCCGTTAGTTCACTGGAATGGTACAATGATGCAAATGGAAACAGGGACTAGTGCGTCCAACTTACTTTCTTGGCCACCTTCTGTTATAGTTTCTAATGGTGATAATCTCGTACTTATCAGTCCCGGTGGTATAGATGTATTAGAGGTTGACAAAGATCACTCGGTTGTGTTATCTTCTTCATTATCGGGGTTATCAAGCGGATATATTAATTCTGATTCACTATATGTTGTAGGCGAAGATGGTTTACATCATTATAATACACAAAGTGGTCAGGAATATCCGCGAGAATATCAGAAGAGAGCCGAGCCTTTATTTGCTATATACGGTGGAGAACAGTGGGACTTAACTGACACTAGTCATCCAGGAATGTCTTCAATATTGGTCGATTCTTTAGAGCCATTATCAATTCCTAATGACGCATTATCATTACCTGGTGTATTACCAATGTATAATGGAGCAATGACTCTTTCCAGTCCTACAGCTGGATCTTCAGTATGGGCCCGCTCTGTTTCTTTGAATTATACTGGTTCATGGGATTTAGCAGGGCGTAACCCTGCCATTGAAGCAGGTTTCCAGACAGCAATCTCTAATGTTGGACCCGGTTCCAACTCGGTCGTATTGAACGTTCAAATGCAGTCACCTCAAAATGGTACGATTAGTGTGAGAATGACCTATGATTGGGAACGAATTGAGGTTCCCACAATCATGACCTCTTTCTCAAATAGAGATAATGATGGAGGCGGAGTTCTTGAAGCATCATGGTTACCTTCTGAAGATGCAGCATGGTACGCTTACAGGCTATATGTATGGGATTCTACAAATATGCTTGATTGGCAACCGGTCGAAGAAGATTTAGATAATTTCGCAGGATATATGAATGTACCATTTTGGTCCCAAACAACAGCCACGATAACCGAAGCAGATCATGATGGTTCGATGTCTCCATTAATTGATGGTAATAAATATCGAGCAGCAATAGTTACTGAATATCCAGATGGTTCACTCGGTGAGCCTATGACTTGGCCGTTTAATGTGACTCCTACTGACGAAATTCCATCCTCTCCAGATTGGTTAGTTGCTAATCCCGTTTCAGGAGGAACTGCTGGGACAATTTATGCCGAATGGTCTGCTTGTAGAGAAATTGATGCAGATAAGACAAGAATTTGGGCAGTCGAGCAAGAAATCACAAATGCTCTAGCATTGACAGATAATTTTGATATTTCCTCTATCTCCGGTAATAATACAGTCCTTCAACTAAATCCTGGTCGAACTTATTGGTTCGCAGCGGTTTGTGTTGATGAAGGTGGACAATCCGACCCTCTGAATGCAACAATAATCGGACCTATCATCACAGCAGGTGGACTTGACGATGGCATTCCTCCTGAAAGAATAGAAGGTACTACTGCAACAGATGTATTAGATGATGAAGGAGGTCAAATCCAAGTAACTTGGATTCCTAATTCTGAGATGGATTGCACATACTATACAATTTATGCTTTACCTGCTACTAGTTGGCAACCTCCTAGTAATGTTGACGGTTGGCCTGTTGCTTCCTATGTTTCAGATTGCTCTACCAATTCGACTATTATATCTTCAATAGGAGAGACCTCACTAATCGATGACACATCTTATTGGATTGGTGTAGTGGCTTTTGATGATTGGGGCAATCATGACCTGAATGATGTATTAGTTGTTGAAGTTACACCTCAATCAAATAATGGTGGAATAGGAATACCTCCGGCTAGAGTGTCTGGCTTGAATGCCTTCGATCATCCAGATGATGATGGAACTGCCATTGATGTCTCATGGAACCGTTCTTTAGCGAGTGATTTCTCATTCTATACCATATGGGCTTCCGATTTCTATCAAGATAATTTAACCGAATCTTGGTCGAGTTGTTCTGAATCTCCCGAGTCTTGCGGGCTTATTACAATAAACCAGCAACAAATTGCCGGTGCATTCGAATTACAGATGACAATTTACAAGGCACACTATGGTAACACAATTTCTCAAGCTTCTTCCTCTTCCATAATCCCTGAGATTCCATTATATGTCACTATTACGACTCATGACATTCGTGGTAATGTATTCTTAACAGAGATGCAAAATCAGATGGTTTTAGTTATTCCTTCTGATAATAGTGGTGATGTATTCCCTCCTGCAAGACTTGATCCACCTCAACTTTCTGATCGTCTTTCTGATGATGGTGATGGTGTGTTTGTTACTTTCCAAGAAAGTGAGGAGTCAGATATTGCCGAGTACTGGATTTATGCCGAAACAGTGCCATTTAGTTCTCTTGAAAGCCGTGAACCAGCTATGGTCGTTAGCCGAGATTTAGAGATGCCGTTACTTCTCGAAATCTTCTCTGATGGAAGCCCATTAGCTCCAAATATTCTATTCTGGGTTAGTATAATCCCAGTTGATTCTTCAGGCAACTATTGGAGTGAAGGTGTAAAAACCTCATCTATTGCTTTGATTAATGAAAATATTCTTGACCCCGGGCTTCATATTCCTGAAATAAGTGGGATTATTGCTTATTGGGATAGTTCTGGAGCTAGAATTCAAGTCGAATGGGATGACAAGAATGATCCAATCCTTGAGTCTTATTTCATCTTTTTATCCTCGACTCCATTCGAAGATACTAGGAATGCCGATGCATCCCAAATGATAGAAATAACTTATTCTAGTTACTCATGGCGAGCCGATATTTCTCAGAATATTGACGGTAATTCATATGCTCTAAATAATGAGAATACGTACTGGATTGCCATAGTTGGATTTGATGGTTCCGTCCATCGTCTTGCTGTAAATCCACTCGAAGTCCAACCTTGGTCTGAGTCAGCATTTGGTACTGATAATCCAGGGGCAGATTCAGGAATATCTTGGATTAATCAATTAATTGATGGCGATATGAATATGATAATCGCTCTTGTATCTGCAATAATGATTCTAATTGGTGGTGCTTTAGTACTGAAACCTAAGGGTCAATCTGTACCACAGCCATGGGAAATGGGCGCGTTAGAAGTTGAACTTGAAGAACAAATGTTTGATCAAGATTTAGGAATGGATGATGACGACTATCCTATTGAAAATGAGGGTGCCTATCAATCAGATAGTTTCGATCAAATTGATCCAGTAGACTATTCAGAAAATCAAATAATCCCTCCATCTAATGAGGTAGTTGATGAATTACTTGGCAAGGATGAAGATATTGATTTAGATGATCTTAGCGATTTAGCAGATGATTTTGATGACTTAGATTTTGATAATTTAGACGATATGGCTGAAGATTTGAGTGAAGAAATTGATGATATTGACACCTCATTTATTGACGATATTTTGTGAATTCCTTTGGAAGAATTTGAAACCTTGTAAGTTCACGGCCCTATATGTCAGTTGGCTCCGACCCATATTCTGAGGCTTGGTCAACAATCGCTTGGGACGGCAAGAACAAGCTTCTTGCTGCAAATTTACATTTTGATAGATTTGAAAGGCATTCAAGACGTTTAGGGTTTGATTTACCTAACGATTTTAGCAAAAAGGTTTTCACTCAATTAAGTGAGATGAAATTCTCTGAATCTCCAATTGTTACTAGTCAGCAACCCCCATATTTAGTAAAAGTAGGTGTAACAAGTAAAGGTGAGATATCTTTAATTCCACGAATTAACAAGCCTTGGCCAGATATTCTTACAGCAATAACTGTTGCTGCACCTCAGTGGAACTCAAAAATTCGAGGCACGAAACATGGCGATTGGAAACCTTACTTGGATGCTCGAGATTTGGCCTTGGAGAATAATGTAGATATTTCTTTATTGGTGGAAAATGAGGTAGTTATTGACGGCGATAGATGTATGCCAATATTACTCGATATAGATGGCTTTGCTTATCATCCGAGGATTGATGAAGGGGCTCTGGACTCGATTACTTTAGAGCAAATAAAGAATGATTTAGAGAATGCAGGTATACCTGTGCGACCCGCGAGAATAACAATTCCTTTGATTTTAAGAGCGAAGGAAATGATTGTTATAGGTAGTGGAATGGGTATCCAATCATTAGGATTTATCGATGGCAGGAAAATCGGTACCCCCCGCGGGAAATTATATAATGTTACTATGTCATGTTGGTTAGAGAAACTCTCATCAGCATGGCAGACTCTTGAAGATTTGAGTTGATGGAATTGATAGCGGACAGTTTCACATATTCAACAACGAGTGAAAATCCTCTAATTTCTCTTTTAGAGCACTATCGTGGTTCAGAGCTTCCAAACAAGGATGAATTATTACTCCATTCAGGAGGCCCAATAACTGATTTAGCTAAAAGATCATTTCTACCCTGTTTACAAAGTATTAGAATATTATTTTTTGAGCCACAGAAAATTGTTGAGATTCAACCTTTATTAGCTATGAAAGGTCAAATAAATTTAGGCTATAGTGAGCCATTAATTACTCTAATTCAGAAATATAATAATGGACATTGGGAAACCATTGAAGAATTAGAAGTAGATACATTAGAGATTGCAATAAATTTAACTAAAAAATGGGAACTCTCTTTTGATAATTCGCAAGATTTAGCGATTCTTCCCGGTGGGTTCACTGGATTATTAGGTTACGACCTTAATCGTTGGTCGACTAGTGTTAAACTAGAAAATATTCCTAGAAATGGAACCTTACTAGGTGTTCTATGGAGGGCAGATGCTTGGTGGGTGCATGAAAGAGAATCAAAACAATTGAAATTAATATCATCACCTAATCACCCATGGCTCAAAGAGGCCAAGTCTGATTTAATACCGTTTAATTCAATATCTAACTGTTCCAAATTACAAAATTTTGTAGTACCTAATTCGGAGAGTGACGCTTCCCATGCAAGTAAGGTTAATCGCATTAAAGATAGTATTCGTCAAGGTCATTTTTATCAATTAAATTATGGGAGGAAATGGGAAGGTGAAATGCCCGACCATCCATGGAATGCTTTTCGACGTATCATTGAAACAAATCCTTCACCATTCGCCTCTTGGCTATATGTTCATGATCATGGTTGGAGTATAGCATCAGCAAGTCCAGAGAGGCTTGTTCAAACAAAAGATGGTATTGTTTCAACTCGTCCAATTAAGGGGACATTCCCAAGAGGTAAGTCAACTAAAGATGATAAAAGGCTCCAAAATGAAATGGCATCTTCAAAAAAAGAAATTGCTGAGCACCTCATGTTAGTCGATCTTAAGAAACATGATTTATCAAAAATATGTAAACCCGGTACCGTACATTGGTCTGATTTTCGCATAGAAGCATTACCAACTGTCCAACATTTAGTTAGTGGTGTTTCTGGAGAATTAAAAGAGAGTGCAGACTTTGGAATCATAATCTCTGCATTATTCCCTGGTGGTTCAATCACAGGTTGTCCCAAAATTGCTTCAATCGCTGCTATTAATGAGATAGAAGAAAGCCCGAGAGGTGCATGGACAGGGTCTATTGGTCATTTCCATTCTATATCGGGGATTTCTGAATTTAACATATTAATCCGGACTTTAGAAGCTCATTCTGGACCAACTAATTGGCATGGTAGAGTTCAGGCTGGAGGGGGTATTGTAATTGGTTCTAAAGCATCTTCAGAAGTTGAAGAAGCAAGGTGGAAAGCAGCAGCCATAACGGATGCAACATGGGGTTTCCGAACAGGTTTCTCAATTGATGACTTACCAAAACGTAATGTGCAAATGTTGCCAATTCCTAGTGTAAAAGGTCCTATTGGTGAACCTAAACCTAAACCTAATCTCTTAAATGGAACTATTGGAGAAATAATTAGGGGAGAGGGGAATTCTCTTTTCCATACTGACATTTTACTAATTGATAACCTTGATTCATTTACTGAAAACATTGCCAATTCTTTGACCAAAATAGGTCGGAATGTCAGGATAGTCGAAGGCCGTCCTGAGTATAATGTAAATCCTAAAGAAAAAATAGATTATTGGTTTCAAACATTTAAGCCAAAGAGAATCATAATTGGTCCTGGGCCCTCTAGGCCGGAGCAATCTGAAATAACTATGGAAATAGCTCGACTGGCCGTGCAAGGGAAATTAATAGTGGGGAATTTTCATATTCCGGTACTCGGTTTATGTTTAGGCCAGCAAGCTTTAGGTTTGGCTGTTGGATGGGAATTAATTGAATCTCCATTAGGCGCAGTGCATGGCTTACCATCATTGATAAAACATGATAATGAAGGGTTATATAAAAACCAAAAATCACCTTTAGTTTTAATGAGATATAACAGCCTTATTCTTAAACCAACAAATGAATTGATGATTTGCACGGCTTGGGATGAGACCGAATCTCTCGTAATGGGTATAAGACATCGAATATACCCGGTTTTTGGAATACAGTTTCATCCCGAGTCAGTGGGTAGCCCACTAGGTTCGAATCTTATTTCCTCATTTATTAGCCAGAAAGCAGTATTAGTTGATGCAATTTCAGCTAAAACTCAAGTTAGGAGACCGTAGCCTTGAATTAGCAACTCATAGTGGGCGGGTTGAACCAACATGGCATATTGTAGATTATGCAAACAAAACTACCCTGAGAGTCAGTTTGTAAGTGGCAATGGGCCTCGGCACTTAGTTTGTGCAAGATGTGCAATTGAGCATGAACTTGCTGATATTGATGAAGTTCCTCAATTTTATTCAGATGATCTAGTTAAAGCACGATTCACTCTTTTTAGTCGTAGGTACAGGTCATGGTTGGCAATAGGTATTGGTTGGACGTTTTACTTTACTCTAGGTAATGAGATAGAACTTTGGTCAAACTTATTTTTTACAACCTTACTTCTCGGAACTCTCGCTACACCTGTATTGCATTTTTTAGGTTCATCTCGTTTTAATGCTGAATTATCAAACTTGACACCCTGACTCTATTTCACGAATCTTTGAAATAGGGTATACATACCTCCGTAAGTTAGAGGGAACAGAGGGTTCCCTATGAAAGCCCGCGAGATTGGATATAGAATAAGGAGGAGTTGAATAGATTAAAAAATAGTTTTTAAATACTTAAATCCGCGCAGTATAGCGTTTTTATTGTTGTTTAAACGATTATTCAACTTACTTTTCTTAAATATCCTAACCTCCCGATTAGATAGTTTACGAAATAAATAGGCGTGAGCATTTTCCGGAAAGAGAGAACAGCGGGTACTCTACAACTAAATTTTTAAAGGAAGTGAAAAGAAAATGAAGAAAACGAAAAATATGAGTATGTTGATTGCACTACTTCTCGTGCTAATGGCTGGTTCAGTTAGCGTTCAAGCTGACGGTTCTGACCCACTCGACCCATCTGATGGTGGCGCCGATTGGGATGGAGATGGACTAACCAATGCTGAGGAGCAGGCTGCAGGAACAGACATGAACAATGCAGATACTGACAACGATGGATTACCTGATGGATGGGAAGTAGCTTACGGGCTAAATCCACTTTCATCAAGTGATGCGAACGCAGATCCGGATGGCGATGGCTTATCCAACTCTCAGGAGTACGCTTCGGGTACAAACCCGAATAGTGCTGATACTGATGGTGACGGTGTAGCTGACGGCGACGATGCGTTCCCAAACGATCCTAACGACGGATCTTCATCTGACTCTGATGGCGACGGAATACCTGATGCGTACGATCCTGATTTCCCAGGAAACGACGAAGGTGACGGCGAAGGCGGCACCAACGGTGGCGGCGAAGGAGAAAACGGAGAAGGTGAAGGACAAGGTCAAGGTCAAGGACAAGGTCAAGGTCAAGGTCAAGGACAAGGTCAAGGTCAAGGTCAAGGACAAGGACAAGGTCAAGGACAAGGTCAAGGTCAAGGTCAAGGTCAAGGTCAAGGTCAAGGTCAAGGTCAAGGACAAGGTCAAGGTCAAGGTCAAGGTCAAGGTCAAGGTCAAGGTCAAGGTCAAGGTCAAGGACAAGGACAAGGTCAAGGTCAAGGACAAGGTCAAGGTCAAGGTCAAGGTCAAGATGGTCAACAAGGCCAGGGCCAAGATCAAGGATCACAATCTGGACAAGATGGCCAACAAGGCCAAGACAGTCAGGATGGATCACAAGGTCAGCAGCAAGATAATGGACAAGGCCAGCAATCTGGTGGGGAACAAACCGGTCAACAAGGTGACCAAACTGGCGATAGTCAGAATGGAAACAATCAGAACGGTCAGAACCAACAGCAGCAAGGTCAGACCCAGGACTCCAATCAAGGACAACAGGGTCAACAATCCGATCAGCAGCAAAACCAACAACTCGAGAACCAAGACCAGAACGGTGAGAACGACAACGACGGAGATGGCATCCCAGATGACCTAGACTTCGACGATGACAACGATGGCATACCTGACAATCAGGATGCTAACCCCGAGGATCACGATAACGATGGTATCGACGATGCCGAGGACGATGATGACGATGGAGACGGAATAAACGACCAAGAGGAAGTTAACGACGGAAATCCAAACACAGACATCTACGACCACGACAACGACGGTGTTAGAGATAACGTAGATTTTGATATTGACAATGACGGCATTGACAATTGGAACGACATTGGACCGAACGGTGAGGATTACTCACGCGATCATGACAATGACGGACTAAATGACGGTGTAGACACTGACGATGATAATGATGATATCCTCGACGTTGACGAAAACGATGGCGTAGTAGGCGTTTGGAGATACGATCATGACAACGATGGATACCAAGATTACCTGGATCTAGACGATGATAATGATGGTCTTTCCGACTGGTTTGAGCAGAATGATGGCTGGAGTTTAACTGGCCAATTCGACCACGACAATGATGGAGTGGACGATTATATGGATGATGACGACGATGGAGACGGTATCCTTGATACTGACGAAAACGGCGTTATTTTCTGATTGAAAGATTGGACGATATATTGTTTTGCTAGCCTGCAACATTGTAATGTAATGCAGCGACAGACTCCCCTAGGGCGATTAAGTCCTAGGGTGAGTCGCAACTTTTATTATCAAAAATCGAATAAAGTCGGTTGACTCTCAGATTTAAGTCGGTTGGCATTAGCTAATCTAGTGACTGCCCTTACAATCCTTTTTTCGCTAAAACCTCTTGATATAGCAAAAATTCGAATATTTTCTTCTATTGATTTAGTTGACTCTGGTAGAGGTATAGGATGAACTGGATGGTCTGTAAACAGAGTTCGTATTTCTTCTAAATTATCAGGTAAATCAAATCCCTTAGCAATTGATACTTCTTCCATAGTTATATGTTTTTTAATTAATTTCAGGCCTGTTTTTGGACCTATGCCTTTTATTCCCGGATGAAAATCTGTACCAATCATAATTCCAAGATCAACCAATTGCTCATATGTTATCTCATGCATCTCCAGCATTTCACTTAGAACTATTTTTTCTGCATGTAACACTCTTCCAAATTTACGCGTACCATGAGATGTAAGATTACGAATCATTACCGGTGCTCCATAAAGTAGAGTATCCCAATCTTGACTTGCTACAGCGAAAACTTCGTTATTCCTACAACGTACCGCTGCTGCGCCCTCTGCTTCCATGGGTGCCTCTAACCAAGTGACCCCTAAGCAATCGAACAGTTCTTTTGTCTCTGCTACCATTTCTCTAGTATATTCTGCAGTTTGAGGCCCTAATTTTTTAGCAGCAACCATGTCTCCTGCTTCAATCGCTGAATTCCATTTTTCAACAGCATTAATTTTTCTTTCTTTTCTTACACCCAATGTGTTCATCTTTAGTTGATGTGGCCTTCCATCAAAAATGAAAACAGGGTCAATGCCTTCTTCAATCATTATTGTTGCTCTATCTAAGAACCCCATTAGGTGTGCTACTGGTTTATCATTATAGGAGAGTGGTTTTCCATCCTTACTAGTTAGGCTTGTGATAAACTGATATGCGTTAAGGAACACATCTACAGCAACTTTTTGACCCTTTAATTCGCTAAAATCGATAGACTGAGAAGGTGCTAAGTCTCTCAAATTACAACCCATACTAACTCCGCCTCCTCGTCTTCATCCTATGGCCGGCGTCGAGGCATTTAGGGTTGAAGTCTTACGCGAGTGAATACAGGTGATCTAATGTCAGGGACTCTTCTTCTTGGTAGCGGGTGGCATCCATTTCTTTTTCGCTCAGAAATCACTGCATTATTTGGTGATTTTAAAACACTACACCCTCGTCTAGTTTTACTTGACCAACCAATAGATGAAAAATTACTTTCACGTTTATCTTCAGCAGCTTTAGTTGAAGATTTACTTCATTTTGGAGGTTATTCTAATAATACGAGTTTTGAGTTTCTTTCACAAACAATCTCTGATTGGTCTAAAGAAAATTTACCTCCAGGTAGTTTTGCAGTAAGGAGCAAAAAATTAGGTTCTGGGGTCAAAGGAATCTCTAGAAGAGATTTAGAAAAAGAAGTAGGGGCTCAATTGTATTGTGAAAAAAATCCAGTTGATCTACAGAATCCTCAATACGAAATAATGATTATTGTTGCTGGTAAAGTAGATGGAGAAGTTCATTGGGATTCTGTAGACAGCAATCCATGTATTACTTGGGGGATTAGGGAAAATAAATGGGTCAAATCAAACTATGTCGGCCGACAACCAATGGAAAGGCCATTCTTCAAACCCATATCTCTTGAGCCTAGGCTAGCAAAATTATTGATATCCCTTGCTCATAGAGAAGGTGTCAATCCTAAAGCAATGATAGATCCTTTTTGTGGCACTGGAGGTATAGCGATAGAAGCCCTAATACAAGGAATGGATGTATATGCTAGTGATTTAGACCCTACGATGGTTTATGGTACTAAAAAGAATTTATCGTGGGCAGATGAGCATAATTCAAGTATCATCCAAGTGGAAAAATGTAGTGTTAAAGATATAGCCGGGCTATGGAGTAAAAAAGAGAATTGCATATTTGCTTTTGATCCCCCCTATGGAAGAAATGCTTGGAAATCTGATGATGGACTTGAGTTATTCTTAGCAGCTCTCGCTCAAGCGTTAGAAATCGATTCTCAATCGTCAATATCTACTATGCTACCTGCAGGGGCAGAATCTCTTGAAAATGATCCCGATGTTGATTATATTGTAATGGGTAGACCTTGGAGTGAAATTGAGAGTGCAATAAATGCCAAAGGTTGGAGTGTTGTCGTACGTTCTCCAGTCAAAGTTCACAAGAGTTTAGCTCGCATGGTTGTCGTGTGCCATCCGTTGCATTGAAATTAGATTGCCTTGGATGGAAGGTTGTAGGGCGATTAGTGTAGTCTGGATATCACTTCGGGTTTCGAACCCGACAACCCGTGTTCAAATCGCGGATTGCCCGCCATTTTTATTCCCAACGTGAGATGTCATCAATCCCTAAATTGATTTTTTCTACAATTTTAAGGCCAGCATTTTCAAGATCTACATTTGTAAAATAAGCTTCACTTTCTCCAGGTAGTATTTTTTCAGAAACACATAAATGAGCAGAGTTTACTAGATTAGAATCTAAGAATCGTTTCCAGGTATTCAAACCTCCTTCTACCAATAGCGTTTGGATTTCTAAATCTCCTAGGCAATCTAATATTTTTTTGACATCTATTTCACCATTTTCCGAGGGTAAAATAATTCTATTTACATGTTTCATATCCTTTGAAGCATCGAATTTTTTAGTATTAATAAGATAGGTTTCTGCATCTGATACTGTCATTAAATGACAATCATGAGGTATCCTATTGTTTGGATCAATAACAATTCTTTTTGGGATATTATCTACTTTCGATGTATTATCTCCTCGAATAGTTAATCTTGGATTATCTCTTATTACTGTATTTACACCTACAAGAATTGCCATTGAATCTCTTCTTAAATTTTGGACTAAATCAAGAGATTCTTTAGATGAGAATCTAATAGCTGGTTTTTCAGGATCGCCATCAATTCTTCCATTGAAATCAGTAGCGGCTTTCAGAAGTACATGTGGTCTTTTATTCCTACACCAATGCATAAAAGCAGACATTTGTTGATTACATTCATTCTCAAGAACGCCAATTTTTACATCAATTCCTTCTTTATGTAGAGCCTCTAAACCTCCTCCTCTAACTGTAGGATTTGGATCTGAAGTTCCAATAATTACTTTCTTTATTCCTGCCCACATCAAAGCCTCACTACAGGGGGGTGTTCTTCCAAAATGATTACACGGCTCTAATGTGACATATGCGATAGAGCCCTGAGTTTCTACACCTCTGACTTCAGCATCAGCAATTGCCATTTGCTCTGCGTGTAGACCTCCAAGGTGGTCATGCCAACCTTCAGCTATAATTTCGCCATTACGAACTAAGACACATCCAACAAGTGGGTTGGGCATAACTGAATATCTCCCTCTCTCTGCCAATTCAATAGCTCTGCGCATGAAATCTTCATCACTCATGTGGAGGTCCTCTGAACGTTCGAAACATCTCTTACTCATGATTCCTCGCTTTGCGAGCATTCAAGTCTCAAATCCTCACTCATGTACTC
>Ga0302118_10001233_pt1 | contig 12602 bp, 6 predicted proteins | sample AG5_331_MG_FD_203126 | JGI IMG/M metagenome (GOLD analysis project Ga0302118, IMG submission 203126) | Marine microbial communities from Western Arctic Ocean, Canada - AG5_33.1 | ecosystem: Environmental > Aquatic > Marine > Oceanic | place: Canada: Western Arctic Ocean | collected 2017-10-01 | reverse complement strand
CCATGCTCTTGGGTCTCAAAGGGCATGGGTATTTTTCTCGCTGGTTGGTTGGATCAGGAGGGATCGAAAACTACCTATGGACCATGCAAAAGGTCCGAATGAACAAAAACCTCCACCGAAAGCAACTCGCGGTCGATGCAAAGTCTTTTTCGTAGGTGGGTGTGCGCTTACCTCACTTTCACAAATGCCTGATGAATTCAAGCGATCTTTATTTTTCGTTTCGGTACTGACAGTATGCAGAGTCCCATTCCGAACAATAGAGACGCAGTCGGTTCAGGAATTGCGACGAGACCGATTGAAACTGACGCGCCTTGGAATTCAGTCGGTATTGCGTTTCCGTTCGTGTCGAAGAATGGGCCTGGGAAGCCCACGCTGGGCGCCAGGGATATCCCTGTCGGCCCACTGATCAATGCTTGAAAAAGGAATGTCCCAATTACGTGTGAGCCGGTCAGTGCGGGGCTGAAGAGTACGCCCCATCCCACTTCGATGGTGGGTGGCAGAGCATCGTTGCAGTGGGGTGTCACGGCGTGAGGCCAGCACCGAAACGGCACGTCATCGGGGAGCAGCGGGTCGAATACGAAGGATTGAAACGCCAGCAGCGACGGGTCGTATGTGATTTCCACTCCGCCTCCTTGCAATTCGGCGCTGAAGTCCATGATGAGGTCAAACGAAATCGACTCGCCGATATCAGCGACTACGCTGGGCGGTGCCAAGCTAATGCTGTTTAGAGCGACTGCCGATGTGGCGTTCAGGACTCCCGAAAGGAATCCGAGCATGACCAAAATTCTTGAATATGAACCAATTGATTTACGCAAAGTCTCGACCCCATCCCAAGGAAGACATGTCGCCACTTCTGGAAGCGGGTGACCGCAGGAATTCCTGCCCGGACATTCCGCTTTCTGTGCGACGGGGTCATTAACGAACTTATTGGCGGGACAGTCTAGTTACTTCCCGGTAACGTTCGAAGTGAAACTGCGTGGAGTGGAATGGCAAGGCGCAACTGCTGCCAGAATGACTTGAAAAGGAATGCGTCGGACGCGCGGGCTGATTTTCTAGGAATCGAATTGGACGTTCACGATTAAATAGAGAATCAGAGAATTCGTAGAGCAACCATTGTGCAGATTTGCACATAGCCCTGTGAGCATGTTAAGAGGTACGGCTACGTATGAAGAAAACCGACGACTATTGGGATTCCGCGATTTTAGGCGCACCCGTACCCCGGGCGGACAGAATGATCCTTTCGGGGCGGCTGAACGTGTGTCTCTTCTTCGTTTGGCTTGGGCTTTCTCTTTTTGCACCCTACGGCATTCTGGCTGCCGGGCCCGACGAGCTGCCTGGGCTACTTTCGGAAAAACACCTGGGCTCAGGATCAGGAGTTTCCGAGCACCCTAACTACACACGCGCCACAGTGGCCTACATAGTTCCGGATGTCGAACTTGAGGCCCATGATGGGACGGCGGTTGAACTGGCGTCGGCAATTGGGGCCGACCGCGCAGTCATGGTCAATTTCGTTTTCACAAGTTGTACGACCATTTGCCCGGTTCTGAGCTCTTCTTTTGCTGAAGTGAATCGTCGACTTCAATCATCCGGGGAGGAGGTCAACCTCTACTCGATCTCAATTGATCCGGATTACGATACGCGTGACAAGATTTCCGAGTATGCCCGAAGAGTCGGTGCCGGCGGCTCATGGCTGTTCCTTAGGGGCTCTGCGGCTGACACGTTTCGAGCGGAGAAGGCCTTTGACACGTACCGCGGGAACAAGATGAATCACCTTCCGCTGACGTTCATGAAGCCAGCCGGTACCGACAAATGGGTACGGCTTGAGGGGTTCCCCTCTGCTCAGCAGATTCTTACTGAGTACCGGAGCGCTGGAGTCCGGTGAGGTTTCCGTGGCATGGCGGAGTTCACCAGGCTTACCTAGGCACAGTTGCTGCCATGGTTGTAGCTTTCTCGGGCCTTGCGACCGCCGATGTCGAAGGACACACCGGGATCGATCAGCCGGAAAAAATAGACCAGGTCTCGATAGGGCGAGATATCTACCGAGAGGGAAAGTTGCCATCTGGCGAAGCGATCGTTGGCTCTAGCCTTGGGGATATTCCGGTTTCAGGGTCTCTGGTGGCTTGCGAAAATTGCCATCGCCGAAGTGGCTTGGGATCCAGTGAGGGAGGCAAGGTTGTCCCTCCAGTGACGGCACAGGCTCTTCTCTCCGACCGAACGCATGACCAGCGCTCGGCCTTTCGCAGTCGCTCTCTTCGCTCAACGGAGCGTCCCGCCTATGACGCCGAATACCTGGCGCGTGCCCTTCGCTTGGGTGTGGACTCTGCAGGTCGTACACTTGATCCCTTAATGCCCAGATATGAACTCACCGATTCCCACGTGGAAGCGCTGATCGCATACCTGCGGACACTCGTGTTTGAGAATATACCTGGGCTCACCGAGACCGAGATTCACTTCGCAACGATTGTTGCTCGCAACTCGGACGAGACAGATCGTCAGAGCATGCTGGAAGTCCTGAAAAGATTCTTTAAGGACAAAAACGCGAACACACGAAACGAATCGGGGAGGGCGAGCCGGGGAGCCTACTACCGCGATTTCATGGAAGACTCCTATAGGGCTTGGGTTCTACATGTTTGGGAACTCGACGGAGCGAGTGACACATGGCGCAAACAACTCGAAAAACTCTATGCCGATGAGCCTGTTTTTGCACTGGTGGGTGGGATCGGAGAGGGCTCCTGGCGTCCCGTTCATGAATTCTGCGAGAACAACGGTGTTCCATGTATTTTCCCGATTACCGACCAGCCAGTCGGCGACGAAGACTTCTATTCAATTTACTTGAGTGTGGGGTTGCGGCAGGAAGCGAGGGCACTCGCAGAAGAGCTCAAAAGCGTCTGGGAGAGCGTTTCAGGCTCCGAGTGCGGAGGCCCAGGGACAGAGCGCAGCCCGAGATTAGAAAAGGCGGATGTGCCTTTGATCGTGCAGGTCTATCGCCGGGGATCTGAAGGCGAGGCGATGGCGAAGGCCGTCAGCGATGGGCTGGAGGGCTCGGAATGGCCTACTGAGGTGCACGCAGTAGAATCAGCGGGTCCGCCGCCGACTCAATTCTGGCGGTCCTTATATGCCGAGCGACCGGGTTCCATTCTCTTCGTTTGGCTTTCCGCACGAGATCTGGTTAGTTTCAAACAGGCCATTCCCGTCCCTGGTGCTCCCGATCGGCCCCAGATGGTGGTGGTCTCAGAAACGATTACCGGGCCTGATGCCTTTCGAGTCACGGGCGCGCTAATTCCGCAAACCCGAGTCGTGTCTAAGTTTGAACTCCTGGACGGGCGAAATCGCAGCCTTGAGAGACTTCGTGCGTGGCTGCGGCCCCGAGGCATCGAACTGAAGAGAGAGCGAATCCAGGCAGACTCTTACTTGGCTGTAACATTGACGAGCAGCGCGGTCAGGCATATGCGTCGCAATTTTTCTCGAGAGTACATGATCGAAATCATTGAGCATGGTCTCGACAACAGCGTTTTCCGATCTGTCTATCCTCGACTCAGCCTCGGGCCAAATCAACGATTCGCTTCCAAGGAAATCTACATCCTCCGTACCATTGACTGTGATCCTGAAAAATGGATTTCGGTCGATGACGTGAGCGCCCACTGAGCTGAGCAAGGTCGCCCCTGCTCCCTTAAGTCGCGACATCCGAGCTTCCTGATTGTGGAGTTCATTGGCGCGCCATTCTGACCTAGGCCGGACTTATTACACGTCGGTAACGGATGGCCCCTCGATTTCTTGCGGGCTTTACAACGATGGTGCCGCTGTTCGACCTCGGGTGACGGCATTGTAAGCATTTCAAAATTGAAATAGTAATCAGCATTCCTGTGGAGATAGTTGCGTGGCGGGCGAAAACCCCGAATGGGTTCGGGGTAAAAGTAGATTCTAATTTTCGAGAAACTCTAATAGTCTCGCATTCGTTGGGTGCCTACCAAGACCAACGCCCGCTTTGAGTTTTCCAGTTCTAGCCAGGGGAATAGTGACACGATGAATCACGCTGATAACTTTGCATTTGTTCCGGCGGTTAACTTCCGAGCCTCAGCGGCTCGAAGCCTGTTAGCCATGCTCTCAATGATGTTCTTTATGCCAATGACCGCTGGGTCGTTCGAGATCATCGCCGAAAAACACGGTGGTGCTCCTGTGAACGGTTTCCACTGGCAGGTAGTCGAGGATTCGACGCATGCTGTTCTCCCGGGGGTTCGATCCGGGGACAGTCTTTCCTTCGGAATTCATCGAAGTTCAAACACGGTCGTTGCTAGCGGTCATTCCACAGGGAGTTCGGCGACGGTCGCGGCTCCCGACGACAGGCGATATTTCGTCTCGATCGTTCCGGATGTAGATTGCCCGCTCTTCGGCGGGGCAACTTGCTCTTCGGCGGGTGGTGCCCAAGTCAACGTCGGCGACCAGCAGGTGACTGTGCGCGTCGCTAGCGGGCGGGTTCCTACAGCCCAGATCACGGTTCGCGTCTTTGAGGACACCAAGCCTCTAAACGGTGAGCTTGATCTGCCTGACGAAAGCCCGAATGAAAACGGAAACTTGCCGATGGCCGGATTTACCATCGAGCTAGATGACACCTACGCACGTGTTCAGCAAGACGTCTTCGGAAATCTTCTGGGCACAACTTACGTAAAGAACACCGATGGAGATTTTTCAGAAGACGAATTCGGTGATCCCGTGGTGGAAACCGTCGGAACCGGCGTAATACTGACCGATGCCAACGGTTCGGCGGTAATCAAGAATCTTTATCCCGGAAAATACGGGGTCAACGCCATATCTCCAGGAGGAGAACATTGGCAGCAAACGACCACCATCGAGGGCAAGAAGACCATCGATGCCTGGGTCACGGCCAATGAGCCAGCGTTCTTCCAGGAGTTTGGTATTCCTGGTCCCCATACAAGCTTCGGCTTCGTTCAAGAAATGCTCGATGGCCCCGGGCCGCCTAATCCTAATCCTGAGATCAGCAAGCTGGCAACAACCAATCTTACGGGGACAGTCGTCGCGAATCACGCGACCCGGGCCCCTTACCATGCTTTCTCTTCGGGTATGCCCATCGCGAATTGCTGGGTTGGCCTCAATGACCTTTCCCGTGGCAACGCTCCCGGCGAGGCCATCTATATCGCCCCCTGCGACGGAGACAGCGGATTCAGCATTCCGAGTGTTCCCGAAGGGTCATACACACTCGCGATATTTGACACCTATCTGGACGTGGTTTTCGGTAGCTATCCGCTGCGCGTATTGGCTGACGCACCGGCGACTACGGATCTAGGCGATGTCAAGGTCTTCCAATGGTTCGGCCGTACGGAGCACTATGTCTTTTTCGATTCCAATGAAGATGGTTTTCCGGATCCAGGCGAGCCCGGAATGGCCGAGCAGGGGATCAATCTCCGGCATCGTGACGGCACCATCTACCAGTCATTCCCGACTGACTTGGGCGGCACAGTGCCCTTCGACGAGGTTTTTCCCTTCTTCCACTGGCTCGTCGCCGAGGTCGATTTTCTTCGCTTCAAGGCAACTGGCGTGACCGTCATGGTCGATGGTGGTGGCACGGTGGATCCGAATCCAGTTCTTGATCCCTGGATAGGGGAGTCTACGGACGAATTGATGGCCATGCAGGCTCAGCCGGAAAATGGTGGAGCCACGTACCGCACGGAGACAGGCGAGGTCTTGACTCAGGCGGTTCAGACTTTCCTTGGATCGACAAATAGGTTCTTTTGGGGCAAGAGCATCTATGGTCCGGGCGAAAATGGCGGCATCTCCGGAGTCATGCTTTATGGCGTTACCCGCGCGGAGGACGATCCCGCATACGCTGCAGGTGAAGAATGGGAGCCGGGTGTCGCTCGCGCTGTGATCAACCTCTACCAGGACTCCAATGCCGATGGCGTCATTGACGACCTCAACAACGATGGTGGTCCGACTGTGGCGGACGTTGACAATTCACCATTTGGAAACTTTCCGGGTCCCGAAGATGTTGATCATAACTTCAACTTTTCCTTTGACGCCGGTGACGCCATCTCAATCACCTCCACCGATAGCTGGGATGACAACCTTCCCACCGGTTGTGTGGGTGAGCCGGGAACTCAGAACAACTTTCCGACACCGGATGGCGGAGTCGCCAAAGACTGCTTTGAGGGGCTGCGAACGTTCAACCAAGTCCGGCCCGGAATATTCGACGGTGGTTATGCGTTCGGGTCGTACTTCCCGGGTGGAATTGAATCGGGTTCGATCGAGTCCGACCCGATTCCCACAGGAACCTATATCGTTGAAGGCATTGCTCCTCGCCTCTACCACACGGTTGCCGAAGAAGACAAGAACGTCGACTTTGGCAATCTCTGGACGCCGGGTACCCTTTTGCTTCCGCCGGCCTGTGTAGGGGATCTCCACACCGTGCCGGCCCTGCTGAATCTGTTTGCGGATGGTATAGGCGTCGAGGCTCCTTTCGCTGGTCTTCAGCGACCCAGTTGTTCGCGCAAGCAAGTGACCCTCAAGTCCGGTGGGTTCAATGCCGCCGCCGACTTCTTCGTCACAACGCATGTTCCCTTGCCCGGCCGCGCTGTCGGAGTAGTTCTGAACGACTTGGCAAACGAGTTCGACAACAATTCACCGAATTTTTCCGAAAAGTTTGCGCCGCCGTGGCTTCCAATCGCAGCTTATGACTGGAAACAGGAGGAGCCTTTCTCCAGGGTCTACAGCGACGAATATGGCGCATACAACCTGTTGGTTCCTTCCACCTACAACATCAACCTTCCGTCGCCCAGTGGTGTATCGCCCTGGATGTCCACGATCTGCATCAATGATCCGGGTCCGATCCCTGATCCCGACCATCCGGGGGCATTCATAACGGATCCCTACTACAACCCTCAGTACTCGAAGTTCTGTTACACCTTCAACTTTCACTCGGGAACGACGACCTATCTGGACACACCGGTCGTTCCGTCTGCCGCCTTCGCAATGGGCGTGGGATCGCCTGTTGATTGTGAACTCAAGTCGGGGACCCCGAAGATTCGGCGTGTGGACGGCCCGGGCAATGTCGGTCCAGTCGCCTCATCGGGTGATACGGTCACGATTATAGCCATGGGATTCCAAAAAGTTCGGAACCCGGCCTTCGAGCTCGAGAGCACAGAGCCGATGTTGATCTATCGGGACTATGGCTTCGGCAGTCTCCCCGGAACAGTTTCAGTCGGAGGCGTAAACATTCCTTCTGCCAATGTGACTTGGGGAGAAGGCCTGATCAGCGTCGAGATACCGGCCGGCACGCAATCCGGAACCCTTCTTGTTACCCGGGGAGATAACGACAACGAAACCCAAGTCGGCGTAACGCTGACCGTGGACAACTCGGCGGGGCTAATTCTTACGGTTCCCCAGGGCGGGTCGATCCAAGCGACGATCGACGCAGCAACGCCCGGTGATCTCGTAATGGTTCCCTCCGGTGTCTACAACGAGAACGTTATCGTCGACCGAAGCATCCGCCTCCAGGGATATGGGGCCGGTTCGACTGTAATCAGCGGAACCAACTTGCCCACGAGCCGGGCGATAGAGTGGCGAGCAGCCATGAACAACAAGGTCGCGGCGGGTGATGCCGGTCTACTCCCGGGCCAGGAAGGCCCAATCAATCCAACGGTGGGCTGGGAATCTGGAATGGTGGCTGAAGAGTCCCCCGCAATCATTTTCATTCCGACCCAGGGTGAATTCGCGGCCGCCGGTGGCGCGCCTCGACTGGATGGTTTTTCCATCGTCAACGCCGAAATCGGCGGCGGGGTTCTGGTGAATGGGTATGCCGAGGGTCTGGCAATTTCCAACAACGAGATTGCACACAATGTAGGTGTCTATGGCGGTGGCATTCGAGTTGGACTTAACGGAGCTCAGGGTGTTGTCGACGGCGAGAATGACAATATCTCAATCCACCACAATTCGATCACCCAGAATGCCGGCATTGACGGGCCCGGTGGTGTCGCAATCTACACCGGCACAGACGGCTACAGCATTGAAGAGAATCTGATCTGCGGAAATCACACCGGTGCCAGTGGTGCCGGGATCGGGCATGTAGGCTTGAGCCAGGGCGGACTGATTAAGGGAAACACCATCATTCTCAACGAAGCGTGGCATGGGACAAGCGCAGCTTCCGGTGGTGGTATTCAGGTTGCCGGTATGGCCCCGATCGTCGCTGGCAACCCCAACAACGCGCCCATGACTGATGGATCCGGCGATCTCAAGATCGTGGGCAATGTGATTCAGTCAAATTCGGCCGGAACCGGCGATGGTGCGGGCATTAATCTCAAAAACGTCAACGGAGAAGATGTTGTTGCTTCTCCGGATGATGCCACCGGATGGTGGGAGATTGATATTTTCAACAACATCATTGTCAATAACGTGGCAGGCAACGCGGGAGCCCTTGCTCTCCAGAATGCAGCACGAGTCGTGATCGTGAACAACACGATTGCCAACAACGACAGCACGGCGACTGCGGCTACCGCATTGAATACGGATCTTCTCTCCTCGAATCCCAGAGGTGCGGGGGTTGTCTCCTACAAGCACACCCAGGCGCTTCTAAAAGCGATTACGGTGGCGAATGGCCAATTCTCGGAGGAGTGGTCACAGCCTACGTTGACGAACAACATTATCTGGCAGAATCGCTCCTTCAGTTGGGAGATGAATACAGCCGGAACATCGTCCGCCCTGGTCCCGGATTTCTCCAGCCCCAATTACCATGATCTGGAAGTTTGGGGAACCAATAACCAGGAATATTTGAATCCCAAGTACAGCGTTCTTTCGGATGTCACTGTTGCTGGGGCCGGGTATAACGACGGAACCAACGTCGACGGGGATCCCGAATTCGTGGACCCCTACGTCAACGGTCCAAGGGCCGTTCTTGTTGAGGCCGAATTCAGCGCGCAAGTAGGCCCGCTCGCTACGGCCGTTGCGTTCGATGAAGGCGGAAACTTTATTGATACCGAGTTTGGACCTCTGACGCAGATCGGCGATTACCACATTACGGCTTTTTCTTCGGCGGAAAGTGTCCACGCCGACGTGGCGATCGTCGCCGAATACGCGGAGCTTGGCTTGGATATAGACGGGGACCCCCGAGGATCCCCTGGTGCGGGCTGGGTGGACGCGGGAGCCGATGAGTATGTGGTTGCGACCGGGAACCTCTGCGGGCTTGGATTCGAAGCAGCCCTGATTCTCCCGCTGGTTCAGTGGAGCCTGAGAAGGAGAAGGAGAAGGAGACAAACGCCAGTTTGCGACGGCCTATCTAGCCTTGAGGAGTTGGGACAATGATGCGGGTATACGGTGCGATAGTTAAATTGGTTCTGACCTCTCTTTCGCTGATGGTTGTTTCGGGAGTGAGTGCAGATGTTTATATTCAATGCCCGGGGGATCTCGATGGCGACGGGGTGATCGACAACACCGGCGACCCATTTCATCAGGAACACCCCAATGCGGTCTGCCAAAGCATTACGGGTGGTGACGGCTACGTAAACATGGCCGATACGACAGTGACCGGCGGCACGCGCGGTCGGCAGTTGTACATCTTCGGTTTTTCGGACGTGACCGGGGTAGCCCCCGCCGATGTGATTGAAACTGCGACGACGGGTGCCACGTTTCCCGGTCCTAAAATTGAAGTGGCGGAAGGAGACGAGCTCTTTCTTTCCCTTACGAATGTCGGGATGGCGGGCCGGCCGGACTTGGATGACCCCCATACCGTTCACTGGCATGGGTATCCCGACGCGGCGCCGCTATTCGATGGCCTTCCGGATGTCTCGATCTCCGTCCATATGGGCGGAACGCTGACCTACTACTACAACGCAAACAACCCAGGGACCTATATGTATCACTGCCACGTCGAGGCGACTGAGCATATGCAGATGGGCATGCTGGGGAATCTGTACGTGACCGCAGCCCAGAACAATCTCCCGGATGGCACGGACTTGGACGGTTTCACTCACCACGACGGATACAGCTATGCCTACAACGATGGAGACGGGTCAACCTATTACGATGTTGACTATCCGCTGCAACTGGCAAGTTTCGATCCTGAATTTCACGATGCGAGTGAGAATACCCAGCCACTGCCCTTCGCCTTGATGAACGATACGTACCCGATGATCAATGGTCGAGGATATCCCGAGACTTTGATTCCGGGTGCATTGGCGAATACGGCCAATGGGGTTCTTTCACAACCGGAAGATGCGCTTATCAGTGCATTCCCAGGAGATAAGGTTCTTCTGCGCTTGTCGAACCTCTCAATTACACAGTTTTTCACGATCATTTCACCCCAAGCTCCCATGAAAATCGTGGGTACGGGTGCTCACCAATTGACTGGAACGAATGGGGCTGATCTCTCCTATATGACCAACTCGGTCACCATGGGAGGTGGACAGGCTTTCGACGCGATCATTGATACCGCGGATCTCGATCCGGGTACTTATTTCATCTACACCTCGAACCTGAACAACCTGAGCAATAACACCGAGGCACGCGGGGGGATCATGACCGAAATAAGAATTTTGGACCCCGTGCTAGCTGAGCTGGCCTTGGCCACTAGCCCGAATGAGGCTGAGAATGTCCAACTGAGTCCGAACCTTGCTCTAGCCGCTGCCCGGGCCGCCCTCGCGGAGCAAGGCGTGGCGACTGGGTCAAACGCTGACTGGTTGGCAGAGCGGAATCTGAAGTTGGCCGAGCGAGATCGGTTGTTTTCCGATCGAGACCAACTGCTTAACCCCTAGTCCAGCTAGATGATTCCGGAAAGGATTTCCGGGTTGAATGAACCGATTCTAAGAGAGGCATTCCCGATGAAGACAGCGACCGACACCGCCCTTCGACACGTTTCCTCAATGACGCACAGGATAGGCCTATTGATTCTTCTTCTTGGGTCGCTCGTGATCTCCGGAACGGCGCACGCCGTGATAACGGGAACCACGGGGGCAAATTTTAGTCTGACAGCCAAAGACGGATACGTTTCCATGGGTGACGGAGCAACCGTTTACATGTGGGGCTATTCCCTGGACGGCCGGCCGATGCAGAACCCTGGCCCGACCCTGATCGTCAACGAGGGTGACACGATTACCGTCACCTTGAACAATGATCTTGGGGAACCGGTTTCGATTACCTTTCCCGGCCAGAAAGATGTCAAAGCCGTGGGCGCGGACTCGGAGGGTTTTCTTGCTCCTGAAGCCGCAGCCAACGGAGGCCAGGTTGTCTACAGCTTCACGGCATCCGAACCCGGCACGTACCAGTATCACAGCGGGTCGAATCCGGCGCTCCATATCGAGATGGGATTGGTTGGCGCATTGATCATTCGCCCAAAGGCGGCCAACCAGGCATATGACTCGCCCAGTACGGCTTTCCACCAGGAATACCTCTTCCTGCTCGCGGAAATTGACCCGAAAATTCACGAGGATGTCGAGGCCGGACTCGCTCCGGACATGACCAGCCGAAGACCGCAGTACTGGACGATCAACGGCCGTTCGGGACCGGATACTTTCTTCGACGACGGGATTCCGTGGTTGCCGACGCAGCCCTACGGAGCCGTAGCGAGAACGCACCCGAATGAGAGGGTACTCATGCGGGTAATTGGTGCTGGTCTTGATATGCACCCCTTCCATACTCACGGTCAGAATTTTCGAATACTTGCTCGTGACGGAAGGATGCGGGAAACAGTTCCGGGGATCAGCGGGGCCGATGCGGGAATTTCCGACTTTACTTTGACCGTGGCACCGGGTCAGACCTACGATGCGGTTTGGAGTTGGGATGGCCGAGGACTGGGGTGGGATATTCTGGGCCACCTCCCAGGAGACCCCTGTGATCCCGACGCTGAAGAGTGCGACGTTCTGAGCCCTGACTACGATCACGGGAAGCAGATTCCCGTTTCGATTCCGGAGCAGCAGTTTCTGACCTTCGGAGGGTTTTGGAGCGGGAGTCCCTTCTTGGGTCAAGAAGGTGCGTTGCCGCCGGGTGAAGGCGGTCTCAATCTCAATGGTGGGTACTTTTATATGTGGCACTCGCATACGGAAGCTGAGCTCGTCAACAGGGACATTGCCCCTGGTGGAATGATGACGATGATGATCGTCGAGGCTCTGGGAGTTGCAATTCCATGAGAATTTGTGTTCAGGAGATAGATACCATGAGTTACTCAACGTTTCGAAAATTCTTGGGCTTGGTTGTTGCGGGCTTTCTGACTCTGTCGTTGGCAGGGCCGGAGGTAGAAGCAGCTGAGTATTGGCTTCGAGCCGATACAACGACACTCACCATGCCCGACGGGGCTGTGATTTCGATGTGGGGCTTCGCCGAAGACGCCGATCAGGACTTGGCTACCCAGGACGGAATAGTCACCGTGCCCGGGCCTCAGATTGTTGTTCCGACGGGTGATACCACCATTACGATCAATTTGCTGAACAACCTACCCGTGGCTTCTTCACTGATGATCGCGGGCCAGCCTTCGGACGGATCGGTTCCTACTTTTGTAGACGGACGGGTTATGTCAATTACGGACGAAGCCGCCGCGAATGGGGGCATTGTTTCCTATACGTGGACGGACCTTCGGCCGGGGACGTATCTCTACAGCAGTGGAA
>Ga0302118_10001231_pt1 | contig 12612 bp, 14 predicted proteins | sample AG5_331_MG_FD_203126 | JGI IMG/M metagenome (GOLD analysis project Ga0302118, IMG submission 203126) | Marine microbial communities from Western Arctic Ocean, Canada - AG5_33.1 | ecosystem: Environmental > Aquatic > Marine > Oceanic | place: Canada: Western Arctic Ocean | collected 2017-10-01 | reverse complement strand
TCATATGCAAAGACTCAAAAGTTTCGTTTTTTTCTGACACCCTAAAGCAGAATAAAAAATTCAAAACAACCATATTAGAAGGAATGCGAGGAGAAGATGAGTAAAATATTATTAACAGGCAGCCAAGGATTTATAGGAAGCTACGTCTGCAAAGAGCTTCTGGATAAAGGCCATCGAGTTATCGGTATAGATAATTTTTCCAAATATGGAGAAGTCACCAGACCGCACGACAACCGTGCAAATTTCAAATTAATCAACCTGAACCTAGCGGAAAAAGGGATTCAGATAGAAGACGAAGACCTAAAAGATGTCGACTATATCATAGCCGGAGCGGCAATGATAGGGGGCATATCTTATTTTCATAAATATGCTTATGATCTTTTAGCTACTAACGAAAGAATACTAGCTAACACCTTTGACTTGGCTATAAGATGCTTTAAAGAATTTAGCTTAAAAAAAATAGTAGTCCTTTCTAGCAGCATGGTATTCGAGAACACTGACCAGTACCCAAGCCAAGAAGACTCGATTAAATTTTGCCCCCCGCCAACCTCTACGTACGGATTCCAAAAACTCGCTTCTGAATACTTCGCTAAAGGAGCCTACGAACAGTATGGCTTACCTTATACCGTAATCAGGCCCTTTAACTGCGTTGGGGTCGGCGAAGAAGACTCCATTTCCGAAGAAGAAGTAATGAGCGGGAACGTCAAGTTGATGATGTCTCATGTTGTCCCAGATATAATAAACAAAGTCATCAAAGGACAGAGTCCGTTGCACATTTTAGGCTCCGGCGACCAGATAAGATGCTATACAAACGGAAAAGACATAGCCAGAGGCATAGTAGTCGCAATGGAGCACGAAAAAGCCCTTAATGAGTCTTTTAACATATCCACCCCGGAAACCACAACAGTTATTGAGCTCGCTGAAAAAATTTGGAAAAAAATAAAAGGAGACGAAGAATTTAAATACATTTCTGACGATCCTTTCGATCACGATGTCCAAAAAAGAATCCCCTCTATAGCCAAAGCGGAAAACATCCTAGGGTTTAACGCTGAAATTCCCCTTGACGAGAGTCTGGACGAAGTTATAGAGTACATGACCTAACAGAATGAAAAAAACTTTAATTACCGGAGTAACCGGAAGCGGAGGCAGTTACCTAGCAGAACACCTTGTCAACGAGGACTTAGAGGTCCACGGGATATCAAGACTGCATAGCACGACTCATTGCAAAAACTTAAAAAAAATAGAAGACAAAGTAACCATCCATCACGTTGACCTTTGTGATTTCGGATCGCTTTTCAGATGCCTGTCTAAATTAAAGCCAGATTATATTTTTCATATAGCATCTATGGCTAACGTAAGAGACTCTTTCGAGAATCCCATAACTATTGTTAACAACAACATTAATATAACCTTAAACCTTCTAGAAACAGTCAGGATTTTAAAAGAAAATGAAAACTATAACCCAAGAATTCAAATATGTAGCACTTCAGAGGTTTACGGGCAAGTCGACCCAGAAAATATTCCAATCAAAGAAACCTGCCCTCTCAACCCAGCGAGCCCTTATGCCGTATCCAAACTAAGCCAAGACAAACTAAGCCAAGTTTATTACTGGAGCTACGACCTAGATATAATCAGAACCAGAATGTTTGCTTACTTTAACGCAAGAAGGGGAGATCTTTTTTCCACTTCTTTCGCAAGGCAAATCATGGATATCAAAAGAGGCTACAAAAATACATTAAAGCACGGAAACCTAAGCTCAGAAAGGGTTCTTATAGACGTAAGAGATGCTGTTTCTGCTTATTGGGTAGCTATGAAAAAATGTAAAAGCGGAGAAGCGTATAATATCGGAGGAGAAAACAGTACATCTGTAAGCGATATTTTAGATATTTTAATCAAGAAATCCGGAATAGAAATAAAGTGTGAACAGGACCCGCTTTTAATAAGGCCCAAGGATATTACTCTACAAATCCCCGACAGCTCAAAGTTCAAAAAAGAAACTGGATGGTCCCCTAAGTATTCGCTGGACGAAAGTCTAGACTTTTTCCTTGAAGAGGTGGAGCTATTTTACGAATAAAAACATATGAATAAAGTATTAACAGTTTTTAACACCTGCGGAATCTCAGGAAGAGAAAACGTTGACCACTACGTTAAAGCTATCAAAGGGATAGTGGATCAAAAATTCGAAGGGCACCAAGTAGCTCTGTCCAGCTGCAAGAACTCTCCAGACACGATACAACACCTCAGGCAAAACCTCGGGAATAGTATAACGTACAACTTAATAGACGACATCGTACCAGTCAACGTTTCTTTTAACCATACCGTTAGAAAAAATGTAGATTACTTCGGGGAATTCGAAACGTATCTTTACGTAGACTCTGGAATGACGTTTTTTTATAACTCCGTTTTAGATGAAAATGTTATATCCAAGCTTTATTCTCTGCATAAAGAGAAAAATTGTGCTATGACCTCAGGCAGGGTCGATCGTGATTCAGGCATAGAGCGCTGGATAGGAATCGATCACCCTGACGAAATGACAAAAGAGAATCGAGACCAGTACAAGGAACTGAGTGAACACATCAAAGTCCCCATCGGAAGAACCTTAAATCTGCATATTCAGCTCTTTGATAACTCAGTCTATAAATTTTACGACAGAAGATTAATGCCTGATGTTTTTGCATCTTTTTGCAGTGAGTCAATTCATTCTTATATTTGTGCGTCTTTAGATAAAAATTTTTATATTAGCAAAGACGTTTTTCTGCCTCATGAAACCAGTATGGACATGGCTTGTAGCGGCAATCGACCTGAATGGGCAAAACAGAAAAGCGGTATAGAAAACTGGCAGCACACGTTTGCGCTTCCTTATCCCGAAACTATAAACAATATTTTAAAAGACCCTGAAATGTGGAGTTCTGGTTGCGGATATGAAATCTTGGAAAACGTAGCCGCTCATAACCCAGACAGTTACGACGAAAACGATAAATGTAAAAATCCAGAAAGACTAGGAAAGTTTATACTGGATAATTTTTATTTAAAAAAAGAGGCTTTCGACTACGATAAACTGTCTAGTAATTTTTTAACTTTTTAAAGACATGAAGCTACTTGCAGTTTTTAATACTTGTGGGATTTCGGGCAGAGAGAATGTCTCAAGTTATGTTACGTCTGTTAGAAACATCCTTAATCAAGACTTTGATGATTTCAGAGTGCTTATATCTAGCTGTAAAAACAACAAGCGAACCCAGCAAGCCCTGATCTCCGAGTTTGGAGACTCTGTTAGCTACAACTTTATTAACGAACCTCTGCCCATAAATGTTACGTTTAATCACTCTTGTCAGAAAGCGGCCGAAACATTTGGCGAAATAGACGCATATCTCTATATTGACTCCGGTATTGATTTCGGATCGAACAAAAACGTTTTAAAATCTCTCTATGACTTGCACAAATCGGGACCTTACGCGATTACGGCGGCGAGAACCGATACTGATAGCGGCACCTTTCTTTGGTTTAACGAAGGAGAGGGCCTTGGCGACGAAAGTGCTCAAGACAACCTCTTTAAAGACGGCCACTTAATACTGCCGGTTGGTAAAGCGATAAACGCTCATTGTCAAATATTCGACAAAGACCTGTACCATGCTTTTGAAGGTAGGCTTTGGGTAGATGTTTTCGCCTCTGAATGCTCCGAGTCGGTTTTGACCTTTTGCGCCGCCGCTGTTAACAAAAGGTTTGTAGTCAACAAGGACATAATAGTTAAACATGCAGTAGCTCTGGACGGAGCCAGTAGCGGATTCAAGCCTCACGAGCAACCCCTCCCTCCTTGGCAGCATCTTTTTAAAAGCAGAAGGCCAATGTTAGAAATAATAAACGACCCAGAAGCCCTAGAGTCCGGGTTCGGATACGAAGAATGTCAAAAAATCTTAATGCACGACGAAACGAAGTACGAAAAAGGACTTTGTAAAAACCCAGACAGACTTCGTTCCTTTATTTTAAAAAATATGTTTGCATCAAAAAATCTTTTTGATTATAAAAAGATATTTCATAAATATGTAAAATGAAAAAAGTTTTAGTTATAGGAGATAGTTGCCAAGATGTATTTTGCTACTGCGATTGTAGCAGGCTCGCCCCAGAGGCGCCCGTTCCAGTCTTAGACTATAACCACGAGCAAAAAAATCCGGGCATGGCTTACAACGTTTACGAAAACGTCAGGTCCCTAAACCACGTCTGCCTACACCTTAGCTCTAAAAAGGATAACTCTCCATGCGTAAATACAGAGTGTGACATTCAAACAAACCCAAACTGGAGAGAGATCACTAAAACTAGATTAGTAGACGCTAAAACCAATCAAATGTTTCTTCGCCTCGACAACTCTGTTAAGTTCGACAGAATCAAACTAGGAGCAATAAGGTTTCGCGAATACGACGCCGTCATAATCTCCGATTACGACAAAGGGTTTATTCTGAAAGAAGATATCGAAGCTATATCAAGACTTCACGATTTAACATTTTTGGATACGAAAAAAGTTATAGGAAATTGGGCGGAAAAAATAACTTTTATAAAAATAAACGAAGCTGAATACGAAAAATCAAAAAGAATATTTAAAAAAGACAACTTTAAGAACAAGCTTATTAAAACTCTTGGGCCGCAGGGATGCGAGTATAAAAATGAAATTTACCCAGTCCCAGAAGTAGAAGTAAAAGACCTTTCTGGAGCCGGAGACACTTTTATGGCTGGCTTAGTTTTAAAGTATATCCAAAACAAAGATATAGTCGACTCGATAAAATTCGCGAACCAATGCGCCACCAAAGCGGTTGGGCAAAAAGGCGTAGTATCTCTCTCTAAAATCAAAGCTTTTTACTGGTGACAAAATTAAAGTTTTTAAAGAAGCTCGAAGGCAAGTCTAAAGTAACCATAGGCCTTGGAGCCTTGATCATAAAAGGCTACGGAGACCAATTCAGCTTTAAAGAGGCCTCCCCGGAAACAAACTTAAAATGTTCATATGTCAAAGCCGGAAAGCTAGCTTTACCCATAGAAGACCAAGAGATCCTCCTAGAGCTTAGGGCTGATTGCGGCCTTTGGTGCGTGCCGGGAGGAAGAATGAATCCGGGCGAGACAATAGAAGAGTGCGTTAAGAGAGAAGTTAAAGAAGAAACTAACATCGACGTTGTCCTTGACGATTTATTTTGCGTTTACTCTGACCCAAAAATCGGGACGCTTCGCCACTACACCGAAGACAACTTCTCTCAGCATGTTATAGATATTTTTTTGATAGGCACGCCTACAAGCTATAAAATAACAAAGAGCGAAGAAAGCCTAGACGTCAAATTTTTTAAATTTAAAGACTTACCAGACAACTTAGTTCCCACTGTAGCCACAGCAATTAATGATTACAGGTCTATCTACAGATTAAAGAAAAAAGCCATTTTAAGATGAAAAAAGTATTAATTACAGGAATTCTCGGTCAAGACGGGTCCAACATGACAGAGCTCCTTCTCGAGTTAAACAATACCAGCAGAGTAAATGAGATGCCCGATAATAGTAAAGTTTATGGCATGATGCGCCGATCCGGCTCGCCTAACTACACTAATATTAAAAACTTCAGGGAGAACCAAGACTTTGAACTTGTTGACGGGGACCTCTCTGATAGCGCTAGCATTGACAACTTAGTTAAAGAAATACAGCCGGATTTTCTCATTAACTTTGGAGCCAATTCTTTCGTCGCTGACAGTTGGAACGTCCCACTTAGCGTTCTAGACGTTAACACTGGCGGGGTAGTGAGATGCTTAGAGGCTATTAGAAAATTTAAACCCGACTGTAGGTTTTACAGCGCTGGTTCTTCTGAAGAGTTCGGCGACGTAGACTATAGCCCACAAGACATCAATCACCCCGTTAAGCCAAGAAGCCCTTACGGCGCATCAAAAGCTGCGGCTCGCCATATGGTCAAGGTTTATCGTGAGTCTTATAATCTCTACGCAGTACACTCTATTCTTTTTAACCATGAAGGAACAAGAAGAGGAGAAGAATTCGTAACCAGAAAAATTACGAAAAAAGTTGCAGAAATAAAACACGCATTAGATAATAATTTATCTTTTAAACCGCTTGAGCTAGGCAACGTAAACTCCAAAAGAGACTGGAGCGATAGTAAAGACTTTATGAGAGCAGTCTGGTTAATGATCAACCAAGACGAGCCAAAAGATTACGTTTTATCAAGCAACGAAACTCATTCTGTTAAAGATTTCGTATCCAAAGCTTTCGCAGCAGCAAGTGTCCCCGGCCTTTGGAGCGGCGAAGGAATGGCGGAAAAATTTAGGCTTTTCCAAGAGAACGATGTTTTGGCTGAGATAAATAAAAAATTTTACAGGCCCGCAGAAGTAGACATCTTACACGGGGACTCGACACCTATAAGAGAAGAATTAGGATGGGAACCCAATATTTCGTTTGACAAACTGGTAGAAAGCATGGTAGAAAATGACCTAGCGATTTTAAATAGAGAAAAAAGCTAGCAAATCCAAAAAAAACGAAACATTCCCCGAAAAAGGGTCTCTCAATAAAATTTTCAAAAATACTAGACGCGTATGCGACGAAGCAAAAAAAACCCAACCATAAACCAGCTCATAATTGAAAAATTTTTAAAAGACCCAAACGCAATATGGAAAGATAAAAACTCTCGAATGAGAGAATTGGGAACAACCAAGAAACTTTTAGACAAATACCCCAATAAAAGATTTTGGTTTAGAGTGAATATACCTTTCGAAATGGAATCTTTACTTTGGTTTTTGGTGCCGAAAGGAAAACAATACCTGTTGAATGAGTGGAATAAATTTAAGCTTGACCTGAAAGCAGAAAAGAAATATTCTATTGGAAGTCGCAAGATCGGCAAAGCCAAGAAGATAAATAAAACAAAAAGCCTTTTAGAATTTTTAAGAGATGGCAGCGAAAAAAAACAATGACCAGTTAGACCCAGTGGGTCAAATCCAGCAATACCTCAAAGAGCACAAGCAGGATCACTACAACTTTGAGACAGAGACGGATTATATTGTATCTAGCGGTAGCTTGATCCTAGACATGAACATGTCAGGAGGGCTTCGCGCCTCAATCATCCGCGCTAGTGGGGTTTCAGAAGGGGGTAAAACTTCTTGCGCCTTATCTTTTGCCAGAAACTTTCAAAAAGACGTCGACAATTCTATGGTCGTTTACGTTAAAGCCGAAGGGCGGCTGTCTCCCGAAATGACCGAAAGGTCAGGGGTAGACACTTCTGAAGAGAAGTGGTTTGTTTATAAATCTAATATTTTTGAAAGTGTTCTAACCTTAGTGGAGCATTTAATAAAAGATAACCCGACCAATAAAAAATATTTTTTCATAATTGACTCAATGGACGCTCTTGTTTCAAGAGGCGACGTTGATCGCTCTTACAGCGAATCTAACAAGGTTGCAGGAGGCGCAGTATTAAGCTCTAACTTCCTTAAAAGGATGGCTTTGCCAATTAGCACTAGAGGGCACATCTGCTTCTTAATCTCCCAAGTAAGAAGCAAGGTCAGCATTAATCCTTACGAAAAAGCCGACCCAAAGCTTACAAATGCTTCAGGAGGAAACGCCTTATTGCACTTTTCGGATTGGATTCTAGAATTTCAACCAAGATACAGCAAGGAGCAAATAAAAGACCCCAAAGCCACCAAGGAAGACGCTGCAAGCGGACACTGGTGCAAGGTAGTTTTCCGTAAGACCCCCAACGAGACGACAGGGATGGAAGTCAAGTACCCGATTAAATACGGTAGAACTGGCGGCAAAAGCATTTGGGTTGAGTATGAAGTTTTTAATACTTTGATTAAATGGGGCTTCGTAAAAAGAGCAGGCTCTTGGGTAACGGTTGATAAAAAACTGACCGAAGAGCTAAAATCTAACAATTTAGAAATGCCAGAAAAAATCCAAGGAGAAGACGCCTTTACAGCCTATCTCGAAGAAAACCCAAAGCTATGCGAATACTTGTTTCAAAAACTTAAAAGCGCATTGACTTTGGCAATATGAGACTCTTCAATATTAACGGAAGGCTCGTAAGCAAAAACGTAACTAAATACAGAGCAGACTGGGGCAAAAAGTGCAGATCAAAAATACAGTTCGCAGCGAAAAGCTTTTTCAGAGACTACTGGGAGAACCATATCTGCTACGAAGAATTCCCTGTCTTCGGAACAAGACTAAAAGTGGATTTGATAAATTTTACGCGTAAAATAGCGGTAGAAGTTCAAGGAGAGCAGCACAATCAATTTAATAAGTTTTTTCACGGCAACTCAAGGCAAAAATACCTAGACTCAATAAAAAGAGATATGAAAAAAATAAGCTGGTTAGAATTAAACGAATTCAAGGTCTTAGAAATAGATAAGGACGACATCCCAAACCTTACAAGATCCTATATTCTAGAAGGATTTGGAATAGAAATTTAAATATAAGTGTAATATATCGCAATGAGCAACAAAATACAGTACGGTACAATGCCTCAAAACCTACTCGACAACCTCAGCGAGATGTCGTATGGTGGCTACGTACTGTTTAGCTTTGACGGATCCGCTAAGCCACAGGTTCACTCTCAAATAGATGACGATTTAAACGCAATGTCTTTACAGTATTTTATTAAAAACTGGTCAGAGGCAATGGAGGAAATTTCAAGAGAAAGCTTTTTAAAAAGCATAGCAAGTAAAATAGACGGAAACGAGGAGGAAGATTACGAAGATGAGTGACACAAATATATCGGATTACTATCCAAACGAAAAAAAGAGCACAGAGCTTCCGGGATTTGATGCGCCCCCATCGCTAACCGCAGGAGAAGCTCCGGAACCAGCGACAGAAGCTCCAGCCCCCGTAAGCGACGCAACTCCTGAGGAGCGGAAAGAGTCTCTCGGGATAGCGTCAACTGAAGTAACTGATTTGGGAATAGATCTTCCAGACATTCCGCTTCCTGACGACGAACCCCTTGAAGAAGGAATCAAGGATGTTTTTGAAGATGCCGCTTTTAATTTCGCTATTGTTGGAGTTGGACAAGGAGGCTCGCGACTCGCAGAGTCATTCTGGAATCTAGGGTACAGAAGGGTCGGCGTTATAAACACCGCCCAGCAAGATTTATCCCTTATTAGAGTACCCGAAGAAAACAAACTTTTAATAGGAGAAGGAGGAGCGGGCAAAAACCCTGAAGTTGCAGATGAAGTATTCCGCACGAGGTACGAGGATATTCTCGATTTCCTCAAAAAGACTTTTGGAGGCGGATTTGAAAGAGTATTGGTTTGCGCGGGGGCTGGCGGAGGAACCGGCGCAGGAGGAGTAGCGAAAGTCATAGAGATTTGCCACGACCTCAACCAGTCCCTTGGCAAAGAGACAAAGGATACCGACGCCAAAGTTGGATGCATACTAGCTCTGCCGACAAGAGCAGAAGGGATCAAGGTTCAAGACAACTCCAAGAAAACCGTCAGCAAGGTACTAGACCTCCAGAAAGCAGGAGTGGTGTCTCCTTTGGTTATTTTGGATAATGAAAAAATCAAGCAGCTTTACCCAAGGCTGACGGTCAATCAGTTTTGGACCACCGCGAACAACAGTATCTGTTCGATTTTTCACTTGTTTAATAAAATCTCAGCTAAAGAATCGGCCTATACAACTTTTGATAAGGCCGATTTGGATACGATCTTTTCTTCTGGAATAATAATGTTTGGTGCAACGCCAATTAAAGACTTTTCTGATACTGGGATCTCTCATGCTATTAGAGACAACTTAAGGAAAAATATTCTCGCCGGAATAGACGCTTCGACAGGCAATATTGCGGCTTGCGTTATCATAGGGGATAAAAATTCCCTCAACAATATACCTCAGGCCAATCTAGAACACGGATTCGAGCAGCTTAGCCGGATAATGGGTTCTGGCTCTACGGTTCATCGCGGTATTTATGCAGGAGCAAAAGAGGGCTTGGCGGTTTACACTGCAATAGGAGGCTTAAAAGCCCCTTCCAATCTGTTCGATTACTTTTTCGAAGTAGACAGATTCTATAGATAGCAAATGTCTTTATATTCTATTCAAATTGAGAAGTACGTTCTTGGCGGGCTTCTCAAACATCCGGATGTTTTATCCGAAGTAGACAGTTACCTCACCTTGGCTGATTTCTACAACGAAGTTCATCAGTCCATTTTTTCTGTAATCAGAAATAGTCATATCGCAGGGGAAACTGTAGACAGGGTGCTCGTATCTAACAAGATACTAAGCCTAGGGATCACAGCAAAAGACGAGGTAGGCATATACGACTACTTGGAAGCGATAGAGCTTTCCGCGCCAAAGTCAAAAGCGATTCCGGAGTATTCCAGAGAACTAATAAAATATCGCATCAGAAGGGAAATAGACGAAACAGCAAGCGATATTCAGGATTACGTAAAAAATTCTAGAGAAGATTCTGCGGATGAAATTATAGCAAAATCTGATTCTATTTATTCCCAAAAAATCCTTTCTTACGAATTAGACGATAACCCCGAAAACGTATTTGAAAGCTTACTGGACGACGTAGAGGAAGCGGGAGAGAACCCTTCTGACGATACGGGACTAGTAACTCCCTATCCAGAATTCAACAGACTCTTCGGAGGGCTCAGGGACGCAAATATATACGCTATAGTTTCTCGTCCCGCACAAGGGAAAACTACTTTCATAAATGATATCTGCCTAAAGACTTCCGTTATAAACAAGGTTCCCGCTTTGGTTCTCGATACAGAGATGTCTACTAAAGAAATAAAATTCAGAATGGCGGCGGCTGAAACAGGAATCCCGCACTGGTATCTGGAAACAGGCAACTGGAGAAAGAACGAAGAAATGTATAAAAAATTCAGAGACTACCAAGAGAACTTTGAATCTAAATTTAACGGCAGCAAATATTTCCACTATCATGTAAGAAACAAAACTGTAGACGAGGTCTGCGCAATAATTCGTCGCTGGCACATGAAACATGTCGGACGCGGAAACAAATGTCTTATTGCTTACGATTACGTAAAACTTACTGGTGAAAAAGTGGACAAGAACTGGGCGGAGCATCAAGCTATAGGCGAAAAAATAGATAAACTTAAAAGAATATCAGAAGAACTTTCCGCGCCAATCATTACCGCTATGCAGATGAATAGGTCAGGAGAAAGCCATAACAGGAACAGCAGAAACCTGACCGATGACAGTTCCGCGATTTCTCTTTCCGACAGGCTTCAATGGTTTGCTAGTTTCGTAGGGATATTTCGGCGTAAGACCCTTGACGAAATAGCGGTAGACGGACAGGACTACGGCACCCATAAACTCCTTCCTATAAAAACAAGATTCCAAGGAAAGGACGCAGCTGGTCACCAAGACTTAATTCGCAGACCTATCATAGAAGAGAATAACGGCGCTGAAGTCCATAGGGAAGAATGGTCTTATAACTATTTAAATTTTGAAGTCTCCAACTTTTCAGTTGAAAGTAGAGGGTCTCTCCAAAATATCGTCGACCAAGTTAGACAACGTTTTGATATCGCTGAGGAAAGAGTGGCGGGAGATGGCGATACTAGTTTATGAGTGACATAAGAGACATCCTAGACGACTTGGGATATGTCGTTCATGATAATGGCCGGGAGTTCAGAATGAACCCCTTGTATAGAGACTCAAACAGTAGCTCTGTTTTAAGGGTTTACAAAGACACTGGATGGTTCACTGACTTCAAAGCCTGCAAAGCGGGGCCATTCGAGGAGCTAGTCAGGCTAACTCTAGGAGTGCAAACTTTAGATCAGGCAAAGTCTTACATTTATAAAAATTATGATTTTGTCAAACCTAAGAAAAAACAAACTAAACTGGAATGCGATAAATTTTTACCTAAAGAGCTTTTACTCAATCTAGTTCAAGACCATTCCTACTGGAACAAAAGAGGCGTAAGCATAGAAACTCTTGAGCTTTTTCAAGGAGGGGTAGCTACTAGAGGCAAATTCTATAGAAGGTACCTTTTTCCCGTTTTTAACAGCAGAGGTAAACTGGTTGGGGTGACAGGACGAGACGTAAGCGGAAAAAACCCCATAAAATGGCTTCACCAAGGATCAACATCTAAGTGGGCGTACCCGCTTCAGATAAATTATAAAACTATAAAACAAACAGAAGAAATAATTATAGTAGAAAGCATTGGAGATATGCTTTCTTTGTGGGAGGCCGGTATTAAAAACTGTGTCGTCACACACGGAGTTAAACTCAGCCCTCGACTACTGTCTACAATTTTGAAACTTAACCCAAAAAGGATTATAATAGCTTTAAATAATGACGGAGGAAAAGAGGGTGCAGGAAACCAAGCCTCTCAGTCAATGCATAAAATTTTAACAAAACATTTCGACGAAGAAACCGTTCAAACAAAGCTTCCTGTAAAAAATGACTTCGGTTGCATGGATAAAAAAGAAATTTTAGAATGGCAAAACAAATAGAAAAAATCCTCTCGGCGTCTCGCCTTAAAACCCTAGAAACCTGCGGGTGGACTTATTGGTGCAACTACATCCTAAAACTTCCGCAGAAGCAGAACGAGGGAGCTCAAAGAGGAACCGTCTGTCACCTAGTGTTTGAGATGCTTGTTAAACCAAAACATAAAAAGCATTTTAACAAAAT
>Ga0302118_10001228_pt1 | contig 12631 bp, 9 predicted proteins | sample AG5_331_MG_FD_203126 | JGI IMG/M metagenome (GOLD analysis project Ga0302118, IMG submission 203126) | Marine microbial communities from Western Arctic Ocean, Canada - AG5_33.1 | ecosystem: Environmental > Aquatic > Marine > Oceanic | place: Canada: Western Arctic Ocean | collected 2017-10-01 | reverse complement strand
CGACCGACGCTGATCGAAGGTGGCGTAGGACTGTTATCCAGCGTACCAGATTTTTTAAATTTTTCGCAGATGGTTTTGGACAATGGGAAATTCAAAGGCAGAACTATTCTAAGAGAAGAGACTGCCGCGTTGATATATATGAACGGCGTTTCCGGTCAAGCTATGCCCATCGGTAATCGAGGCTACTGGCTAGGTTCCGGCTGGACCCTGGGCGGCTTCAATCTGGTGATGGATCCTGCGGAGTACAATTTTCCTGTTTCCGAAGGAACGATCTGGTGGGATGGTTCTGCGGCTACTCGCTTTCTCATAGACCCGAAAGAATCTACGGTGATCGTTATCATGGCTCAGATTTCGCCGTCTAGCGGCGGAGGCTTCCGAGAAATATTCAGCGAGATAGTCGATAAGGCGATTATAGAGCGCAGATAGAAATGCTGACAGGCATCGCTTTGATATAGCTCTAGCCGATCTTAGGATTCTGCAGCATTATCGAATTGATAAGGTCGGGTAGTTCGTTCGTGTCGTAGGGTTTGGATACTAATACCACATTCTGTAGTTGTTGGATTCTCGATCATTGTCAGTAATTCTACCGAGCTTTATCCATACTGTCTTTGGTACGTCATGCATCGCAATTGTAGGCGATATCTAATAAAATGCTCGGACCTTTGATCATTCACCTCTGCCTAGAGATAAATCCAAGTCAGCTTATTGAGCTGATCACCTGAGCCAAAGAAATGACATTGCACTCTGAGCATCTCGAAGAAGCGAATATCGAACTGGCTGTGCTGAAGCAGCAGGTGATGGCTGGTTGTTGTTATATCAACAGGAAATGCTCAAGCGGTGGAGACTTTGATGTAAAACTATTGGATGACTGGCAGCTGCCCAGCTACGAATTGGCCTTCTGCATGGCGGAGCTGTCTGCCGCAGCGGCATTTAATGACTACGCGCAGAAATTAACCACTCAAAAATTTACTCAGCAGCTTGCTCTGAGTTTCTGTGCAGAAACATTGCAGTGCGTTCTAAATCGCCTAGTCGCTCGCGCAACTGACGTTGGCCTAGATAAAGAAAAGCTATTGGACATTCACGCGAGAACTGTCTACAAGAAGCTACTAGACACCTACGCGAGCACGAAATCCCTATCGAGCTTAGGCGGCGAGATAGTAGAAAACGACATCCAACGCCTGCCTTCATTATTAAGTGAAGAGAAGGAGCTCGTGCGGGAAACATTTTACCGATTTGCCAATGAAGAGGTGATGCCGCTTGCCGAGCAGATTCACCGTTTTGATGAAGACATTCCCGACTCGATCCTCCAAGGCGCAGCAGAGTTAGGTTGCTTTGGTATATGTATACCGGAACGGTTTGGCGGGATCCAGCCAGATGATCGCCCAGATAGCCTTGGCATGATCGTTGTGACAGAAGAGTTATCCCGAGGCTCCCTAGGCGCCGCGGGTAGTTTGATAACGAGGCCGGAGATCGCGGCACGCGCATTGCTCAGCGGCGGGAGTGAACAGCAACAACAAAAATGGCTACCCCAGCTTGCAGCAGGAAAGACGCTCTGCGCGATTTCTATCACCGAACCGAATACCGGCTCTGATGTCGCTGCGGTCTCTCTTAAGGCAACTCCAACCGAGAACGGATGGCTGCTCAACGGTAGTAAGACATGGTGTACCTTTGCGGGCAAATCAGAGTTGCTTGTCGTATTGGCACGCAGTAACAAGGATTCCTCACTAGGCTATAAAGGGCTTAGTCTGTTTTTAGTAGAAAAACCGTCGTTCAGCGGTCACGATTTTAAGCATCCGCAGACAGATGGCGGCTCACTAACTGGCAAGGCCATTGCAACCATCGGCTATCGCGGCATGCATTCCTATGATTTATTCTTCGAGGATTTCTTCGTGCCTAGTGAGAATCTTGTTGGTGAAGAAGCGGGCGAAGGAAAAGGGTTCTATTTCACTATGGCAGGCTTCGCCGGCGGAAGAATTCAGACCGCTGCTCGTGCGACAGGTGTGATGCAGGCTGCGTTTGAGAGAGCGCTCTCCTATGCAAAAGACAGGAAAGTATTTGGTAGCGCTATAGCAGATTACCAGCTTACTCAGGTTAAATTGGCTAGGCTGCTAGCGACACTCACTGCGGCTCGGCAATTTAGCTATGCAGTAGCGGAATTAATGGATGATGGAGCCGGTCAGATGGAGGCTAGCCTCGTGAAGCTATTCAGTTGTCGAGCCGCTGAGATGCTATGCCGCGAAGCGTTGCAGATTCATGGAGGCATGGGCTACGCAGAGGAGTCGGCGGTAAGCCGTCTTTTTGTTGATGCTCGCGTACTCTCAATCTTTGAAGGTGCGGAAGAAGTTCTGGCTATAAAAGTTGTTGCCCGAGAACTAATCGAAGAGTCTTCCTGAGGCTCTTGGTAAAAATCAGATTTGGGCAGCACGCAAGATCGATGGAGCAGTAGAGTAATGACATTCGATCCTGAGAAGTTATTGAACAAAGATTTTCCTATTATTCAACAGACCTACACGGCCAAAGACTGCATGTTATATGCCTTGGGCGTTGGAATAGGAATCAATCCCCTGAATGAGGAGAGTCTACGCTTTGTCTATGAAGAGAATCTCAAAGTATTGCCGAGTCAATCTGTAATGACGGCGCATCCAGGCTTCTGGGCGAAGGAAGAAGACACTGGGCTGGATTGGGTCAAGGTATTGCATGCGGGGCAAGAAATAATTATGCATACCCCATTTCCAAGCGAAGGTACCGTCGAGGCGAAAACTCGCATAACTAGCGTAACCGATAAGGGTCAGCGCATAGGGGCGCTGATAGTGTCAGACAGAATAGTTAGCGATGTCGCTACAGGAGAAGATATCTGTACGCTCGTTACAACTATATTGGCCAGAGGAGACGGGGGGTTTGGCGGAGAACGTAAGGCAACTCCGAAGACCGATATTATTCCTAAAAGCGAGCCAGATATAGTTTGTGATTTGCCCACGCAGCCACAGCAGGCTCTGATCTATCGCTTAACAGGCGACTTTAACCCACTCCATGCCTCGCCCACAGTATCAAGAAATGCAGGATTCAAGGCGCCGATTCTGCACGGACTCTGCACCATGGGCGTGGCAACCCACGCATTAATAAAGAGTTGCTGCGACTATGACACTTCGCGATTCAAGCGTATGCGGCTTCGCTTCTGTGCGCCGGTCTATCCGCACTGAGATCTGGGTCAATGGCAACGAAATGGCATTCCGTTGTAAATCTTTGGAGCAGGACAAGGTTGTAATCAACAACGGTTATCTTCTAGTCGAATAGGCTCGAGTAGAATAATATCGTATAAAAAATCATCTCGAATAAACAAAGGAGCACACTTGCAAGCCTTACTAAGTGGAATGCGTGTAGTAGAAGGGAGTGCTTTCATAGCAGCTCCCTCCGGCGGTATGACTCTTGCGCAGCTCGGGGCGGATGTTATTCGCTTCGATCAAATTGGCGGCGGCATCGACTACCGCCGCTGGCCTGTCACTGACAAGGGCAAGAGTCTGTATTGGCACAGTTTGAACAAAGGTAAGCGCTCCTTCGCCGTCGACTTTCGCAAACCCGAAGGAAAGGAACTCATCACGCAGCTCATCTGTGTTGATGGTGAAGACGCTGGCATCTTTCTAACAAATTTTCCTGCGAAGGGCTGGCTCGCTGACGCGACACTGCGCGCGCGGCGTAAGGATCTCATCTATCTCAATCTAACTGGCGACCGCCACGGCGGTAGTGCGCTGGACTACACTGTTAACAGCAAGGTGGGGTTGCCGTTTCTTAGCGGAGATGGCGAGAACCCCAGTAATAACCCCTTCCCAGCTTGGGATGTCATAGCGGGTCAACACATTGCCCTAGGCTTGCTTACAGCCGAGCGGCACAGAAGAATTCATGGCCAGGGACGCTTCGTACGGCTCGCTCTAGCCGATGTCGCTCTGGCAACTATGGGACATCTTGGCTATCTAGCCGAGGCAGAAGTGAATAAGGAGCCTAGAGCGTCCGTCGGTAACCATGTCTTTGGTAGCTTCGGTCATGACTTCAAGTGCAGCGATGGTGAGCGCGTAATGATAGTCGGAGTCAGTCCGAATCAGTGGAAGGCGATACTGCGGGTCACGGAGACACAGGCGCAGGTCGCTGAACTGGAAGCGAGCCTAAATCTCGATTTCAGTAACGAGGGAGATCGCTTCAGGGCGCGCGAAAAATTGAAGGAACTCTTCGATCCTTGGTTCGGTCAGCGTGATTCGCATGCTGTGCACCAAGCGCTCGATCAGGCGTCGGTATGCTGGGGCCCGTATCAAACGATACAACAACTTGTTCAGACCGATAGTGACTGCAGCGTTGACAACCCACTGTTCGAAAAAGTAGAGCAGCCAGGAATCGGTGAGTATCTAATGCCATCGAATCCACTAAACTTCGAAGGCTTGGAAAACGTTCCGGTGACACCTGCGCCGGTACTCGGTCAGCATACCGATGAGATACTTGGCGATATGCTCGGTCTTTCAGGAGGTGAGATTGGCAAGCTACACGATAGCGGTGTAGTGGCCGGCCCAAGTGCTTAACGTAATTAGTTTAGGTAGACCAGCCGCCTGCTAAAGGAATTATCTGTCCCACCATGTGACTGCAGTCTTCGCGCGAAAGGTAGGCGGCAAGTTGTGCCGTTTCGCTTGCCGCGCCGACTTTACTCGTGGGCACATTACGTTTTACGTGTTCTAGAAATTTTTCGTTCTCGAGAATATCGTCCGGATAGTAGGTATTATTGTTGATGTAATTCTGCGCGATCGCATTTACTTGAATATTACTGCGTGCCAACTCCAGCCCAACAGCCTTGATGAAACCGTTCTGTGCGCCGCGCGCAGCGCAGTAGGCGGCATTGTTGGGGATGCCACGCAGCGGAGCGGCACTCGTTACCGCAATAATCTTTCCGCACTTTCTATCCAGCATCTGCGGTGTTACCGCACGCACGAGATACATCAGCGGATGTACTAGCGAATCGAAGAGTAGATTCCAATTTTCATTGCCGATGTCCTGCACCGGTCCCGTCATCGGCGGCTCGGCAAGATTAGCAACGAGGATGTCGATGTCACCCGCGTTGGCCACTAGTTCGTTGACGTCCTGCTCGCTGTGCATCAATGATGGACCGGCGATCACATTGATATCAAGCTCTTCAAATTTCTCCTTGATCGCATTGCCCATGTATCTATCGCAGCAAGTTACTAGCGCAGTTCTCGTAGACATCATCCGGCCTCATTCTGATTCGAATTCATTTCTATTAGGTGTAAAACAAACTTCTCTAAGGTCTCATAGGGTTGGCAACCAACAACGACTAGATCATTGCCATAAAACGTCGGCACACCCGTGACACCAGCCTCACGAGATCGCTGCCAGTCTTCATCGACGGCTTCCTTATATTCGCGCTCAATGATTATGCGTCGTGCCTCATGTCCATCCAAACCCACAGCCTCGGCAATCGCAACTAACTCTTCGACATCGCCTATATTCTTGTTGTCCACAAAGTAGGCCCGATATAGCGCATCATGTATCGCCTCGCCGCCTGGTTTGCTGTCGGCCCATTTGCCCAGCTCCTGGGCGAGTCGACTATTGAAAGTATGGGTGCGATCACCGTATTCCAATCCAGCTTCAGCCATCAGTGCCTTCATCCGCTCACGCATGGGAGTGAGATCACGGCCGGCAAACAGCTCCGCCAGCGACTTTCCCTCCTGCGGGGTTTCAGGATGTAGTGGAAAGTGAATCCAGCGGGTTGTGACTGGATAATTCTGCTTTAGCTTTTCAATACTCACGGTACTGAGGTAACACCAGGGTCAGACGTAGTCGGTGAATACGTCCAGAACGAGTTTACTCATGGTTGCTCTCTTCCAATCTAGATCAATATTTGCCTGAATTTGGCTCCCAAACGTCCCAATATAGAAGCAATGGGGGTATACTGCCCGCCAACTTTAGGCTCAACTCATCCATTCTATGACGGTTGAATTGCAGGGAAAACAGTTAAAATCAGAAGCGCGAAATTTTATAAATAATACAATAAAATCAGCAAGTTAAAGAGGTTTAAGTTTATGCGAAAACTAGTCACGTCGGTTGCAGCCGCAGCCATCCTACTTGTACCACAACTAAATTTGATGGCTCAGGACGATGAAGCTCTAGCCGTCATCGTCCCGGGTGGCGGAACTTATAGCCGCGCAATCACCACCGATTCGGCCCAGGCACAGGCATTCTTCGATCAGGGGCTCAGAATGGCGTGGAGCTTCTACTTTCCAGAGTCCATCGCCTCCTATCAGGAAGCGGCACGTCTGGACCCAGATAGCCCGATGCCTCATTTCGGTCTAGCACACGCGGCGGGTCCAAACCCGAACAGCCGCTATGGCGGCCTTCCGGATGATCCGCAGGGCGCCGGTCTTGCGGCAATCCGCAGAGCACTGGCTCTGGCTAACAATGGCAGCCTACGCGAGCGCGACATGATCAATGCGCTTTTCGTTCTCTACAACAAGGATGCCATTCCCGATAGTAGAGAAAGAGACTTCGCCTTCGTCGATGCAATGCGCAATCTGCATGATAAGTATCCAGACGATCCAGACATCGCTGCTATCTTCGGCGAGTCTTATATGAATACAACGCGCTGGGACTATTGGGATGAAGATGGTGCCGCTAAGCCAGGAACAGCAGAAGCACAGGCGGCTTTCGAGTCTGCAATGCGCTCTGAGCCTAATCACCCCGGTTCGAACCATCTCTACATTCACTTGATGGAAGCGTCCGCTCAGCCTGAGCTTGCTATGCCAGCCGCTCAGAAACTTGAAGCGACAGTGCCCATCTCCGGTCACATGGTGCATATGCCTGGACACATCTATCTGCGAGTCGGTGAGTACGAGAAGGCAATCGATATCAATGAGAGATCTCAGATTGTGGATGCCCAATTCGCTGAAATTTGGGGAGATACTAATTTTCCATTGATAGGCACTTATCCACTGTCACATAAAATACACAAGGGCCATGCACTGGACTTCGTGCGCTACGCAAACATGCTGCAGGGCAATTATGCAGCCGCGTCTGAAGCCGCGACACGTAATGCCGGAAACACTGATCCTGATATAACCAGCGGATTGAAGAACATAGCTCATACCTGGATTACGGATAAGGTATTTGGCAAGTGGGACAAGATTCACGCAGACAATGCAGCGAATAGCCAGTATGAGGCTCCTTATCTTAAAGGTATGTGGAGTTATGTGATGGGCAGTGCCCACGTAGCTAAAGGTCACATGGGCCCGGCAGAAGCGCAGCTGGCAAATCTTCAGGCTCAGATAACAGCGGATGGCGTGGATGATAACGGCGTGCGTCCAACTCCAGCATCGCATGTATTGAATCTGGCTTCTCATGCTCTCAATGGCGAGATCGAGGAAGCGAAGGGCAATCTTGATGCGGCGGCCATGCATTACAATCTAGCGATCCAGCTACAAGACTCGCTTAACTACACTGAGCCACCGGACTGGTCACAATCTATGCGTCTCTATCTAGGTGCGGTACTTCTTGATGCTGGTCGTGCAGTTGAAGCAGAGGAAGTTTATCGGAAGGATCTAGAGTGGAATCGGCAGAATGCTTGGACTACGTTCGGTCTGTCTCAAGCGCTTGAAGCTCAGGGCAAGACTCAGGAAGCGATCATAGTCGAAAGGCAATTCCAGTCTTTCTTTCGTAATGCAGACGTTGAGATCACACGCTCACGTTTGTAGTCGCAAGATTGCTAGGCAGTGCCGAAGTAGTTTTTTGAATTTTTCGGATACGCCAAAGCTAGTCACGCTAAACAAAAAGCCAAGAGATTTCACATTCTCTTGGCTTTTTGTATTCTTACAATAGAGAATATAAAAAGTAAAAAAAGAAAAGGGGAATTCTCATGCTATGTTTAAACAATTCTCGTCTCGTTGAAAAATCAATTCTTGGGTTAGTGCTAGTGGTGTTTGCTGGCAGTACATTTTCGCAAGATCACTTCAATGTGAAAGGATCGGAGCCAAGCAGCTTTACGTCACAGCTACAGAATGAACTTCGTAATAGCCTCCCCTTCGAAGATCAGCGTGACTTCGAAGAGTCTAGTCGCGGCTTCATAGCAGAGCCCGACTCGAGACAAATTCTCGCTGAGAATGGTCGTGTCGTCTGGGATATGACGCGCTACGACTTTCTTCTTGAAGAGACAGACTTCGATAGCATTCACCCATCACTGCAGCGACAAGCAACACTGAATATGAACTTCGGTCTGTATGAGGTGGTGCCTGATTTCATCTATCAGGTGCGCGGGTTCGATCTGGCTAATATGACGATAGTTAGGGGTGAGTCCGGCTGGATATTATTTGATGTGCTACTTACTTCCCAGACTGCCGCGGCAGCGCTGCGTCTTGTGAACGAACAACTAGGCGAGCTGCCAGTGCGTGCGGTTGTGTATTCCCATTCGCACATCGATCATTTTGGCGGTGTTCGCGGCGTGATCAGCGAACAGGAAGTACAATCGGGTACGGTGCAGGTCATCGCGCCATCAGGATTTATGGAAGAGGCGATCGCCGAGAATGTATATGCAGGCAATGCGATGTCACGGCGAGCAGGCTTGCAGTATGGGCGCGGGATTCCTTCCGGACCCTTTGGCCAAGTTGACTCTGCTATTGGCAAAGCACTCGCTGCAGGAACAACGGGACTGATTGCACCAACCTTGGTTATCGAAGACAGCTATGAAGAACATGTCATCGATGGTGTGCGTATGGTTTTTCAGAATACACCTGGCACCGAGGCTCCGGCAGAGATGAATACTTGGTTCCCAGATCAGAAAGTATTCTGGGCTGCGGAAAATATTACGGCCACGATACACAATGTCTATACCCTGCGAGGAGCATTGGTGAGAGATGCGCTGCAATGGTCAAAGCAGATCAATGAGGCGCTGTATCGATTTGGTCAGGATGCCGAGGTCTTGGTCTCTTCTCATAATTGGCCACGCTGGGGGAATGAACGAATCCAGCAGGTTATGCGCACACAGCGTGATGCGTATGCGAATCTGAATAATCAGGTTTTGAATCTGGCAAACCAGGGTGTGACGATCAACGAGATTCACAACTACTACAAGGTGCCGACAAGTCTCGCGCAGCAGTGGAGTGCGCGACAGTATCATGGCTCCGAGTTTCATAACTCTCGGGCTGTATTGAATCGCTATCTCGGTTACTGGGATGGCAATCCCGCAACACTTGCTCCTCTTTCACCTGCAGACTCTGCACCTCTGTATGTGGAGATGATGGGAGGTGCTACAGAGATTATTTCTCGAGGGCAGGCTCTACATGATGAAGGACAGTATCGTTTGGCCATGGAAATTCTTAACAAGCTGGTTTACGCGGAGCCAGACAATAGCGAAGCCAAAGACTTACTTGCCTCCGTCTTTGAGCAACTCGGCTATCAGTATGAGAGTGCGAGTATGCGTAACGTCTTTCTCTCTTCAGCGCAGGAGCTTAGAAACGGCGCGCCAGCCGTGGCAGCACCTCGCGGTACGAGCCCTAGTCTAGCGAGAGCCATGACCACTACTCAATGGTGGGATGAGGTTGCGACCAGAGTCGATAGCGGGCTCGCAGATGGAACGAATTTTACGATTAACTTTAGCTCACCAGATACGCAGCAGAATTTTGTCGTGGAAATGAGTGGCGGTACGCTTTCCAATATTGAAGGTTATTTGTCTGACGACGCTGACGTAACCATAATCATGGATCGCAGCGACCTTGAGATGGTTATCATGGGGCAAGAGACACTCGGTTCGCAGTTGCAGTCGGGGGTAGGAACGGTGACAGGAAATCAGGCAGTTCTACTGCAACTCGCCTCCGTGCTGGTTACATTCGAATCCAGTTTCGAGGTAATGCCAGGAACAGTAAATTAGTAGAAGCTAGGCATTCGGGCTAAACTGAAAAAAGGGGGAGAAGCATGAGACGACTCGTTAAACCATTGCTGCTGTTAGTGGCAGCCAGCCTTATTGCTGGCGTTCAGGCGCAAGAAGCGCAGCAGCCAAATTTCATCGTTATTATGGCGGACGATCTAGGATATGGCGATCTAGGCGTATATGGCTCGCAGCTAATTAAAACGCCGAACCTTGATCGCATGGCCTTGGAAGGAGCGAGACTCGATAGTTTCTACTCCAGCGCAAACGTCTGTACTGCAGCTAGAGGGGGCCTCCTAACGGGTCGTTATCCTATTCGTCTGGATCTAGTAAGCGATGTTGCACGACCCACCAACGGCGTTCACCTTGCCTCGGAGGAGATCAGCCTCGCCGAAGCTTTAAAGCCACTCGGCTATCAGAGCGCGTTGTTCGGCAAGTGGCATCTAGGCAGTCGAATGGAGTGGTCACCACTCACTCAGGGTTTCGATGAATACTTTGGAGTACTGCATAGCAACGACATGACGCCTCTGGAACTCTATCGTCAAGATCAGATGATCGAGAGTCCGGTTAATCAGAACACATTGACCCAACGCTACACGGATGAGGCGATTCGTTTTATCGAAGACAACCAAGACGATCCGTTCTTCCTCTATATGCCGCATACATTTCCGCATGTGCCTCTATATGTGTCGAATCAATTCAGCGGTCAGTCCGATGCTGGTCTGTACGGTGATGTGGTAGAGACCATCGACTGGAGTGTGGGTGAAGTATTGGCCACATTGGAAAGGCTAGGTCTGGAAGAGAACACGATCGTTATTTTCACCTCGGACAATGGGCCGTGGTTCGAGGGAAGCCCCGGACCATTTCGTGATCGTAAAGGCAGCTCCTGGGAAGGTGGGCAACGTGTTCCCTTTATCGCAAAGTGGCCCGGTACGATTCCGGGCGGATTAGTATCGAACGAGCCGGCAATGAATATCGATATCTTTCCAACGCTAGTGAAGCTCGCTGGTGGCGACTTGCCTACGGATCGTCCAATTGACGGGAAAGATATCTTGCCGATGCTAACCGATGGTGCAACTTCACCTCATGAGGTGCTTTATTTGTTCGATAGGGATCGAATCGCCGGTGTGCGCAGTGGCCAATGGAAGCTTGTAGTTGAGTCACAGTACAGGGCCGCAGTGCCCAGCTTCGATAATCCAGATTCCTATTATGGCCCCAATGGATTGTTGTTCGATGTGCAGCGTGACCCATCGGAGACTTACAGCTTTACGCGCGAATTTCCGGAAGTTGTCGAGCAGATGCGCGTTCTTCTTATTGAAGGACAAAAGGAATATGGCAGTACCGTGTTGGAAAGCATGTGGAACCGCCCCGATTAATATGAATAGTAGTATGAATGGAAATTTGGAATGATAGCCTAGAGAAGAATAAGAAGCTCAGATGTCAGACGAAAATAATAAAACGCTTACATTGTCGGTTAAGAACCTGCGCAAGTCTTTCGGTCCCGTCGAAGTCTTGCACGGCATCGATCTGACGCTTCGCGGCGGAGAAGTACACGCGATACTCGGCGAGAACGGTGCCGGGAAGTCTACGTTAGTTAAAATCCTTTCCGGTTTCGAGCCGCTCACTGATGGTGAATTGCACATTAGCGACGGCAGCGGAAGTTCGGAGCGAATTACCATCTGGAACAATGCAATCGCCGAGCAGGCAGGCGTTGTACTAATTCATCAGGAATTTAATCTCGCCGAGCAACTCACCGTGGCAGAGAATATATTTCTCGGCAACGAAATTACGGGCCGTCATTTTCTCGACAAGAAAACAATGCAGACCAAGGCGCAGGAATATTTAGACATTCTGCGCAGTGATATAGACCCCGGCGCCTCTGTCGATCAGCTTCCCGTCTCTGCAAAGCAAATGGTGGAGATCGCGAAGGCCCAGGCGAAAAATGCTCGTGTACTTGTCCTCGACGAACCCACCGCAGTACTCACGCAACAAGAAAGTCAGGTGCTGTTCGAACTCATCGACCGTTTTCGCCAAGATGGTGTGGCAATCGTTTTCATCTCACACAAGTTGGATGAGATAGAGCAGATTGCGGATGTGATCACAGTTCTTCGCGATGGCGAGTTAGTGGGCAGCTACCCAGCTGCGCAGTTGAGCAAGGACGACATGGCGCGACTGATGGTGGGTAGAGAGCTAAGCTCTCTCTTTCCAGAGATGCCCAAGCTTCCAAACGAAGCAGAAGTAGTTCTTCGAGTTAGTGATTTGCTGCTACAAGGCAATTCAACGTCCACTAGTTTCGAGTTGAGAAGGGGGGAGGTGCTCGGCTTCTCTGGGCTTGTTGGCTCCGGCCGGACGGCGTTGATGGAAACTGTGCTTGGATTGAGAAGGTCTGCGAATGGAAACACAGGAAGTGTCGAGCTACGTGGCGAGCGTGTTGATTTCAAGCAACTCAGTGCTGCGCGTAATAAAGGCGTCGCCTATCTCACGAAAGATCGTAAAGGAAGCGGGCTGCTCTTAGATAAAGGACTAGTCTTCAACTTCTCACTATTTTCCTTGCACAAGGTATCAAGTCTGCTGATCGACACAAAACGAGAAGAAGTCGCCTTCGAGAAGGCCATCAAAACATTCGATATCCGTATGAAGGATAGGTCGATCGCGGCGGGAAACCTCTCCGGTGGAAATCAGCAAAAACTACTACTAGCAAAAATTCTCGAGGCCGAGCCAAGC
>Ga0302118_10001223_pt1 | contig 12646 bp, 10 predicted proteins | sample AG5_331_MG_FD_203126 | JGI IMG/M metagenome (GOLD analysis project Ga0302118, IMG submission 203126) | Marine microbial communities from Western Arctic Ocean, Canada - AG5_33.1 | ecosystem: Environmental > Aquatic > Marine > Oceanic | place: Canada: Western Arctic Ocean | collected 2017-10-01 | reverse complement strand
AAAGCGAGCCGAAGAATTTTTCCTAACTCGCTACCCAGGGGGATTCTCTCATCCTGAGATGATGGCAATCGGCAAGAAACACAAAACGGATAAGATGATTTCGCTTACCCAAGAACTGTTCACGAAGAAAAATTTCAGGGATCCACCGGAAATTATCGAAAGCATGATAAAGATTGTGTCTCGCTCTTCAATGGTTTCGATTTTTGAGAAACCAAAGTTTCGCGATTTCGGCAGGGCTCTAGAACCAAAACAAAAGAACGCCCTAGCAAGCGGGTTAAAAGAACAGCTGTATGGCGATAGCGAGAAAGGCTTCGATAAAATTCTAGGGATCATGCTAAGCGGGAAAATGGCCAAGTGGTCACTGATTAGCATCTGCCCTGTTTACTTCCGTCCGCAGGATGAAGTATTCGTTAAACCAACAACTGCCAAGAAGGCTATAGCGCATTTTGAGCTACAAGACCTTCACTATAGGCCGCAACCTTCATGGGAATTCTATGAAAAATTTCGCTCAGTGATTAACGAGATGAAGACGAAAGTTGATTCATCCTTATCACCAAACAGTGCTGCGTTTACCGGGTTTCTTATGATGAGCATGGCAGCAATGGAAGAAGCCGAATTTTAAGGCTGCATTAGACTGAAGAGTTAATAGTGTTAGAACTAAGACAAACTGCGAGCATTGCTACAAAGATCTACTACCGCCGTCTGCGCAGGCCCTTATTTGCACCTGTGAATGTACGTTCTGTAGCCATTGCGTAAAGAATGCACTCTATAATGTTTGCCCAAACTGTGGCGGCGGATTCAGCAAACGCCCTATCCGGCCGCGAACTGAAAGAAGACCTGACGTGAGTCTGGAACATCAACACGCCTCAGACAAACATGTACACACTAAGTATTTTGACTAAGAAATAGCTCAGTTCGCCGGCGCCACGAAATCAACTCGTACCGAAGATCGTTAATTAGACATCCCAAAGGCACAACACCATGAAACTACTAGTTCGAAATATGGCACGAAGCACTAGCGAGGCAGATCTTAAAGCTCTATTCGAGTCATTTGGCACAGTTCAATCCTGCTCACTAGTGCTAGACCCAAAATCAGGCGGCTCTAAGGGTTTCGCCTTTATCGAAATGCCCAAGGCCGGCGAATCCAAGGCTGCAGTCAAGAATCTAAATGGCAAGGATGTGGACGGCCACAGGATCAGAGTCAAGAAAGCCGAAAAAGTTGAGAAAACGGAGAAATAAAAACAGGTCAAAGATGACTAGTGTTGGAGATGTGCTGGTATTGTAAATCAGTCTGACACTTTTAGAAGCTTCGACAATACAGCACTATCTGCCCGGCTTTCTAACCAACCGAATGTCCCATTCTCGATCATCTCAGCACTTGCATCAAGAACGGGGTTGATTGCTGCAAAATTCGGTGTCCAACCGAGACTGATTCGATTCGCCCTGCATTCACTAAACTCGGCAAGATTTCCCCCAGGCATGAATGATGCCAGCACATTGAAGGGTTTATCTAAAGAGCCTGTTACGGTTCGCAGTTGATTCGGTGAATTTATGCCGGGCGCATATAGCACGTGGGCACCTGCCTCCTCGAATGCCTGTAGAAGTTTGATCGTATCATCTAGGTCATCAACCCCTCGAAGTAAGTTCTCCGCTAGCGCCGCCAGCACTAGTGGCACCCCAATTCGGCAACAGTCTCGACAGCTACCTGCACTCTCTCGATCGCCTCGGAGAAGTCATATAACTGGCGATGCTCGCGACTAAAGTCTTCAATTGAAAATCCGGCGATACCTGTCTCTGCAAGTCGCTTAATATTTTCAACAACATCGATAATATCTTCAGAATAGCCGTTCTCAAAATCTGCGTTAGTAGGAATATCCGTGGCTACAAACAACGCTCTACAATGCTGCAGCTTCTCTTCGAAGCTTACCTCACCATCTGCTCGATCTAAGGTATAGGCAGAACCCGAACTTGTTGCGCCAACACCTTAAAACCATTGCCTTGCAATAGCTTCGCCAAGCCAACGTCCCTGAGGTTTGGAATTATCCATGAAGTTTTGGACTGATGTGGGCTCGCAAAATCCTCACACTTCTGAATTTGAGTAGCCACGAAGCCCCTGAAGAGTAGCCGCTACTTGAGATGCAAGTGCGTTGACTAAGAAAAAATTGACTTGAATATAAAGAAGAATACTATGGAAATTGCTGCACCTACAGGTAGCGTAACCACCCAGGATAGAAATATTCTACCGACAACATTGAGATTAAGAGCGCCGATGCCACGAGCTAGGCCTACTCCCAATACCGCGCCTACCAGCGTGTGGGTTGTCGACACTGGGATTCCTGTGCCAGAGGCTACCACCACTGTAGTCGCAGCGGCCAATTCTGCGGCAAAGCCACGACTGGGCGTAAGTTCAGTAATGTTTCTGCCGATGGTCGCTATCACCTTGTAGCCCCACATCGCCAGACCCGCGACTATGCCGCCACCGCCTAAGATCAGTATCCAAAATGGCAGGCCGGATTCCTCAGCAAATACGCCGCCACTTTGTACCACACCGTTCACAGCAGCCAGCGGCCCGATGGCATTTGCGACGTCGTTCGATCCATGGGCGAAAGCCATCGAGCAGGCAGTGAATATCATCAACACACCAAATACTTTTTCGACACTTCCAAAGTTAAAGTTATCATTCTCCGCTGAAACTTCTTTAATACCGCGAAGCAGAAAGATACCGAGGATCATCGCTAAGATTCCTGCTCCTATCGCCATCAGCAAAGACTGACCAAAGCTGAAGTCCAATCCCACATAACGCAGCCCCTTTACCAGAGTAACCATTGCAATCATGAAGCCCACCAAAAAAATATAGAACGGGACGTATTTTTTTGCGTTAGCGAAGGGATCATCCGTATCGAGAACAAGTTTCTGCACGCTACGGAATATAAAGAAAGCGATGATGCCAGAGCACATGGGAGAAACAACCCAGCTCGCCACAATGGCCCAGACCTTACTCCACACGACTGCATCAACCGAGATACCGACAACCGCAAAACCTACGATTGCCCCGATAATTGAATGCGTTGTAGAAACCGGCCAGCCATAGTGAGAAGCAATCAATAGCCAGGTACCCGCCGCTAAGAGCGACGAAAGCATGCCGTAAACTAAGAGTTCGGGAGAATCCGTAAACCCAGCTTTCTCGATATCTATGATGCCGCTACGAATAGTAGAGGTCACTTCCCCACCCGCTAGGTAGGCGCCTGCAAATTCAAATATCATAGCGATGAATATCGCCTGTCTAATTGTGATGGCCCCGGCACCAACCGAAGTACCCATCGCATTGGCTACGTCATTCGCACCCACGCCCCATGCCATGAAGAAGCCGAACAAACAGGCCATGATCAGAAATATAGTACCGTATTGAGAAATTATGTCGGACATGTATCACCCAGCTTGTGAAGCTTTATTACTCATCATTATTCATCTTATCGCGCAATCAATAGCAGTAGCCGAGCGCCCACACTTTCTGAAATATCAGCCAGGTCGCCAATCTGGTCGATAATTTTGTAGAGAAACATCACGTGTACCGGAGGCAGAGAGTCCTCTAACTCATACAGCTTCGCCCTAAGCTTAACCTGACTTACATCGGTTTGGTGTTCAAGCTCATCCAGCTCACTAATCAGGCCCTCAACAAGATCGACCTCTCTCCCGCGAAACCCTGCCTCGAGCAGCTCGTCCAGTTCGTTGATAACCTTGAGAGCTTGCTTCGATGCGAGCAGGCTCTCGTTGTAATAATCGCGAACCTCCTGCACCAAACTCTCAGGAATCTCCATACGCCTGCCTAGCATTAACCCAGCTATATCTTTCGCGCGATTCGCCAACTTATCTTGTGTATGCAACAGCTCTAACAAATCTGTTCTGGATACTGGAAGAAACAAACTCTTAGGCAGGTTAGTGCGCACATCGCTTTTAAGATCGTCAGCTATATTTTCCTGACTCCGAATTTCTTGCTGCACAGCAAGAGCTGCCTCCCAGTCTTTAATGAAACTCGCTTCTAGAAATTCACCCAACAACTCGACACAATGGGTAGCTATCGCCATATGTTCCTGAATAGGCCTGATCGGAGAACGCCCAAAGAGAGCGCTTAGTGTAGGTGCCATAATTTTGATCCCATTATCTGCTCGGATTATAGTTTTAGTCTTTAGAGAAGACTACAGTTTTTTCATGCTTTCGAAGATTATTTGAGCGGTTTTCCGCAATCCATTTGAGAGCGGTCATGGCCGAACTATCAACGCCAAAGAGGAATAGCAATTGCCATGCAAAAGAGTGGTGGTACACTACTGGTCTCATCAAAACAACAATAATGAGGAGTGGGCATGGGCAATCTCACGACGCAGTTGCGGCACTTGGCGACAGCGACACTTAGCGGCTTGTTCTTAGCTACAAGCGGCAGTTTTGCCGAAGATGCGGGCAATCTCTACAATACCAATTTTGATATCAATGCTGGCCTCCGATATTTCGAGCGGCAGTGCTCGCGTTGCCACGGCTTCGATGCAAAGGGCAACGATGAGACTGGCGCGCCAGACCTTACGGGCAGATTGGCCCGCGCCAGCTCCGATGTCGGTATATACAACATCATCCGCACCGGCATTCCTGGCACCGCCATGCTCCCTGTCGCAGCTGACCTACCTGACGCCCAGGTTTGGCAGCTAGTGGCCTACATAGGCTCCCTAAGCACCAATCCTTCGAACATCGACTTGCCTGGCTCGGTCACCGGTGGCGCCCGCCTGTTCACGGGCAAGGGAGACTGCAACAGCTGTCACATGATCGACGGACAAGGCGGCCGACTAGGTCCCGACCTTTCTAGGATTGGTGAACGACGCAGTCCAGAAGAATTACTTAGCGATATGCTCAATCCCCATACAGACGTTGCGCCGCGCTGGTGGACAATGCGCGTAACAGACAACAATGGCACTGTTAGAGAGGGGCTGCGCATGAATGAGGACAGCTTCTCATTGAGAATAATGGATGAAGATTCGAATCTTTGGTCTTACCCGAAGAATCAGATTGCATCCTTCGAACGGCTCGAAACGTCTACCATGCCGAGCTATACACAGACTTTGTCCGACAGCGAAGTAGATGACCTTGTGGCCTATCTATTTTCTCTGCGAAAGGAGAACTAAGTATGAACAAATTATCTCTATTGCTATGTGGCATTTTTCTAGCGTTACCTCTTCAGGCTCAGGAAGATCCGTTTCAGACTGTTATAACACCTGCGTTTAGTCCAGTGACATGGGAGCGCCTCGTTAATGCTGAGAGTGAGCCTGAGAACTGGATGATGTACTCCGGCACTCTGGACAGTCAGCGCTACAGCCGACTCGATCAGATCAACACGGGCAATGTGACAGAATTAGAAATGAAATGGTCGTATCAGATACCCGTGATCGACCGCGCGGAAACAGTGCCTACTGTCGTCGACGGCATCATGTTTATCACTGAGGCACCTAGCAATCTTACTGCAGTTGACGCGCGAACCGGTCGAGTATATTGGCGTTATGACCATGAGCTACCAGAAGATTTACGTATTTGCTGCGGAAGAAATAATCGAGGTGTAGCCATACTTGGTGAAACGCTTTTCATGAGCACTCTTGATGCTCACCTCGTTGCCATCGATGCGCGTACGGGAAATGTTCTCTGGGACGTCGAGGTAGCCGACTACGAAGCCGGCTACAGTAAGACTGCCGCGCCACTAATCGTAAAAGACAAAGTTGTTACCGGAATCGCCGGCGGCGAGTTCGGCATACGCGGCTTCATCGACGCCTATGATCCCGTTACCGGCGAACTTGAGTGGCGCACCTATGCCATCCCAGGCCCGGGAGAGCCTGGCAACGATAGCTGGTCCGGTGACTCATGGAAAACTGGAGGCGCCGCTACATGGATCACCGGCTCCTACGATCCAGGCCTGAATCTCATCTACTGGGGCACGGGCAATCCCGGTCCGGACTGGAATGGCGATGTTCGCCTCGGTGACAATCTCTATTCCGATTCGGCTCTAGCTCTGAATGGGGACACCGGCGAGATAGCGTGGCACTTCCAATTTACACCTCACGATGTGCATGACTATGATTCAATCCAGGTGCCGATTCTGGCCGATATCGAATATCAAGGCAGCACACGCAAGGTAATGATGTGGGCCAACCGCAATGCTTTCTTCTATACCATCGATCGCGAAACTGGAGAATTTTTGGAAGGAGAAGCCTATGCGACACAGACTTGGGCGCAAGGATTAGACCTGAATGGTCGCCCCATTCCTACTCCCGGCATGGCACCAACTTATGAAGGTATTTTGGTCTCCCCTCCTATCGTCGGCGCTACCAATTGGTACTCGCCCGCCTATAGCCAGCAGACAGGATTATTCTATGTCACCTCTTTCGATGGCGAACAGGAGTTCTTCAAGCGTGACGAGGACTACGAGGAAGGCGAGCGCTTCACGGGCGGTGGCGGTCGCTACAATCAGCCGATGGATGCATTCCATAGCTCCATTCGAGCAATCAATCCTGCCACTGCACAAATCGAGTGGGAATTTCCCATCATGCCCCGCTCCTCGGCAGGTATAACCACAACCGCTGGCGGTATCGTATTCACCGGTAGCGCAGATGGTTATTTCTTCGCACTAGATGCAGCCAGTGGCGAAGAACTCTGGCATATCTCTCTAGGCGCGCGAGTGCATGCAGCCCCTATGACATATGCTATAGACGGACAGCAATTCGTAACGATCGCATCCGGTAACGTGGTTTATACCTTCGGGCTAAAAGAAAACTAATTTAAGACGCTCAAGCTTATGCACACCTTCGCGGATCCAATAAAATACGCCTCTCGAATGGCGGCCACGAAAACGGCAGTGATAGACGGTGCTGAGTCTGTAAACTTTGCCGAATTGCATCGCCGTTGCCGTCTCCTAGCTGGAGCCCTGCGAGATCTGGAATTAAACAAGGGAGACAGAGTCGCAATCTTAGCGAACAATGGCCAGCGGTATATTGAAACCTATATGGGTGTGCCCGCCGCTGGCTTAGTAGTTGTGCCTCTCAATACCCGTCACGCAATGGCAGAACTAAAATACGCCCTCGAAGACTCGCAGACAAAGGTACTACTCATCGACCGTGATCCGGGCGAACTAGCTGACTATGTAGAACATGTCATCATGATTCCCGATAGCTATGACACGATGTTAAATCAGGCGGTGGAAATAGAGCTCGGAATTAACTTAGAGGAAAGCGACCTAGCCGGCCTGTTCTATACAGGAGGTACTACCGGCAAGTCCAAGGGCGTGATGCTAAGCCATCGCAATCTCATCGCGAATACGTTTCACTATCTCGCATCAGTTCCGCAGAAAGAAGATGATGTAATGCTGGTGATGGCGCCACTGTTTCACGCAGCAGGCTCTACAGCCGTAATCGCCAATATCTGGACCTTGGGAACGCAGGTGACCCTCGCAGCATTCGATCCGAAAACTGCCTTGGACCTGATTGAAGAGCATGAGATAACAGAGAGTCTCGGGGTTCCAATGATGCTAGCGGCTATCGCAGAAGAACAGCATATACGCCCTCGAAAAACCGGCACTTTAAAAATGCTTGCACACGGTGGATCGCCGATAGCAACAGAGGTCCTGCGTCGCACTCATAGCGCCTTCCCTACTGCAGAACTCATTGAAGTTTATGGGGCAACCGAGCTTTCCCCTCTCTGCACGGTACTCAACAATGAACAAAGTCTGATCGATTCTCCACTAGCGCGATCCTGCGGCCGACCTGTGCTAGGCAATGAAATCGACATATTAGGCCCGAATGATAGCCCTCTTTCTTCTGGAGAAATTGGCGAAGTGGTAGTACGCGGCCCCAACGTAATGCAAGGCTACTGGAACAAGCCTGAACAGACGGCAGCGGTACTTAAAGATGGCGCTTATTGGACTGGAGATCTCGGCTATATGGATGATCAGGGCTATGTCTTCTTGGTGGATCGCAGCAAAGACATGATCGTTACCGGCGGAGAAAATGTGTACTGTACTGAAGTTGAAGAAGCCCTTTACCAACACCCAGCCATTCTCGAAGCGGCGGTATTTGGCGTTCCAGATGATAAGTGGGGAGAAGCTGTCTGGGCGGTAATCGTACCGCGAGAAGGAAACGAAATAGAACCGGCACAGGTAATTGAGTTCTGTCGCGAACGGGTGGCTGGATACAAGGTTCCCAAAGGAATCGATGTGCAGCTCGAACCACTACCCAAGTCAGGGCCGGGAAAAGTTCTTAAGAGAGAACTCAGAGCACCCTACTGGGAAGGTCAAGAGCGCTCCGTTAACTAACAATCCAAATAAGGCGCAACCTCTGCCGCTCTATTGCGCTTTCTATAAGCAATTGCCTGTCCAATTAGGTAAGAAAGCAGCCCCACCGCGATTCCCGTCACTATTGCCTCTGTAATCACTCCACCAAACATTTCAGGGTAAACAAAGAAACCTGCAACCGCCGTAAACGAGCCTAGAACCAATGATACGGCCCAAGGTTTAGTAGTCTTATCAAGCCATAAGGCTATTGTTGCTAATACGCCGGCAACAATCCCTCATCAGCGACGCCACTAACCAATGACTCAGCCCTAACAGAAGTATCTTTCACTGAACCATAGTAAACAAACTAGCCGCGTTGCCTCAGAAATGTTATCCATATAGGGTTTGATTTGTTGAACACTCGTAGTTGGGTCGCTAATCTTCTCTGTTTTAGGTTCCGCATCAGATTAGGTGAGTAAATTTCGTCATAGTATGTTGCTCCTCTTTGATTCTTTGTACAGGCCCAATAACGGCTTCTTTATATTGCAATTGTTACTCACAGCAAACCGTTGTCTCTATATCTTTTAACTGATCACAATCAACTTTTGAGGTATCCATCTAGTCTCTCCCTCGCACCCGGCGCTGGACTGCCTGTATCGACTAACAGTACGGTGCAATCAACTCCTCACTTATCTGCCACAAGCGCTTTGCATCTGCATCGGTAGCAAATTTTGCAGTCTCTGCGCGCTTGCCCTCGTAGAAGTAATGTCCCTCTGGCCCCTTACTCGCGCGATCTTCCGAGCTCGCTAGCCAAATCAAGGTAGATGATCCCTCCACGACACTTTTCATGAAGGGATACAAGATTAATCCCAGCAGTCGCGCCAGCGCGCCCCCCTTCTTCCATATCGGCGTCCTAACCGCACCTGGATGGAAAGAGCTGGCAACCACATTATCGCCAACGAGACGATGCTGCAATTCTCGTGCGGTCAATAAATTCATCAGTTTCGAACGCCCGTAGGCCTTCAAAGTACTATAGCCTTCCTTGAGCCCTAGATCATCGAAATCTAAGGCGCTATTGAAATGCCCATAAGAACTAGTAAAAACAATTCGCGCTAGGTCTTCACCCGCCCCATTCAGAATTGCCGGCAATAATTTCTTAGTCAGCAAGAAGCAGCTCAAATGATTACTCACGAATGTGGTTTCAAAGCCTTCTTTGGTAACCATCCTGCTGCCGTTCGCACCCCCAGCGTTATTGCACAGCACATCAATCTTAGGAATATCTCGAAGCAAATTATCCGCCATCAGGCTAACGCTCGCCAATGAGCTGAAATCCGCCAGATAGAGACTAATATTCTCATTGCCCGTGGTCGCAATTATCTGAGCAACCGCTTCGCGTCCCCTTTGTTCGTTTCGGCAGACCAGCGCCACATTCGCTCCCAACTGCGCAAAGCGCCGTGCCGAAAAAAGGCCTATCCCGCTGTTCGCTCCCGTTACTACATAATTTTTCCCGCTTAACGTTGCTTGGCTCATCTACGCTTCTCTATTTCCTGCTAGTTTAAGGTTTTCGAATACTACACTGAAATCGGTCTCACCTACCCGATTTTGAATTTTCCCAGCACTTGAGATTCACGGTGATCTCCTCGTGAACGGCACTGCTGCTTATACAGCGCGGCTAGTCATTTTCCAATAAGCAGCGGAATCTTGTACTATTGCACGACACTACGAGGCGATTTCGCAGCTGAGTAAAAACTTCCGAGCCCCATCCTATGAGCAACACAGCAATAAGTAGATTTAAAGTCCCTGAACTCGATGAATTACCTGAGGATATGAGGCAGCGCATCCTAGCCGTCCAAGAGAAAGCTGGCTTTATTCCGAACATTTTTCTCGCCCTAGCTCACAGGCCCAGTGAGTTTCGCGCATTCTTCAGTTACCACGACGCGCTCATGGAGAAATCAGAAGGCCTCACCAAGGCTGAACGCGAAATGATCGTGGTGGCAACCTCTGGAATCAATCAGTGTATCTACTGTGTCGTTGCACACGGGGCTATCCTGCGCATTCGTGAAAAGAACCCACTTATCGCCGATCAGGTTGCAACTAACTATAGAAAAGCTGATATAACGGCGAAGCAAAGCATGATGCTGGATTTTGCTGTCAAAATATCGCAGCAGGCCAATGAAATCGGCGAATCGGATATACAGACTTTGCGCGAGAATGGGTTCGCCATGGAGGAAATCTGGGACATTGGCTCTATCGCAGCCCTATTCGCTCTGTCGAACCGGCTCGCCAATATGGCTGACATCAAGCCAAATCCCGAGTTCTACAACATGGCTAGGAGTGAAATCGACTAGGAATCAGTAACTAGGTACTCAAGTTGCTCAATTGATCCTAGTTTATCCCCATGTTTGTCTTCCCCTGATACCTTGCTGATTGTAATCTTCTAGAGCTAAGCACTGACAACTGGGCTCGCGGATAATTAAATAAAAATAGAATATTCCCTGCACGCAATTAGGACGTCGCGGGGATAATCTTAAAGGTATCCGGTACTGAGCAGTAGCGACGACAAATTAACCGCTAAGTCGGCGACCTCTTACGCACTAGCATTCTCTGTTCGCCGCTCATCACCAACTGTCGATGTTGATTGTGCACTGTGCTGCTCAAGACAATCACGCCGGTTGTCTTCCCGGGAATCAGCTCGCTTATTTCTAGTGCAGGATAAACTGTATCTCCACAATATACTGGCCCTAGAAATTTCGAACTCTGTTCTATCAGCCCTATCAAACTTTCCTCGAGAACGTGCGGCAGCATGCCCGCTCCCGGAGCTGTCTGTATCGCCACCTGAAATCCATGAGCCAGCATATGCGGATGGCCCTTTTTCCGACAGTATTCCACATCATAATGTATTGGGTGGTTGTCTCCTGAGGCAAGTTGAAATGCTGCAAAGTTTGCGTCGCCAAGAGTCCTCGACGGAATAACGAAACGCTGACCTACACTCATGTCCTCGAAGTAGCTCGAATCGGCCAACGTATGCTGCGCAGGGTCAAAATCTGGGTCGATATCTCTCATGCTTAAATCACTCTCCTTCAATTTTATAAATTCTGCATCAATCGGCCCCAGTCGCGAGGATAGTTGCCTGGAAACTATTATCCAATGGAGCAAATAATGATAGGCTCCAAGCAGTTAATAATAGAAGCCAATTTACCATGAATTATTCGAAAATCACCGGCGCCTTATGCGCCTCAGTTTTATTGTCACTAGGACTTGCATCAAGCAACCTCTTTGCTGACGATTTGAATGAGAAAGTTCTCACCTTACGAGAGCGGGCCACCGTCGAAAACCGAATTCTCGAGGAACGTTTAGACGCTCTAGTACCGCAGCTAATGCAGCGAGAAGACATAGATGCATGGGTACTGATTGCCAGAGAATACAATGAAGATCCCGTTCTAAAGACTATGCTGCCAGCAACTTGGCTCAATGCGCGCAGACGAACAGTACTCATGTTCATCGATCATGGTGACTCGCGCGGAGTCGAGCGATTCGCGATCGCACGTTACGCCGTTGGCGAACTATTTCCTGGAGCATGGAATCCTGAGGAACAGCCAGATCAGTATCAACGTATCGCAGAGCTTCTGACCGAGTTTAATCCAAGCAAGATAGCTCTGAACTTTTCAGACACCTATGCGCTCGCCGATGGCCTTACCTATTCAGAACAGAAGGACTTCAGTGCGGCACTTTCTAGCGAATTGCAGGGCAGAATCGTATCTGCCGAAAATCTAGCGGTAGGCTGGCTGGAAACGCGAACAACGTCTGAGATGGAAGTATACAAAGATGTAATGACTATCGCGCACGAGATAATAGCAGAAGGTTTTACAGCAGCTGTTGTTAAGCCCGGCGAGACTACTATTGACGACCTTGCCTGGTGGTACCGTCAACGAGTGAGCAATCTAGGCTTAGATACTTGGTTTCATACAGGAATCGAATTGATGCGATCGGATGCATCACAACTAGCTATCGGTGACGATCCGGATAACAAAAATATCTTTCACAAAGGAGACCTGATTCACATCGACTTCGGTATCAGTTACCTAAACTTGCAGACAGACACACAGCAGAACGCCTATATTTTGAAGGACAACGAAACTACTGCACCAGACTATCTTGTTGAGGCTTTGCATAAAGGTAATGAACTGCAAGACATTCTAACCGACAACTTCCAAGTCGGCCGCACCGGCAACGAGATACTGCAGCGCACCCGAGAACAAGCGATAAGCGCTGGCATAGAGCCCATTATCTATACGCATCCGATCGGCCTGCATGGTCACGCGGCAGGCACCACTATCGGCATGTGGGACA
>Ga0302118_10001220_pt1 | contig 12652 bp, 15 predicted proteins | sample AG5_331_MG_FD_203126 | JGI IMG/M metagenome (GOLD analysis project Ga0302118, IMG submission 203126) | Marine microbial communities from Western Arctic Ocean, Canada - AG5_33.1 | ecosystem: Environmental > Aquatic > Marine > Oceanic | place: Canada: Western Arctic Ocean | collected 2017-10-01 | reverse complement strand
TTAGTGATGTGGGGTGCGCCAAATGACTTGTCGATAACAACGTTTCTACCCCTAGGGCCTAATGTTACTTTAACAGCGTTGGCAAGTGTGTTAACACCATCCAACATTAAATCTCTGGCTTCTGAGCCAAACTTTACGTCTTTTGCTGACATTTTATATCTCCTTAATCTTCGATAACTGCAACGATTTCATCTTCGCTCATGACAAGAAGTTTTTCCTCGTCAATAGTGATTTCTGCGCCTGAATATTGGCCGAACATAACTGTGTCGCCAACTTTCACATCCAAAGGGATGACTTTACCATCAGCGCTAATTCTGCCGTTACCGGCAGCAACAACTTCGCCTCTTGAAGGTTTTTCAGTTGATGAATCAGGGATGATTAGACCACTTGCCGTGGTTTTCTTTTCTTCTACTCTACGCACGATAACACGATCGTGTAGTGGACGGATTTCCATACTTTCTCCTAGTATTGAACGAAAAATTGTCTTTGAAGGTTTTAGGCTTCTAGACTTTCTTTAAGCTTTTTAATCGCTTTGTTTTCAAGCTGACGTACTCTTTCTGCAGAAACGCCATACTTGTCTGCTAAAGTATGTAAGGTCATTTTTTGTTCTTTCAAGTACCTGGATTGTAAAATATCCATACTTCTTTCATCTAGGGCTGAAAGCGCCTGATAAAGCTTGTGTTGTTGGTCTCGCTCGGAGTTATCGCTGAGCAATAATTGCTCTGGTGTTTGGCCTGGATCAGCAAGATACTGTTCTGGCGTGTAAGAATCCTCATCATCGTTAACTTCAAAAGCAATATCATTGAGCTGTAGTCGAGACTCCATTTCAATGACATCTTTTGTTTTAACACCAAGATCGGTTGCAATTTTCTCAGCTTGATCGTTAGTCAGTGCTTTAAAAATGTGGGATTTAGCTTGTTTAAGTTTAAAAAATAATTTGCGTTGCGCTTTGGTAGTCGCAACTTTAACAATTTTCCAATTTTTGAAAATATACTCATGAATTTCTGCTCGAATCCAATAAACAGCAAATGAGGAGAGTCTGACTTTCTTGTAGGGGTTGAAGCGTTTGACAGCTTTCATTAGTCCGATCGTTCCCTCTTGAATTAAATCTGCCTGTTCTAGGCCGTAACCCTTGTAACCATGCGCAATAAAAGCAACAAAGCGCATATGGGCTAAGACAAGTTTTCTTGCCGCAGATAGGTCGCCATTGTCAAACAGTTCAACAGCCAGTTCGTGCTCTTGCTCTGGTGAGAGGATTGGGGGGTACTTTTGTACCTGTATGCCAGTAGTTGTATTGGCAGTTGATAATGCAAATTCACTCATAATTTCTTTTATTAAGTAAGATGTAAGCGATAATTAGAGCTGATATTATACCTAAATCTATTGTTATATCAATTGTTTGAGTAAATCGTTGTGTCTGTAGGATTGCTCTTGCGTTGTAAGTCTTGAGGAGAGGATAATGTGCTTTAAGTCGTTCAGTGCAGTAGCAAAGTCATCGTTAATAATGACAAAGTCAAATTCATAAAAATGACACATCTCAGCCTCAGCCTCAGCCATTCTTTTATCGATAATTTCTTGACTGTCTTGACCCCTTCCCTGAAGGCGCGAAAGTAGTGCTTTTTTTGAAGGAGGTAGAATAAAAATTGATAACGCTGCTTCGTTTTCTTTGACTTGTTTTGCACCCTGCCAATCGATCTCTAAAATGACATCTTTATTTTTTCTAATCTCATCATTAATTGATTTTTTAGAGCTTCCGTAATAATTATCAAACACTTTTGCATATTCTACGAAAGCATTTTCTGAAGCCATAGTTTCAAAAATATCTTTAGAGACAAAGTGGTAGTTATCGCCATTTTTTTCTCCAGACCTTGGTTGGCGGGTTGTGTGTGATACTGAGACGCACAAATTGGGTACATCGTTGATAAGAGCTTGCACAAGAGAAGTTTTGCCGCAACCCGAGGGAGCAGAAATAATAAATAAATTAGCCATTTTCTGGAGTAAAGCCTTTAATGTCGTCTAAATCATCTGACGCAAAGAAGTATTTTTCCATTTGCTCTTTTAAGTAACTTTGAGCATTTGAGTCAATCAGGCTTAAGTTGTTTTCATTGATTAGCAAGGTCTGGTGATCGAGCCACATTTGCCATGCCTCTTTTGAAACGTTTTCGAAAATTCTTTTCCCCAATTCTCCGGGGTAGGGCGCACGTTCTAGAGATGCAAGTTCTTTATTTAGTTTAATACAGTGTAGTGTGTTCATAGATGTTTAACTCTCAAACCCATAACATACAAACTTGCAAAATATATTCCAGCAGAAAAGAAGATGGTTCTGCTTAACATACTGACTCTTTGTAAAGCATCTGCTTGTATGAATGAATCTGTTGTAGGAGATACGTAGTAAATATAGCCCAACATTATAATGCTTGATAATCCTACTTTAATAAGCATTTTATAAAAATCTGGTTTAAGTTGAAAAATTGACTGTTTTTTTAAAAAATAATACAACAAAAAAGCATTGAGAATGGCAGATATTGAGGTTGCAGCTGCCAAACCATCGTGACCAAAATAATGCGCTAAAATCAGATTGAGAATGATGTTGCTTGTCATTGCTGCAATACCAGCTTTAACTGGAGTTTTAGTATCACCTCTGGCAAGGAAAATCGGAGCAAGAATTTTAACCGCAATAAAAGCAACCAAGCCAGCTCCGTAAGCTTGAAGGCTCAAAGACGATTGAAAGGCATCATTTGCACTAAAGGCATCGTATTGAAATAGGGTGATGATCAAGCCATCAGAGAGCATAACAAGACCAACGGAAGATGGTAGTCCTAGTAGTAAGCCGTAAAGTAGCGCCTTGTCGATAGTTTTCGAAAAGCCTTTAGAGTCATTTTTTGCATAATAATTACTTAATTTAGCAAGTGCTACCGTCGCTAAAGCAATACCAATTAAGGCCAAAGGTAACTCCAATAAACGGTCAGAATAATACAACCAAGAGACACTTCCGGCTACAAGTGTTGACGCGATCATGGTGTCTATCAGTAGATTGATCTGGGAAACAGAAACACCAAAAAGTGCTGGTAGCATACGTTTTTTTAAAATTGTTATTGCTGGATGTGGACCAAATCTTAATTTCGGCAAGCGGTGAAGTTTTCGCAAAAAAGGTATTTGAAAAATAAGCTGGGCGATACCGCCAATTAATACCCCCCATGCGAGAGCCATAATCGGTGTTTCTAAGTATTTTGCAAGAAAAATTGCGCTAAGTATTAACGAAATGTTTAATAGAACAGGCGTGAATGCGGGCACGCTAAAATTGTCATAAATGTTTAGAATGGCGCCAGAAAGTGCAGTTAGAGAGATGAGTAGTAAGTAAGGAAAAGTAATTCTAAGCATGTCAGAAGCTAAGAAGTAATGACTTTGATCGGTTTTAAAATAAAAACCCCAAGCAAATATAAACATCACCAGTGGTGCCAGCAACACAACCACAATAGTAATCAGAATAAGAACGCTTAAAAGTTTGGTTGCTATGTGGTTAATAACAGCTTGTAACTCATCATCATTTTGATTTATTTTAATGTCAGCTAAAATGGGAATAAAGGCTTGAGAAAAAGCACCTTCAGCAAAAAGACGGCGAAAGAAATTAGGAATTCGAAAAGCAACAAGAAAGGCGTCAGAAAGCCCATTAGCGCCAAAGTATTTAGCAATAATAAAGTCTCTAACAAGACCTAAAATTCGCGAAAACAAAGTCATCACAGTAACAACACTGCTAGACTTTATAAAAGATTTTGTCATGATGTTTGGTGGCGTTTATTCGTCTGCTGGTCCGCGCATGATGCCTACTCTTGAATTGCGAATGCATTCAACAAATTGCATCACTTCACGACTGTCTGCTTCTGATTCTTCGAGTTCTGTTAAGGCGCTATCAAGAAGTCTACCTTGTGATTCTCGATAGACGATTTTGAAGGCGCGCTTAATTGAGGCGATTGAGCTTGAGCTGAACCCGCGACGTTTCATACCCACTGAGTTAATGCCCCTAATTTTTGGATGAACGCCAGCAGCAATCATGTAATCAGGAATGTCTTTATTGACTTGAGAGCCCATACCAACATATGTATGACGACCAATCATACAAAATTGCTTAACCAGCACAAATCCACCAAGAATTGACCAGTCAGCGATGTGAACGTGCCCAGCTAGAGAGGCGTTATTTGACATAATGATATGATTACCTAATTGACAGTCATGAGCAATATGAACATACGACATAAGCATATTATTAGATCCCACTCTCGTTAAAGAGTTTTCTTTTTCTGTACCTCGATTGATGGTGCAAAATTCACGTATAAGGTTATCATCACCTATTATTAAGTTGCTTTCTTGACCCTCTTGGTAAGTTATGTCTTGAGGGTCTCCACCTATTGAGGCAAAAGAGTGAATGTGGTTGTTCTTGCCAATTTTTGTGGGGCCAGAAATAACCGCATGAGAATTTACAACAGTACCGGCACCGATTTCAACATTGGCGCCAATCACTGCATAAGCGCAAATTGTTGCGTCTGGGTGAACCTTTGCGCTTGGGTCTATAATTGCTGACGGATCAACGGACATGGTGTTATTCTGCGGCTTTTTGAGTACACATGAGGACTGCAGAAGTAACCAATACACCATCAACTGTGGCCTTACAGTCAAACTTCCACATACCTCGCTTGACAGCCATTACTTCAACCTTAAGTAGGATTTGGTCTCCTGGTTCAACAGTGCGCTTAAAGCGGACTTTGTCAATTCCAACCAACATATAGATTTGACCATCAATGGGTTTTCCAACTTCAGATTTGAAGGCCAAAATGCCTGTTGCTTGAGCTAATGCTTCCACGATTAAAACCCCTGGCATAATTGGTTGTGCAGGAAAATGTCCAGTGAATTGAGGCTCATTAAAGGTAACGTTCTTGATTGCGGTTAGGGTTTTCCCGGCTTCAAAATCAAGAACACGGTCTATCATTAAAAAAGGGTAGCGGTGAGGTAGAAAGTTTTTTACCTCATTAATATTCATTTTCATAATTATTTTTTAATGTCTTTTAATTTAATATTCATAGTTTTGGCAATTTTATCAAGTTTTATTAACCATACACCAACCTTTTTCCAGCCTTTATGTGTCATTAAAGGGAAGAAGCCAGTATAGATTCCAGATTTGCTAATATTTTTATCTACGGTACTTGTGGCGTTGATTGTAACATCATCAGCGATTTTTAAATGACCTACAATGCCAACCATGCCACCAATCATGCACCGCTTGCCAATAATCGTACTTCCGGCAATGCCGGTTTTTGCAGCAATGGCGGTATTTTCACCTATGATGACGTTATGGGCAATGTGTACAAGGTTGTCGATTCTGACACCATCGTGAATCTCGGTGTCGTCAATAGTGCCTTTGTCAATAGTGGAATTGGCACCAATCGTAACATTGTTGCCGATAATAACTTTACCCAAATGAGCAATCGTTTGCCAGCTTTTATCATCATTTTTTGCATTGCCAAAGCCTTCTGAACCAATTACGGCACCTGAGGAAATAACACATGAATGACCCAATTCAGAATCCTTATGAATAACAACGTTAGCGAAAATATGCGAATGACTTCCAATTTTTACATTGTCTTCTATAATACAATTTGCATCGATAATGGTGTTTTCACCAATACTCACATTTTTACCGATGACACAACCCGAACTTATTGATACGTTGTCGACTTGAGCTGTTGGATCAACTATCGCATTATTAACCTCTTGCTGAGCTAAGTTAACTTGTTTAAAGTGATGACTAAGTTTAGCAAAAGCTAGATAAGGGTTTGAAACTAAGAGGGCGTTTGTATTGCAGTGCTCATGGAATTTTGGGTGAAGGATAACAGCACCAGCTTTTGTTTTATTTAAAGTGTCGAGATATTTATTCTGTGTCACATAGCTTATTTGATTCGGATGAGCCTTGCTCAAAGTATTAATCCCTTCAATTTCAATTAATGGGTCGCCGACTAAAGTGCCACCAACTAATTCAGAGATTTTTCCAAGAGTTATTTTCATCAAAATGAATCTTTCATTTTGATGATTATCATATCGCTAATATTAATCTCATCACTAACAAAGGCAACTTCTTGATATAGGATTAAGTCATATTTTTCATCCTTAGCAACTTTGATAATGATGCGATTGATCAGGCTCTGAATGCGATTAAGAGCATTCAGCTTTTTTTCAGTTAGTTGTTGCTGCCATAATTCAGTTTCTTTTTTAAAGTAAAGTTCAAGTTTGTTAATGTTTTCAATTTTACTTTGTAAGTTTTCCTTTGATAAGTGCTCTCTAGCCTTTTGAAGGTTAGAGAGCAACAAGTTAATATGATCGAGTAAATCCAATAATTCTTGTTTTTTTGGTTGAAATTCTTTAGCTAACTGAGCGCTTTCTTGCTGGTATTGAGTCGAGTTGCCAATAATTTTCTCAATGTTAATGTAGCCAATTTTTAAGGTTTGAGCGCTAGCGGTTGCCACCAATAAGGTGCAAATTAAGAGTGCAATGGTTTTTTTCATTGCTTATGTTAGAAGCCTGTACCTAGAGAAAGAGAGAAGTTTTCAATATCATCTCCTGATTTTTTAAGAAGTGGCGTAGCAACATACACACCAATAGCGCCAATTGGACTCATGTAGGCAAATGCAAATCCAGCTGACATGCGCAAATCCTCAAGATCAAGATTTGAGGTGCTTCCGTAAACATTACCCATATCAATAAAGGCGCTCATGCGCATATTGTCACTGTTATCAATAAAAGGAGTTGGTGAAATAATGTTTGCACTAGCTAAGACAGATAATTCACCACCTTTGGCTTTACCATTTGGATAGAGCGGTCCTAGTGTTTTAGAGCCAAATCCTCGAACCGAGCCACTGCCTCCACCAAAATAACGCTTAAAGAAAGGCAACTCTTTTCCGCCATAACCTGTCGCCAGCCCTAAATCTCCCGTGAGTTTAAGAGTTAAATTATTCTTAAGAGGCTTGTAACTCTTGTGGCTAGCATTGGCTATGATGTAGCGATAGTCGCCAAGAGGAAGAGAGACGTCAACGCTGACAGCATTACTCTTGCCATCCGTTGGGTACATGTAATGATTTAGAGTATTTTCATTCCAGTTGATATTCATACTAACTTCGTTGTTACTTGAAGATGCACACTGAGTTGGCTCAAATCCGCTTGCGGCAAAACCAGAACCACAAGTAATGTCATTTTTAGAGGCTTGCACGCTAGCATTAAGCCTGGTGCTTTCGGTTAATGGAACGCCATAACCAAGATTTACACCAGCCGTATCAATTTTATAAGAGTCTGCCATGACATCATTATCATCAAGAGAACTCATAAAGGCACCGTAACTGATGCTGTGCTTTTTGGTGTTGAAGTAAGGATTTTCAAAGAAGAAGCTAATCTTATTATAGGAGTCAGAAAACTTCAATTGTGCATTAAGAGTGTTTCCAGATCCAAGAAAGTTTTTTTCTTTGATTCCAGCATTTAACGAAATGCCGTGATTATTACTATGGGAGATGCCAAAACTCAGCTCACCTGTTTTGGTTTCTTGGACGCTAAAATGAAGGTCAATTTTATCTGGAAATTCTGGCAGTTCATTAGTAGTGATTTGTACATCAGAAAAATAACCAATGCGTCTTAATTTTGTAATTGAATTAACAATGGCAGTTCGTGAGTATAGCCCACCCTCTGAAATACTAATCTCTCTACGAATGACTTCGTCCTGAGTTCTGGTGTTGCCAGAGATTGTGATTCTATTTATATAGACTTTTTTCTTGAGTGAGATATCAATGGTCAGGTTGACTGAGCTTGCAACATCTTTAGTGATGGGGCTCACGTTTGCAAAGGCGTAACCAAGGTCGGTGTAAATATTAACTATTTTTTGAATGCCATCTACAACTTTTTGACGGTTAAAGATATCACCCGTGTTTAAGCTTAATAATTGAACTAAATCTTCAGGTCGTTGATTTTTTAAATCACCTTGAAAAGCAACTGTACCCAATTTATATTGCTTTCCTTCTGAGATTTGAATATCGATGTTAATTTTTTCTTTGTCATCGGAAAGTGAAGTGTCCACTTGAATGATGTTGAAATCCAAAAAACCTTTATTTAAATAAAAGGCTTGCATAGCAGCAATACCTTTATTTAATTCCAATTTCGTAAAGCGATCTTTTTCAGTGAAATAATTAATAAAAATATTATCAGCGACACCAATACTAAATAAATCCAGGAGCTCTTCTTCAGAAAAAGAGTGAGCACCTGTAACGCCCATTGAGCCAATAGTTGATCTTTCACCTTCCGTGATGTCTAGCTCAATGCCCATCCTATTTTGAGAATCTAGATCAAGGTTTTGCTCAATTTTTAAGTTAAAAAATCCCTCAGCATTGTATTGAGATTTCAGCAATTCAAGAAAATCATGAAGTTTCTTCTTGGTATAAAGCCCTCCTGTGGCGAGGTTGTAATCATCAATTGATTTCTCTAGTTTGTCTGAATCAAGAACTTTATCTGAATAATGAAGTACATCTATGTATTTGATGTGAGGGTTTTCTAACAGTGTGATCACCACTATGTCGTCATTAATTGAAACGTCAATATCAGCAAAAAAGCCTGTAGAAAAGAGCGTTTTAATAATTTGATCAGAAGTATTTTCAGTAATCTCATCTCCGGGCTTGGAAGAAAGATAACTGAGAACAGTGCTATCTGGGATGGTGCTAAGCCCAGAAAGCTCAATGTTCTTAATAGGAATCGCACTGGCTTGAATTGAAAAAAGTAAGCCAATAAAAAAGCTAAATTGAATAATCTTATTTTTCATAGTTGTTTTTAACAATAGTAAATTTTTGGCTCATTATATACTTGAACGAATCTAGTTGGTTAGATGGAACAAGGGTAATTTTAACAAAATATAGTGTTAGATAGGGAATCTAGCACATAATTATTTTGAGTTAAATCCTACTTGGATGCTAATCTTTGTGACACTTTTTGCAAGTAATCCGTCCAAAGTTGCGCTTGGTTGAGTGCCAAGTGATGCAAGTATGGCCACGAATAGATGCCAGTATCGTGCCCATCGTCAAAATGCAGTACAACGGCATAATTACCCATAGGACGAATATTTTGTATCAGCACATCTTCTTTATTGAGTTGCAGTACTGCATCTTCCGGCTTGTGACCCTGAACTTCGGCTGAAGGTGAGTAAACTCGTAAAAATTCACTTGAAAGAGGGTAATGAAGCCCTTCAAAGGAGACAGTTAAGGTATTTTTTTTCTTATTAAGGGCGATATCGCTAGGTGTGATCATATGATAATTATGTAATTATTTTTATTAAGGCATTATAGAAACCTGAGGTGCGCATGTCGTTAAAATGATGCTATGGTATATTTTACTAAAATGCAAGGCCTTGGTAACGACTTTATTGTTATTGATAATACACAAGGCAACGTTTGCCTCTCATGCGAAGAAATCCGAGATTTGGCTGATCGACATTTTGGAATTGGCTTTGATCAATTGCTCATGGTTGAGCCTGCTTTAAATGTTGGTGTTGACTTTCAGTATACGATTTTTAACTCTGACGGCTCTGAGGTATCTCAATGTGGTAACGGCGCAAGATGTTTTGCTCGGTATGTTTATGAGAAAGATTTAGTCAAAAGCAAGAAGATTGTAGTTGAGACACGTTCAGGCATTATGCACCTTGAAATTAATCGAGACAATACTGTTAAAGTTAATATGGGTGCGCCTGTATTTGACCCTTTAACTGTACCGATCGCTGCCCAACAACCCGCAAAAGAATATAATGTTGAGGGTATTTCTATGGGCGCTTTGTCAATGGGAAATCCTCATGCCGTTGTTGTGGTTGATAGTTTTAATAATGATGATGTCGAGAGTATCGGAAATAAGTTACAAAACTCAGATTTTTTTCCTGAAAGTGCCAATGTTGGATTTATGATTGTTTGTAATAGAACCGAAATCAACTTGCGTGTTTACGAGCGTGGTGTTGGTGAAACTTTGGCTTGTGGTTCTGGTGCAGCAGCAGCTGTAGTACATGGTCAAAAAATGGGGCTTTTAGATGAAAAAGTTACGGTTCATTTAACTGGTGGCGATGCGTTGATTGAGTATCGTGCTGGTGACGATGTCTACTTGTCAGGCCCCGCTGAGTTTGTTTTTGAAGGTGCAATTAAACTCAGAAGTGATAATTTTTAGTTGATCTCAGCACACTGTTGAGAGGTTTCTTTATAAGTTTCAAGATTGATAGCACTGAGCCTCTCTCCCCAGACACAGCCATGATCCATAGGAAAAATGTAATCTACACTGATGTTCTTCAGTGTTGACCAGTGACCAAACAGTATCCTAGTGTTTTTTAAAACCCTATCTTCATGCATAAACCAAGCTTTAAAACCATTAGGCGCTTGATTGATATTCAATTTATGCTCAAACTCTAGCTCACCATTGGTCTTGCAAAAGCGCATTCGCATCATAGCGTTGATGGTGTACCGACAGACGTCATCGTCATTCAAGTAATCAGACTCTTGGTTGGGCTCATTGCCATACATAATAGTGAGAAACTCTTCAACATGACTGCTTTGTAAACGCTTTTCGACTTGCTTGGCTCGCTTAAACGCTTTTGTTTTATCCCAGAGCGGCGGAATCCCTGCATGTACTAGCAATGCGCTGTTATTTTCAATCAGCAGTGGTCTTGTGAGTAAGAAATCAAGAAGTGTATTTTTATCGGGTGACAGCAGTATGTCGTGAAACGTATCTTTTCGGTTTGGGAGGCGTGGTGTCAATGCGCAAGCTAGTAAGTGAAAGTCATGGTTACCAAGAACCATTTGAGCATTATCTTTGAGTGATATGATAAAGCGAAGGGTTTCTAAGGATTTATTTCCACGGTTGACCACATCACCCAAAAAAAATAGTCGATCGCTATCGATGTTAAAGTTGATTTTTTTCAGCAGTTTTTGAAGAGTGTCAAAACAACCTTGTATATCTCCAATGGCGTAGTCCATGTTTAGTGAAGCGTGTATGGTTTACTAAGAACAAATTCTGGAATGATGGCATCAAAACGTTGTCCTTCGTCATTAATCATGCCGTAAGCGCCTTTCATTGAGCCAGTTTCAGTATTAATGATTGCACCTGAGCTGTACTCAAAGCTTTCTCCGGGTGATAGATGGGGTTGCATGCCAATTACACCCTCACCAACCACTTCTTCCACATAACCAGATTCATCTTCTATTAACCAGCGCCTTGTTGTTAATTGGGCGCCACTATTTCCTTTATTAGTGATAGTGATTGTATAGGCGTAGGCATACTGGTTGACAGGGATATTTGATTGATTTGGTAGATAGGTAACCTCTACATCGATGCTAATTTTGTTTTGCATAGTCTTTAGTTAAGTTAATAAATTCATCCACGCTGAGCATTTCTGCACGCTGGGATAAATCAATATCGGTTTGTTGTTGATTGAGAATAGATTTTAAACAATTTCTGAGTGTTTTTCTACGTTGTGAAAATGAGATTTTTACCACTTTTTCTAAAAGCGTTGATTCTGCAAGCGTTGCATCCATTCTGGGTTTTAGGTAGATGATAGCAGATTCAATTTTTGGTTGAGGCTCAAAAGATTCTTTAGGCACATTAAACATCAATTCAACTTCAAAAAAAGCCTGCATCATAACGCTTAAACGCCCATAAGTTTTGCTACCATGTGGCGCGACAATTCTATCAACAACCTCTTTTTGCAGCATAAAAGTCATATCAATAATTTTGTTTCGATGGTTCAATAAGTGAAACAACAGTGGCGAAGAAATGTTGTAGGGTAGGTTGCCTACAATTCTGACTTTTTCTTGCAACTGACCAAAGTCAAACTTAAGTGCATCGGCTTCAATAACGTTGAGGTTGTGATGATTTTGCGATTCTAGCATGGTAATCAAATCTCGATCAATTTCAATAACCTGCATTACTTCGAGGTTTTCAAGGAGCGGTATGGTTAATGCTCCTTTGCCAGGTCCAATTTCGATAAGATTGTCTTTGGGATTGGGTGCAATGGTTGCCACAATTCTCTCAATGATTTGTGAATCAATTAAGAAGTTTTGACTAAATCGCTTCCTAGCTTTGTGCTGCATGATCACTCAGTATATTGAAGTAGGATAGAGCGGTATGGAAACTACCAAGACTGATGTTGCCAGTGCCGGCACGGTTAAGTGCTGTACCGTGGTCCACTGAGGTTCGGAAAAACGGTAAGCCTAAGGTAATATTGGCTGACTTTTTAAAGCCTAGTGTTTTGAGTACTGGCAAACCTTGGTCGTGATACATTGCAAGAACAACATCAACACCCTCTAATGAGTCTGGGGTGAAAGCGGTATCTGCCGGCACTGGGCCAGATAAATGACAACCTTTGGCATTCAATTTTTGAATGACTGGTGAAATTGTTGTCATTTCTTCATCACCCAAATGACCATCTTCGCCTGCGTGTGGATTTAAACCACAAACTAGAATATGAGGTTTGTTTATACCAAAATAACGAAAATCATGATTAATGATCTCAATTACCTCTGTTAAGGAGTCTTGGGTAATGCTATTTGAGACTTGACTTAAAGGGAGGTGAGTCGTAGCCAATGCAACTTTAAGTTTG
>Ga0302118_10001219_pt1 | contig 12660 bp, 11 predicted proteins | sample AG5_331_MG_FD_203126 | JGI IMG/M metagenome (GOLD analysis project Ga0302118, IMG submission 203126) | Marine microbial communities from Western Arctic Ocean, Canada - AG5_33.1 | ecosystem: Environmental > Aquatic > Marine > Oceanic | place: Canada: Western Arctic Ocean | collected 2017-10-01 | reverse complement strand
GTTTTTTTGGCGCATTAGCTTTGGGCATAATTGCCAGCTTAAAGCCCTGTTTTTGGGCCTCTGATAGCCTCTCTTGCGCATTGTATACTGGTCTAACTTCGCCGGCAAGCCCAACCTCACCAAATGCAATCCAATCTTTTGGAATCACTCTATCGCGAAGACTTGAAACAATGGACAGCATCACTACCAAATCGGAAGCTGTTTCACTAACTTTAATGCCACCAACAACATTGATAAAAACATCCTGATCAAAAGTTACGACGCCACCATGTTTATGGAGAATGGCCAGCTGTAATGAAAGTCGGTTCTGATCCATACCAACACAAATTCTTTTTGGTGCGCCGTTTGCCTGATCCACCAATGCTTGTACTTCAATTAATAAAGGTCTGGTTGCTTCTCTGGTAACCATCACCATGGAGCCTGGTGCAGATAGGTTTTCATTGGAAAGAAAAATTGCCGAAGGATTGGTGATTTGCTGCAAACCTTTTTCACTCATGGCAAACACACTGATTTCATTCACAGCGCCAAAGCGATTTTTCACCGCTCTGATGATGCGGTAACGTCCGCCAGCGTCTCCCTCAAAGTAAAGGACGCTATCAACCATATGCTCTAAGATTCTAGGTCCTGCTAAAGAACCACCCTTGGTCACATGACCAATCATCAACACGATGGTGTTTGTTTGTTTTGCAAATTGAGTTAGTTGCGCTGCACAGTCTCTCACTTGAGTAACAGAGCCGGGTGCGGAAGTCGAAGTATCACTCACCATCGTTTGAATGGAGTCAATAACAATAACTTTCGGATTCAGGTTTTTTGCCGTTTTAAATATTTTTTCAAGATAGGTCTCACTCAGCAATTGGATATCTGCATCAATACCCAGTCGAATAGCGCGGTCGCTAATCTGTTGTGCCGATTCTTCACCACTTACATAAAGCGTGTTCTCGAAGGAATTAATAGAGGCTAAAGCCTGAAGAATCAATGTTGATTTTCCAATTCCAGGATCACCTCCTATAAGTACCACAGAGCCTTCTACTAAGCCACCGCCCAAAGTGCGATCTAGCTCACTAAGGCCAGTTGAGAGTCTTGCATTTGCTTGAGTTTTAACTTCATTAAGTGATTGTACTTTTGAAGGGGGAAGATCTTTTAAGCTTTCAGATAGAATTGCCTTTGATGGAGCTACAAACACCTCTTCCAAGGTATTCCATTCTTTGCATTCCAAGCACTGCCCTGCCCATTGATAATGAGTTGCGCCACAATTAGCACATACAAATTCTACTTTTGTTTTAGCCATGGTATTTAAAAGTGTTTATGGACAATTGGAAGCATAACAAAGCATTATGCCCATATGGACAACCCAAAGGTTACTTTTTCATTAATTTATCAATTTCACTTTTAAAGGCCTCAATATCTTGAAATTGTCGATAAACAGATGCGAAGCGAATGTAAGCAACTTCATCAAGGGCTTGAAGCTCTTCCATGACCCACTCACCAACTAATGATGAAAGAACTTCACGATCATTTTGTGCCATTAGACGACGTTCAATTTTTTGAATAGCGGTCTCTATTTTGGCAGTTTCAACGGGTCTTTTTTCTAAAGCTTTGAGCAAGCCTGCGCGTAATTTTTCTTCACTAAAAGATTGCCTTGAACCATCGCTTTTGATTAAACGAGGCAGGTTTAAATCAATGGTTTCTCTGGTGGAGTGTCTCTCACCACAGGAAAGACACTCTCGACGACGACGCACTTGTGAACCATCGTCAAGAAGGCGTGTGTCCAATACTTTTGTATCATCAGATTGACAAAATGGACAGCGCATTTTTTAAAGGTCTCTTTCTTACTTATATACTGGATGTCTTGCACAAAGTGCTTCAACTTTAGATCTAACTTTATCAATCACCGCAGGGTTTTCGATATCATCACAGATGTCACAAATCCAAGTCGCGAGATCACGGCAATCAGATTCGCCAAAACCTCTTGTTGTTGCCGCTGGCGTACCAACACGAATACCACTAGTCACAAAAGGTGATTGCGGGTCGTTTGGAACAGCATTCTTGTTTACTGTAATGTGTGCAGATTCAAGTGCCGCATCAACTGCTTTTCCTGTTAAGCCCTGTGAGATAAAACTCACTAGAAATAAATGATCATCAGTGCCGCCAGAAACAACATCGTAACCACGAGAAATAAAAGTTTCAGCCATTGCTTGCGCGTTAATAACCACTTGCGTTTGGTAAGCTTTAAAGTTTTCACCCAAAGCCTCTTTGAATGCAACGGCTTTAGCAGCAATAACGTGCATTAGTGGGCCGCCTTGAATGCCCGGGAAAATAGCTGCATTGAGCTTTTTCTCGATCTCTTCATTGGCTCTGGCAAGAATCAAACCACCTCTTGGTCCTCTTAGTGTTTTATGTGTCGTTGTTGTTACCACATCTGCAACTGCCATCGGAGACGGATACAAGCCTGTAGCAACAAGACCAGCAACGTGTGCCATATCTACGAATAAGTAAGCACCCACTTGATCGGCAATTTCTCTGAAGCGATTCCAATCAATGATGCGTGAATAAGCTGAGAAACCAGCAATAATCATCTTTGGCTTGTGTTCTTTAGCTAAGCGCTCAACTTCATCGTAATCGATTTCGCCAGTCTCGTCCTTCAAACCATATTGAATGGCATTAAAGTTTTTGCCAGAAAATGAAGGTTTTGCGCCGTGGGTTAAATGGCCGCCATGAGCAAGGCTCATGCCAAGAATCGTGTCACCTGGAACCAATAGTGCTTGGAAAACTGCAGCGTTTGCTTGAGAGCCCGAATGCGGCTGAACGTTGGCATAATCCGCGCCAAAAAGCTCTTTTGCGCGGTCAATGGCTAATTGCTCTACAACGTCTACATGCTCGCAACCACCGTAGTAACGCTTGTAGGGATAACCTTCAGCATATTTGTTAGTCAATTGAGAGCCTTGGGCCTCCATGACTGCTGGAGATGTGTAATTTTCAGAAGCAATTAACTCAATGTGTGCCTCTTGGCGAGCTACTTCAGCATTAACTGCATTGGCAATATCAGCATCAACTACAGACAAAGTTTGGGATTTATCGAACATACTCTTCTCCTATATTAGTAAAGACGAAAGTGAATTATTTTAACCGATAATGCGTTATACGCCAACTTTACAGTATTAAATATATCGATTTACAACAGTAGAAACATTCGAAAACATTTAATATATTTATATTAAATTAAACTAATTCTACTCTTGAGCTCTTTGCTTGAGATTATTTCCTGATTTGGCGCTATATTTGTAGAATTTTGTCAATTATTTCATATGGTAAAGTAAAATGTATGTTTTTAAAGTTGCATCCATTAAATAATGAAAGTATTGGTTTTAGGTGGCGGTGTTATCGGCACCACTTCAGCTTATTTTTTAGCCAAACAAGGGCATGATGTCACTGTTGTTGATCGTCAAGCAAATGTGGCACTTGAGACTAGCCATGCCAACGCTGGGCAAGTGTCCTATTCTTATTCTTCGCCTTGGGCTGCTCCAGGCATTCCATTAAAGGCGATTAAGTGGCTTCTAAGTAAGCACTCACCTCTAGTTGTCAACCCAATGATGAGCACTGAAACACTTAAGTTTGTCTACAGAATGCTAATGAATTGTAACCATGCCAGCTACAAAATTAATAAAGCTCGCATGTTGAGGATTTCCAATTATGCCAAAGAGTGTCTAAGTGAAATCGAACAAGACACCCAAATAGAGTACGAACAAAGAAAAAAAGGCTTTCTACAAATTCTAAGAACAGACAAGCAAGTGCTAGATACAAAAAAAGACATCGAAGTACTAGAACAATTTGGCACCAAGTACAAAGTATTAGATGTTGATGGCTGCCTTACGGCAGAACCTGGATTAAAACATGTGAAACACAATATTGCAGGTGGTCTTCAATTTGAAGGCGACGCCACAGGTAATTGCTTTATATTTACCAACGAACTGCAAAAGAAATGTCTTGAACTGGGTGTTCATTTTGCATTCAACGTCACGGTTGAGTCATTAAGACTTAGCAATGGAAAAGTTAGTACTGTAAAAACTGACAAAGGCGACATGACTGCTGATAATTTTGTCGTTGCCATGGGAAGCTATTCTTCACAATTTCTACGACCTGTTGGTATCGATATTCCAGTTTATCCAGTGAAGGGTTATTCAATCACTGTGCCTGTTCTCAGTGATGAAGATGCACCACAATCGACTGTTATGGATGAAACGTATAAAGTGGCCATTACTCGCCTTGGAAATAGTGTTAGAGCAGCAGGCACCGCAGAATTGACAGGCTATAACTTGTCTTTAAGAGAGAAATCGCGCGCCACTGTTAGGCACTCGGTAGAGAGCTTATTCCCTTTTGCTGCCGATATGAGTGACGATCAATTCTGGACGGGATTGAGACCAATGACGCCTGATGGCACGCCAGTCATTGGCAAAACACCCTTTGCAAATCTATTTTTAAATACTGGGCATGGAACAATGGGTTGGACAATGTCCACCGGATCAGGAAAATTAATTGCCGATATTGTTTCTGGTAATGAAACAGCAATATCGCTAGATGGCTTAGAAATGAGTCGATATCCGTACGCCAACAAGGTAGCCTAGACTGTGGCTAGAGCCTGTATCGCAAGTATTAACCTAGCAGCAATTAAACGTAATTATTTGTATGCAAAATCACTAGCACCCAACTCCAAAGCGATCGCGATTGTTAAAGCTAACGCCTATGGGCACGGGGCAATTGAAGTCGTAGCACATCTTGAAGACACCGTTGATATCTTTGGTGTTGCTTGCACTGAAGAAGCAATAGAAATTAGAGAGGCCGGACTTGAGAAAAAGCCCATTTTGTTGCTAGAGGGTATGTTTGAACATTCAGAGCTCGAGCTGGTTGAAAGACACAAACTATTGCCCGTCATTGGTAACAAGTCTCAACTCCAATGGATTTTGGATGCGAAGCTCAAAAATCCAATCAAGGTTTTTGTTAAGTATGACTCAGGTATGAGTCGCCTGGGTTTTCATGAAAATGAATTTAAGCAAGCTTTAAAGGCACTCGAGGCAAGCAAAAATATCTCTGATATTGTGTTGATGACACATTTTTCCAAAGCGGACGAACCTTACGATATATTCACTCAAAATCAAATAGATAATTTTAATAGAATTGCCAATGAGGCGGGACATCCTTCTTCTCTAGCAAACTCTGCAGGCATTGTTGCTTGGCGTAATTCTCATAAGCAATACATTCGTCCAGGCATTATGCTCTATGGCTCATCCCCTTTTGATGAAGCAAGATATCAAAAAAATCTAGCGCCGGTGATGACGCTATCATCTGTTTTGATATCCATTAAAAATTTCAAAAAAGGACAAGGCGTGGGTTATGGATCACGCTTTATTTGTGACAAAGACATGCAAATTGGCGTCGTTGCTGTTGGTTATGCCGACGGCTACTCACGACATGCAAAAGACGGTACACCCGTCTTTATTAACGGTACAAAAACAAGAGTAGTTGGTAGAGTATCCATGGACATGACAACCATCGATTTAACGGGAGTTCACAATTTACAAATTGGTGACAGGGTTGAAATGTTTGGTGAGAACATTGGTATTAATGAAGTTGCTGAATTTTCAAACACGATTTCCTACGAAATACTTACCAAAATCACCAAACGCGTTTATAAAAATTACACTCAATAATTCAAAATGAAAATATCAAGATTCGAAACTAACGATCGCATGAGTCGTGCTGTTATACACAACAACACTCTGTATCTCTGTGGCCAAGTTGCTGCTGACGCAACAGCAGAAATTAGCGAACAAACACAGACAATGCTGGATAAAGTAGAGGTTTTATTAAACAAATATGCAAGCTCTAAAGAACACATTTTGTCTGCAACTATTTACCTCAAATCAATGTCTGACTTTAGTGAGATGAACGCCATTTGGGAAGCGTGGGTGCCCATAGGCTTCGCCCCAGCAAGAGCTTGCGTGAGTGCCTCAATGGCTAGAGAGGAGTTATTGGTTGAAATCTCTGTGGTGGCGGCAACGAACACCTAACTAGATGGTCAACTTAACAACTGCTTTTCTAGTACTCGATACAAAATTCTAGGACCATCAGAGTCAATATAACAACCTTGCAGGTGACGCTCGCCTTCACTTGTACAAAAGCCTGTTCTACCATGAAGCACTCTGTTGTTATCAAACATCATCAGTTCACCAGTTTGCAAACGAAATTGAATTTCAAATCCAGGATCTGAAAGCAACTCACCCAATCGTTTTCTCGCTTTATGGTATTTCTTTGTTTTTTCTTCACCATTAATAAGCGTCAATAATTGGTTACTGTTGTTTACTCGAAACATTGGTTGGGCCCTCTGTAGCTGACTAAAAAAATCGCATTTTATGCATTCCAATATCATTTATCTAATCGAATAATAAATAGCAGATATTGATTAATTTAATCCATGCGAAAAATGATTAATATAGAATGGCTTTGGTCTAATTTAGGCGCTGATATAATCCTTCTAATAATCATTTTTCAAGAATCTTATGCCAGCAGAAATTCGCAAAACCTTACTTCACGTTGAACAAACTTTTATTGAAGGAGGTAAAGCTGCAGCTAAACCCCTAACGCTAATTGCAGCTATTGCGGTCGTTAAAAACCCTTGGCTTAGTGCTGATGGTAAAGACGTCTTTGTTCAAGACCTAAAACCTGGCATTCATGATGTAGCGCCGGGCTTGGGAAGAATGCTGAGTGACATGGTAATAAACCAAGCAGGTTCAGGTGAAGTTATAGAGGGCTATGGTAAGTCAGCCGTTGTTGGTTTGCGAGGTGAGATCGAGCATGCTTCAGCACTTATCCATACATTACGGTTTGGTAACTTTTATCGCGAGGCTGTTGGCGCGAAGTCCTACTTGTCATTTTGCAATACACGTGCTGGCGCCAATGCGCCTATTCTAATTCCACTAATGGATAAAAATGATGCTGGACGTCGCTCACACTATTTAACCATTCAATTGGCCATTCCTGACGCACCAGCAGATGACGAAATAGTCATTGCATTAGGCGCTTCTATAGGTGGTAGACCACATCATCGCATCGGTGATCGTTACCAAGACCTTAAAGATCTGGGTCATGATGTTGATAATCCAGCTAGCGTTTAATTAAACAACTAAATGCTGGAGCTCTCTTCAGATTCTGCAGATTCTATTGCCTCTTCGGCAATAACTTCCATTGCAACAGCCGTTGGTCTGTGCGTCATAACCTGGAATTGAGATTGATCAGACTCCTCAACATCTTGATTGATAAACATCATTATTAGAACGACAACACCAATAGCTAGGTGAATAAGACCAAGGTAAAGTAAAAAGCCCATTGCATCAAACACATCTAGAAAGTAACTCATTGTAAAAGGTCCAAATGCGGCAAACACACCGTATACCAATACAATCGTACCACTGGCACTAATCATTTGTTTTGGTTCCAAACGGTCATTAGCTTGCGCAACGCCCAGCGCATATAGAGGCAAAGTATTACCACCTATTAAACCACTCAAAACCAAGAAAACTGTCGTGGAGAACTCGAACGTGTTCAGCACAATGCAAATTGCAATGACATTGACACAACACAATAAAATAACCCTTCTTCGGTCAATCTTATCCGACAACCAACCCAGTGGCCACTGAAAAACCGCACCAAAACCAACAAAAAGAGTCATGAAGAGTGCTGTTTCAGGTATGGACAAACCCACTTTAATCGCGTAAATTGTACCCAAACCAAAAAATGCTGCAGAAGCAAGCGCAGAAATACCAATTGTTGCCACACCTGAGGGAGAGGCTTTCCACAAGGCGCTCACACTGAGTGACTCTTGATCATCAATAGCCGGTGATTCAATTTTTGTTAGTAGTATTGGAATCAAAGAAACTGAAAGCAAGATGGATGCCAGTAAGAACAAATTAACACCCGCCGGATCATCTACAACAAACAAACCTTGACCCAGCGCAAGCCCTCCCCAAACAACCACCATGTGTATGGAAAAAACTTGACCTCTGTTTTGATTGGTAGAAATTGAATTAAGCCAGCCTTCCACAATAATCATAATGCCAGCAATGCAGAATCCTGATAATAATCTAGAAACAAACCAAACAAATTCGTCGATAAATATAATTTGGAACAAAATGGCTGTTGAAGCCAAGGACGCAAAAGCTGCGTAAGTACGAATATGACCAGTTTTTCTAATTTGTTTTGGCGACAAAATAGCACTGGTCAGTGAGCCAATAAAATAGCCCGACATGACCCAACCAATGGTAATGATGGAGAAACCCTCGGCTTCTGCCCTCCAACTACTCAAAGTGCCCTGCAGACCGTTACCCAAACTAATAAACAAAACCCCTAGAAACAAAGGCCAAGTTGTCAGAAAAACTTTTTTTAACATAATAAATATTTTTGCCGTTAAATTAAGTTAAATAATCGCATATAAAGACTTGAAAAATAGTGCTTTTTATGCGCCTCATAAATTTTCAAAAAGCGGATTTTATACTATTATTCAAACGAATTTTCAGAATTGTGATAAAGTGTTAAGCCATGCGCATCATACACCGAAAAATTTCATTAAAAATAATCTTTATAGCTTGCCTTTTGGGTCTTTTTTCAAACCCACATGCTGCAATGAACATTGGCGATCAAGCACCAAATTTCACGCTTGCTGACCAAGACAACATCAACCATACTTTGAGCGATTATCAAGATCAGTGGGTTGTCTTGTATTTCTACCCAAAAGATGATTCTCCCGGTTGTACAACTCAAGCCTGTGATTTTAGAGATGCTGTTGAGCACATTATCAGCTCCAAAGCCGTTGTGTTCGGTATTAGCGTGGATAGTGTCGAGTCGCACAAGGATTTTTCTGTCAAATTTAATTTGCCTTTCTCGCTGCTCTCTGATGAGTCAGGAGAGGTTTCTAAGACTTATGAATCTTTGCGTGATTTTTATGTTTTTAAACTATCCAAGAGAAATACATTTATTGTTGACCCTGCGGGAAATATAGCGAAAATTTATATCTCTGTGGATCCCGATACCCATTCTCAGATTATATTGGGCGACTTAAGCGAGCTTCAAAAAGCTACTGACAACCCTTAGAATCTACCAATGCAAGTTTGGCCGGCTTTGTCATTTTTTTAATCTCAGCCTCTCTTTTAAGCGCTTCACTTCGGTTTTCTGCTTGCTCTTGGTAGACCAAGACGCAAGGCTTGCGCGACAAAGTGTATTTGGCGCCGCCTTTAATCTCGCCAGAGTGCTGTTTTAAGCGCTTTTCTAAGTTATTGGTAATGCCACAATACAAACTATTATCACAACACTCTAACAAATAGACCAGCCAAGAAATTTTGCCGCGCTCAGTCATGCAAAGGCACGGATAGCAAAACATCAAATTCCTTGCCAAAATCACAACTAACTCGAGCGTGTACTTTGCCTTGCTTGTCATAAAAACGAGCGTTACCTATCAATGCAATAATGGCTTCGTGCCAGCGGGAAAATTTAATTCTTCAATCATGAGATTATTTATAAATTGTTAATGTTGTACTAAAGATTCAATCAAATGACGGTAATAGTAAAACGGCGGTTGTTCGAGATGAGGGTCTTTACCTTCATCATCCCAGCAACGCAAAGCCACACACTGATCTAAATAGTCATTTTTCTCAAACTCGGTCACCTCTTGGGCGCTCATCGGCCCACCTTGTAAGTTTAGACTGTGCACAGAAGCTGGCGAAAGGCGTCCAAAGTAATCATCTCTAACGGCGCACAAATAACGTTTAGTAGCAACATGTTGGCGAATAGGTTCCACAACAGAGCGTGGAAAGTAATCTTCAAGAAAATTAGCGCCCGCCTCTTCGTGATAATTATCTTTGCCTTTAGCCAAAGCACTCTCTGGAATTTCATTTTTAAAATGACCGATGTCGTGCAATAAAGCGGCAACTATTTGAGCGTCGTCAGCACCCGCTTTCTCAGCGCATTGCGCTACCTGCAGCATATGTTTTGCCATCGTCACTTGCTCGCCCAAATACAATTCCGCACCGCGGCGATTAAAAACGTCTTCGATATGATCCACAATGTTGTCAGCAGTTACTTTATTCGCTTTACTTTCTCCTTCTCTTTCTAACACATTTAAGAGGCTATAGAGGCCATCTAGATCGGTGTAAGCACCTTGCAAATGGCGCTTGCCTCTTTTAGAAAAAGCCGTTCTTGCGTGCATGACGCGAGTGTTATCAAAGAGCATTAAATCACCAGGCAGTAGCTTGAATGTGACTTTCAAATCTGTTCGTTCGATAATCTCACCCCAATGGCGATAGGCTTTATAAAAGGCGCGAATTTTATCCGCAGGCAGTTTTATCGTATCAATCGAGCGATTGTTGTACCGAACCTTAACCACCTCGTCTTTATCGTTCAATTCAATCATTGGTACTCGCGAGCGTAAATCAGCATCTTTATCTGAAAAACGATAATTAATCCAAGTGCTTGTCAGCGCATCAAAATTCTTTGGGCTTTCCTCACGTAGAACACTGGCCGCTTTAAATCCGTCAACAAGAACCGAATCACCGCCCTCTGTTGAGCTCTCTAAGCAGTGCAAGAGTTGTACTGTTGGCACGGGATCTCGATAAGGGTTGTCAGTGTGAGAGCCAAGCCCCATATTGGTATAAGCAAGATTATTAGGATTAACCTCGGTGCGCACTTCAAATATAGAGCCATAATTGGTTTCTCGTGTATAACCAATTTCAGAAATAACATTCAGCACTTGCCCTTCAGCTCGCGGCACGTTTTCAAGAATGCAAAAGCCCAGGTCTCTAACAAAACGCAAAACGTTCAGTTTTCCTTGACTGTTTTGACACATATGATCGTAATTTATGCGTGGCAAATCATTCGCCAAGCTGTCTTTTTGCCATAACCGCTTATGCGCAGAACTTCTATCGTCAAATTGTTGATTGAGGTTGTAGCAATTCTCTCTCAGCCATTGCTGCGAAAAAATAGACAAATGATTTTCGGGTTGGAAGCGAACACAAACATTGCCATCCTTATCCTGCTGCGCTTGTTCAATATATGCATCTTCGGGTATGTTGATAACACTTAACAAGCGCTGCCCGTTGTCAGCGTTTCGAGATGTTGGCATTTGGCAGTGGTCACGCAACCAGTGGCAGTACAAGCGGCTTTGCTTGCCGTCTTTCCAATCAATCACCAGCTCATCGTCAACGATTGACAAGATTTTTATCAACTCTGATTTGTGTGACATTGCGCCCCCGCTTACTTCACGATATTTCGGTTTAGTATACACAAGTCAATTAATTTCTCGTTTTTTTGTAGGGTATTAATTTCATTTTATTCAACTATTGAGCTTATTTAACTTTGCTCTAAAAGTGAACTCAAATCACTATTCTACAAGCAGTAATTCCTGCCATTGAGTGGTGTAACGCGGTGAACAGCGTTCAGCGTTAGATAGCCAACGATTATTGCCAATTTCATTTGCGCTAACCACGTGATTCAATAAGGATTTATGACTCGCCTTATCTACGGTTAAAGCCAACGTATCAACCACACCAAATAAATCGACTTGCGACTCCTTGGGAACAAGTCGAGTCAACACAATACCGCCTTTATAAAATTGATATTGAGCTTGGTAAATTTGACGCAATAACTGACTTACTATAGGCAACAGAGATCTATCACTATGCAAAGGATTGACAAACTTTATACCCTTTGAAAAATTAACATAAGCTTGTTTTTTGCTAAAAGGATTGGTTCTAATAAAAACGCTCATTGACAAACAACCCAAATTATCAACAACAAGCTTATTAACAGCTTTTCGAGCCAGGCAAGTTAGCGCCTGATTAACTTCATCAAAATTCATCAAAGGGTGACCAAATGATCGGGAAGATACAATCTGTTTTTTTGCTGAACGTGATAATTCAAGTGCTAAACATGGTTCGCCTAAGAGCTCTTTTTGTATACGCACAGCGCTTATACCTAATGTGTTTTGAATAAGCGATTGATTCGCGCCACAAAATTCAAATGCATTGTTTATTCCAAGGGTATTTAGCTTAATTTTTGATTGACTTCCAATCCCCCAAATATCACCCACATCAACGGTTTTTAATAAGTTGTTAAATCGCGTTTTAGATAATTCATCAACATCAAAAACACCATTAAATTTAGAGTACTTTTTAGCTACTCTATTGGCTAATTTTGCCAATACCTTTGTTCTGCCAATACCGACACAGACTGGAATTCCAGTCCAAAGATTCACTTGATTTTTAAGCTGTTGCATATACTTGATTAAATCGAGCGACATGCCAGCTAGACTAATAAAACTTTCATCAATCGAATAGATCTCTTGCTCAGGGGAATAACCTTCAATAATGCGCATCACTCTATTTGACATATCGCCATAAAGTGCATAATTTGAAGAACAAACAACAACACCGCTGGCTTTTGTCAATTCACGTATTTTGAAATAAGGCTCTCCCATAGAAATCCCCAATGTCTTTGCCTCGTTAGAACGGGCAATCACGCAGCCGTCATTATTCGACAATACAACAATTGGTACGCCTTCTAATTTAGGGTTGAACGCGCGCTCACAAGAAGCATAAAAATTATTGCAGTCAATTAAAG
>Ga0302118_10001214_pt1 | contig 12670 bp, 7 predicted proteins | sample AG5_331_MG_FD_203126 | JGI IMG/M metagenome (GOLD analysis project Ga0302118, IMG submission 203126) | Marine microbial communities from Western Arctic Ocean, Canada - AG5_33.1 | ecosystem: Environmental > Aquatic > Marine > Oceanic | place: Canada: Western Arctic Ocean | collected 2017-10-01 | reverse complement strand
GCCGCACAGCGGACTGCTTGTCCGGGCAGATGCCGAAGTCGATGCGACCCTCTTCGTTCTCAGGCCGTCCGTGCACCACAGCAAGGTAGGTCTTCTGTACAAGTCGGTCTTCGAACTGCTTGCGCACTAGGTGGTGGAACTGCTCATCAAGGCCTACCGCGACGACACCCGACGTCTCAAGGTCGATGCGATGAAGCAACCGAGGAACAACGTCGTGCTCCGGTTCTTCCGGACGGCGATAGCGTCGATGCAACTCGTGGATCAACGTGCCATGCAGGTGACGGCCGGACGGATGCACCGCCATGCCCGCAGGCTTGTCGACAGCGATCATGTATTCGTCTTCGAACAGAATCGGCAACTCGAAGTTCGCATCGGCCTTCGGCTGCGGCACCGGATCCTGCGGCACGTCGACTTCGATCGTATCGCCGACCTTGACCTTGCGACTCGACGGCACGATGCGACCCTCGAGGCGCACCATTCCTTTGTCGATCATGCGCACAATGCTCGAACGCGATCGCCAGGTCAGGATCGCAGCGAGTGCGAGGTCGAGTCGCTGACCAGCGGTACGGGCATCAATGAGCACGCGGACCTGTTCTAGCGGTTTGCTGAGGTCGCGCGGGCCTTCGCCGGGATACTGCGGAAATGCCACTTCAGAAGACCTGTCGAGTAGGCAGAGTCTGAGCCCAAATCGTTTGGGCTGCCGTCAGGGCCAGCGACATCGCTGACCTTCGGCTAGTGATCAGTGCGGCGTTCGACCGCGCCAACGCGCACGTCGAACGGCTCAGCACAATCCGACTACGCTTCCGAGGGCACTGCAGGCGTCACGGGCGGCATGTTGCCGGCTTCCGCTGCTGCCTTGCGATCGAGCGTCGTGTCCGCTGTCAACGGATCGAAATCCGGCTGATCGCTGCGGCGGTCGTTGCTCTTGCCTGGGCGGGCGCGACGCTTCTTGTTGCTGCGAACACTCGAGCCACTACCGCGCTTTCGCTCGGCCATGAGAATGTTGCGCAGACGCTCGCGACCTTCGCGGCGCTTCTTGTCGCTCGACTTCTCGTGATAGGCGTGCTTCTTAGCGAGACGGAAGATGCCGGCGTAGTTGCACTGACGCTTGAAGCGACGGAGTGCAGCTTCCAACGGCTCGTTCGGGCGGACCTGGACGCGAATCATGCGGAGTGTGACAGGGAGGTGAAGGTAAAGGCTGACGTTGCCCATCCGGTATCGGCGCCGACGTGGCGCCGAAAGGGAGGCTGGCGTATGGTGCCCAGCACTTCCCTTTGGACGGGGGAAAGGGCCGAGCACCTTAGCGGATCGCCGCCGCATGACAATGAGGGTCGGTGCCTAAGTTTCCATGAGCAAAGAAAGCCCCAGCAGCCCGGTGACTCTCGAGGGAGTTATCGACCGCTTCAGCTTCCGCAATCCGGATTCCGGGTGGGCGGTGCTTAAACTGATAGAAGCCACTTCTGGAAGAGTAGTTACGGCTGTCGGGCCGATGGCTGGGCTAAAGGAAGGACAGCGGTTGCGGGTCACCGGCGAAGAGGACTCGCACCCCAAGTTTGGCCCGCAACTGAAAGTAGATACGTTCGAAGCTATCGCGCCTTCGTCGGCGGCTGGCATCGAAGCCTACCTGGCCTCGGGGTTAGTCAAAGGCATCGGCCCCGCCACCGCCGAGAAGATCGTCAACGAGTTTGGCGAGGACACCCTGCGCATCATCGAGCATGAACCCGACAAGCTGAAAACGCTACGGGGCCTAGGGGAGAAGAAGATCGCCGAGTTGTCTGAGGCCGTGAAGGCGCAGAAGGACCTGCAGAACGTGTTGGTGTTCTTGCGTTCGCATGGGCTGGGCGCCGGACTCGCGGCACGAATCACGAAGCGCTACGGCGCGAATGCATCCGCGATGGTCGAGGCGAATCCCTATCGCTTGGCCGACGACGTGATCGGGGTCGGGTTTCGGATCGCGGACCGCCTGGCCGGGCAGATGGGCATCGATCCATCAGCACCTGAGCGCTTCGATGCCGCGTTGGAGTTCGTTCTCGGCCAAGCAGCCCGTGAAGGTCACTGTTACCTGCCGGAAGCTGCGCTGCTCCGTCGCACGTCGGAGTTGTTGTCCTGCGATGAAGCAGCACTGCGCGTTCGCTTACCAGAATTGGCAACTGCTGGTCGCATCGCGCGGCAACTGCCGCCAGGCCCCGTATTGCTTCACGATGATCCGCAACCGGTGATCTATCCCGCGGCATTGGCGGAAGCCGAAGATGGTGTCTCGCGCGCGATCAACAAGTTGATCCTCGGCAAGCACGAGAAGCTGCCGGTGCAGGCCGAATCGGCCGTGAAGTGGTTCACACAGGTGTCGGGCATGGAGTTGGCCGAATCGCAATCGGCGGCCATCGTCCGCGCTCTCAGCGAACCAGTATCCATCATCACGGGTGGTCCGGGCGTTGGTAAGACAACGATCGTGCGCGCGTTAGTGCAAATCCTTGAGCAGAAGGAACTGACTCTGGTTCTGGCTGCCCCAACAGGTCGGGCGGCTAAGCGCCTTGAGGAGTCGACGGGACTTGCCGCCAGTACGTTGCATCGTTTGCTCGAGTTCACTCCGGGCGCCAATCGCTTCGCACGCGACGAGAAGAACCCGCTCGAAGGCGACATGTTGGTGGTCGACGAAGCCTCGATGCTCGACGTGCAGCTCGCCTATGCGCTGTTACTTGCAGTTCCGCCGACGATGAAGTTGGTGTTGGTTGGCGACCAGAATCAGCTGCCTTCCGTCGGCCCCGGCAACGTGCTCGCCGACATCCTCGCTAGCGGCCGCGTCGCGGCCTCGGCACTCACGCGCATCTTCCGCCAACAGAAGGATTCGGACATCGTGCGGGTCGCGCACGGCATGTTGAAAGGTGAGATCCCAACCAGCGGCGGAGAGAACGGTGACTTCTTCTTTGTCGAAGCCAACGATTCTCGCCAGGCGCGCGCACTGCTGCGCGAGATGGTTGGTTCGCGCATCCCACGGAAGTTCGGGTTCGATCCGATGCGCGACATCCAAGTGTTGTGCCCGATGTATCGCGGCGAAGTTGGCGCCGACGCGTTGAACCGTGACCTGCAAGACCTACTCAACCCAGGACAGATCGAAGTCGAGCGCAATGGCAAGCGCTACCGCGTTGGCGACAAGGTCATGCAGATCCGCAATGACTACGATCGCGAAGTGTGGAACGGGGACGTCGGCCAACTAACGCACATCGATAAGCAGGCGGCGAAGGTCTACTTGCGCTTCCCTGAGCGCGAACACCAATATGGGTTCGAAGAACTCGGCGACTTGCTACCGGCGTATGCGATCTCGGTGCACCGATCGCAGGGCAGTGAATACACCGCCGTAGTGATCCCGATCACGACCGACCACTTCCTGATGCTACGGCGTTCGCTGGTTTACACAGCCGTCACACGCGGCAAGAAGTTGGTGGTGTTAGTCGGCTCACGGAAGGCGCTCGAGATGGCCGTCAAGAACAACGACGACGGCAAGCGCTGGTCTGGCTTGTGCGAGCGGTTGCGAGATCTGAAGCGCGAGGATGGCGTGCATCCACGACTGCGTGCGGAAGAGTTTGACGCACCCCAATAGCAGCCCGTCGAAACGCCCATTCACTCACCTAAAGGCCCAGTGCGGCGTGCACGGCCAAAGTCGCTGACGAACGGTTGAGGGTGTAGAAGTGCAGACCCGGTGCGCCTTGCGCCAGGAGTTCGCGACCTTGGTCCACTGCCCATTGCACACCGGTGGCAACCACGGCTGAGGAGTCATTCTCAACGATGCGGAGTCGACGGTGGAGCTCTTGCGGAATGCGCGCGCCACACATCTTGGTGAAGCGTTCGACTTGGGAAACGTTGGTGACGGGCATCAGCCCCGGAACAATGGGGACCGAGACGCCTGCCGAACGTGCCCGGCGCGCGAAGGCCCGGTATTCGTCGTTGTCGAAGAACAGCTGGGAGACAAGGAAGTCCGCGCCTGCGTCGACCTTCTCAACCAAGTGCGCCAGGTCCTCGTCTGAGTCGGCACACTCAACGTGCCCTTCCGGGTAACACGCGGCGCCAATGCAGAAGTCCATCTTGAGCTCCCGGATGAACGCGACCAGTTCGGTTGCATACTCGAAGCCTCCTGCGGTCGCCTGAAACGCGGCCTGGCCCTTTGGCGGATCACCGCGCAGCGCCAACACATTGCGAATGCCCGATGCATGCAGTCGCTGCAGCGTGTCACGAATCTCATCCTTGGTGCTACCCACGCACGTCAGGTGAGCCATCGTAGTGATGCCGAGATCGCGTTGGATTCGAGCAACCAGTTCAAGGGTGCGGTCGCGGGTACTACCGCCTGCTCCGTAGGTGACCGACACAAAGGACGGCCGGCATGGGCGGAGTTCCTTCACTGTTCGGTAAAGGGTCTCGACGCCTTCCTCCGTCTTAGGTGGGAAGAACTCGAACGAGATTACCGGCGCGTCCGCACCGAACAGGTCAACGATTCTCATGGCGCTGATGCAGCCTACTGAGTGGAGGGACAAGTGTCACCAACATCGCGGTGCACTCTGCGCACTTAGATCGAACGATCACCCCTAGAAATGAAACAACCCCGCCGTCCTAATGGACGACGGGGTGATTCGTATAATAACCCGGCGCTAACCTACTTTCGCACATAGCACTATCATCGGCCCAGGCTGCTTAACTGCCGTGTTCGGAAAGGGAACGGGTGTTTCCAGCGAGGTATGGGCACCGGGAGGCGCTTAGTCCATGTCTCACCTGGCCTGGTCTCTAGGGATATCACCCTAAGGACAGCCAATTGAACATGAACGAAATTGGATTGGTGGAATGAGTCGTCGAGAAATCATACGAATGAAAATGAGATTAAGCCGATCGACTGGTTAGTACCGGTAAGCTGAAGACGTTGCCGTCCTTACACATCCGGCCTATCAACCTAGTGGTCTACTAGGTGTCTCATGGGATGACCAGTCTTGGAGTTGGCTTCGCGCTTAGATGCTTTCAGCGCTTATCCGATCCGTACTTAGCTACCCAGCTATGCCGCTAGCGCGACAACTGGCACACCAGAGGTACGTTCTTTCCAATCCTCTCGTACTAGGAAAGAATCTCCTCAGTCATCCTACGCCCACACCAGATAGGGACCGACCTGTCTCACGACGGTCTAAACCCAACTCACGTACCGCTTTAATGGGCGAACAGACCAACCCTTGGGACCGCCTTCAGCCCCAGGATGCGATGAGTCGACATCGAGGTGCCAAACCACGCCGTCGATATGGACTCTTGGGCGTGATCAGCCTGTTATCCCCGGAGTACCTTTTATCTGATGAGCGATGGCCCTTCCACACGGAACCACCGGATCACTAAGACCTACTTTCGTATCTGCTCGACCTATATGTCTCGCAGTTAAGCACCCTTATACCTTTGCGCTCTACATGTGATTACCAACCACATTGAGGGTACCTTTGCGCTCCTCCGCTACTCTTTAGGAGGAGACCGCCCCAGTCAAACTGCCCGCCTAACACTGTTCCCATGCCGGATTACGGCCACAGGTTAGACTCCAAATACGCCAAGAGTGGTATTTCACCGGTGACTATTCGAAGGCTGGCGCCTCCGACATCAACGTCTCCCACCTATGCTACACATGACGAACCTAGAGCCAGTATTAGGTTACAGTAAAGGTTCACGGGGTCTTTCCGTCTTGGTGCGGGAACGTGGCATCTTCACCACGACTACAATTTCGCCGAGTCCATCGTGGAGACAGTGTGGCTGTCGTTACACTATTCGTGCGGGTCGGAACTTACCCGACAAGGAATTTCGCTACCTTAGGACCGTCATAGTTACGGCCGCCCTTCATTGGCGCTTCGACTCGCAGCCTCGCCTTGCGGCTAACCACTCATCTTAACGTTCCAACAGCGGGCAAGTGTCAGACTCTATACGTCGTCTTCGACGACTTAGCAGAGTCCTGTGTTTTTAGTAAACAGTCGCAGCCACCATTTTCCTGCGGCCCGGATCGCTCCGGGCGCCCCTTATCGCGAACTTACGGGGCTAATTTGCCTAGTTCCTTCACGTATGGTTCTCTCGAGCGCCTGAGGCTATTCGCCTCGCCCTCCTGTGTCAGATTTGGTACGGTCACTGTTTTGCTCCAGCGAAGGTTTTCTTGGACGGACTTCCACTCAGTTACCACCCTCATCGGAGATTATGCGAACGGATTTTCCTATCCGCCACCCCAAGTCAGGAACAAGCATCTAATAGCTTGATGAACTTCTATCCGCCGTCACTCCTCTTTCAACGCTAACAGTGGTGCAGGAATATTAACCCGCTTCCCATCGACTACGGCTTTCACCCTCGCCTTAGGGACCGACTAACCCTGGGCGGAATTACCTTGCCCAGGAAACCTTAGGCTTACGGCGAGAAGGATTCTCACCTTCTTTCTCGCTACTCATCCCGGCATAATCACTTGGACCACGTCCACCAGTAGTTACCCTCTGGCTTCAACCGCTCGTCCAACGCTCCCCTACCAATAGACACAATCATTTGTGTCTAGTCTGGAGTTTCGGCTTCATGCTTGAGTCCCGTTCATTTTCGGCGCAGAGTTGCTCGACTAGTAAGCTATTACGCACTTTTTAAATGATGGCTGCTTCTAAGCCAACATCCTAGCTGTCTATGCAACCCCACTTCCTTACATACACTGAGCATGAATTAGGGGCCTTAACTGCCAATCTGGGCTGTTTCCCTCTCGACCACGAAGCTTATCCCTCGTAGTCTGACTCCCAGGTTATCAATAACGGTATTCGGAGTTTGTCTGGGTAGGGTAGGTTATGCACCCCCCTAGCCTGAACAGTAGCTCTACCCCCGTTACGAAACACCTGAGGCTAGCCCTAAAGCTATTTCGGGGAGAACCAGCTATCTACAGGTTTGATTGATCTTTTACCCCTAACCACAGGTCATCGGAGAATTTTTCAACATTCAGCCGTTCGGTCCTCCACGAACTGTTACATCCGCTTCAACCTGCCCATGGTTAGATCACCTGTTTTCGGGTCTGGCGCACACGACTATATGTCGCACATTTCGCACTCGCTTTCGCTTCGGCTTCGGACTTCTAATCCTTAACCTTGCCGCCTACGCCAACTCGCCGGGTCATTATGCAAAAGGCACGCCGTCACCCCATTAATAGGGCTCCGACCGCTGGTAGGTGCACGGTTTCAGGTTCTGTTTCACTCCCCTAACAGGGGTTCTTTTCACCTTTCGCTCGCGCTACTCTTCACTATCGGTCACTAAGTAGTATTTAGCCTTGCGCGGTGGGCCGCGCTGATTCACACCTGGTTCCACGGGACAGGCGCTACTCGAGAATTCCGGCGGAGGCTGCTTCCTTTCGACTACGGGGCTATCACCCTCTATGGCTCTACTTTCCAGTAGACTCGTCTAGAAAACAACTTGGTAACTCCGTGCCACGTCCGTAACTGTGGCTCCAGCTCTCACAACCCCCAACATGCAACGCTCACGGGCTTACACATGTTAGGTTTGGGCTCATCCCTTTTCGCTCGCCGCTACTGGGGGAATCGATGTTTCTTTCTTTTCCTGCAGGTACTTAGATGGATCAGTTCCCTGCGTTCCCTACCGCACGCTATTTATTGACGTACGGCTCGCCAAGATTTACTTGGCGTCGTTTCCGAATCTCGGATACCCCCGGGTCAAAGACTGTTTGCGTCTCACCGGGGCTTTTCGCAGCTTAACCACGTCCTTCGTCGGCTCTTAGTGCCTAGGCATCCTCACGTACACCCTTTCTAGCTTAATCTGATTCTCATTCGAGATTATCTCGACGATCTCATTCCACCAACCCAACTTGTCAAAGAGCACGTCGAACTCACCCAATGGCAAGTCCGTGTATCGTTTCTATTCTCTCTCGTCAACGCCGACTGTCCTGACCAGGCATCACCATTACGAAACTCGCGTAAACGCGTAGGCCTCGAAAGCAATAGTGATGCTTCCTAGAAAGCAAGTTGGTGGAGACGACGGGACTTGAACCCACAACCCCCTGCTTGCAAAGCAGGTGCTCTACCAATTGAGCTACGTCCCCGACCGATGGAGCTTATCGCTACCATTGTCAGAACCGCGGTGCCCACACTACCAAATCGGCCGGCGCTCGAGAGCGCTGGCGTCAATTGATATGGTTGGCCTAGGTGGATTCGAACCACCGACCTTACGCTTATCAGGCGTACGCTCTAACCAGCTGAGCTATAGGCCAAAGACCGCGGTCGGCCGTCCGCACACTCGAAACGATCATCACACATAGATGCGTGACTCTCGGTTCGGATCTGCGAGCAGTCCGAGAGAGAAAAATAGGGTGGCCTCGATAGTGTCTGCGTGTAAACCCCTGTGGTATCGATACTTAGATAAGCATCGACAAGGTTCCTTAAAAGGAGGTGATCCAGCCGCAGGTTCCCCTACGGCTACCTTGTTACGACTTAGTCCCAATCATCGAGCTCGCCTTCGGCGCCGTCCTCCTTGCAAGCAAGGTTGGACTAGCGACTTCGGGCGCTCTCAACTTTCGTGGCTTGACGGGCGGTGTGTACAAGGCTCAGGAACATATTCACCGCGGCGTAGCTGATCCGCGATTACTAGCGATTCCAACTTCATGCAGGCGAGTTGCAGCCTGCAATCCGAACTGGGGCTGGCTTTATGAGGTCTGCACCACCTCGCGGCTTCGCATCTCTCTGTACCAGCCATTGTAGCACGTGTGTAGCCCTAGGCGTAAGGGCCATGATGACTTGACGTCATCCCCACCTTCCTCCGTATTAACTACGGCAGTCTCACTAAAGTGCCCGGCTTTACCCGCTGGTAACTAATGATAGGGGTTTCGCTCGTTAAGGGACTTAACCCGACATCTCACGACACGAGCTGACGACAGCCATGCAACACCTGTGCAGGTCACACCCGAAGGTAATCATCCGACTTTCACCGGACTAGCCCCTGCATGTCAAGCCTAGGTAAGGTTCTTCGCGTTGCTTCGAATTAAACCACATGCTCCACCGCTTGTGTGAGCCCCCGTCAATTCCTTTGAGTTTCAGCCTTGCGACCATACTCCCCAGGCGGGGCACTTATTACTTTTGCTTCACCTGGAACCACACAGGGAGGCCCCAAGCTAGTGCCCATCGTTTACGGCTAGGACTACCGGGGTATCTAATCCCGTTCGCTACCCTAGCTTTCGTACCTCAGCGTCAGTTGTGGACCAGAGAACCGCCTTCGCCACCGGTATTCCTCATGATATCTACGCATTTCACCGCTCCACCATGAGTTCTGTTCTCCCCTACCACACTCTAGCTCAGCAGTTTGCTAGGCAGTTCCACGGGTAAGCCGTGGGATTTCACCTAACACTTGCTATGCCGCCTACGTACTCTTTAAGCCCAGTAATTCCGAACAACGTTCGCACTCTCTGTATTACCGCGGCTGCTGGCACAGAGTTAGCCAGTGCTTCCTCTCGAGCCTTCGTCAAGTTGCACAGCTATTAACCATGCAACCTTCTTAACTCGTGACAGAAGTTTACAACCCGAAGGCCTTCGTCCTCCACGCGGCGTCGCTCCGTCAGACTTTCGTCCATTGCGGAAGATTCTCGACTGCAGCCTCCCGTAGGAGTCTGGGCAGTGTCTCAGTCCCAGTGCGACCGGCCACCCTCTTAGGCCGGCTACCCGTCGTAGTCTTGGTAGGCCATTACCCTACCAACAAACTGATGGGCCGCAATCACCTCTGCCAGCAGACGGTCCCGAAGGATCCCGTCCATTTACTCACATCACCATGCGGTATCGTGAGACTATCGGGTTTTACGATCGGTTTCCCGAAGTTATCCCCGTCTAGCAGGTAGCTTGATTACGTGTTACTCGCCCGTCCGCCACGCTACTCACCCGAGGGTTTTCACGTTCGACTTGCATGCCTCATCCACGCCGCCAACGTTCGTTCTGAGCCAGGATCAAACCCTTCACTTTATGTATGTTTGGAGCGCGCTGTTTTGCAACAACGACTCTTCACAGGGTTCTACTTGGCTATTTGTCGCTAAACCGCAGTCACCTACCAACTTGCTCGAGAACATAGTCCTCAAGTTTGTTGATACCAACTACGGCCGGCTACCTATCCGCAGTGCCAACCACGCGGGACCGAAGTCTCACGTAGCGCTGTTGTGAATAGGCCTCATCAAAAAGCTCACACGCTTCTTCTTTCGAGGCCACCCAGAATGCCAAAGATCGAGTCCCAAAAGCAACTTGTGGTCGCGGTTGGGGGCGAGGGAAAGTAGCGATTCTGGGATCCTGGTCAAGTCCACCACAGCGTTTTTCTGTCGGCAGTGCTGGCTGCCCCGGCTCCAGAAGTTGCTAATCGCCTTACGCACGTGAGCTTACATAGATTTTATTATCTTCGGGCAGCACCTCTTCTGGGGTCTGGGTCGGCTAGGCGCAGCACTTTGGTTAGACCGTAATATAAGGACAAGTTCGATGGCCGCGCGGCCCCCTTGACCTAGCTCTCACATGCCACCAAGAGCGCCACGGAGCGGGCACCTGCATCCTTAAGCAACTTGGCGCATGTGCGCGCGGTCGCTCCGGTCGTAAACACGTCATCGATCAGCAGGACAGACCTGCCACGGATGGCCTCTGGCTCCCTCACCGCAAATGCACCTCGCACGTTGTCTGTCCGTGACAACACCATCGCGTCGCCCTGGGGACGGGTTGCCCGCGTGCGAACCAGAACCCCAGTTGCCGCGCGCAGGCCCAGGCGCTTTGCAATGCCCAGTGCGAGCCATGCTGCCTGGTCAAAGCCGCGCCGCCGCCTGCGCGCCCGGTGCAGAGGCACCGACAAGACCAACGGCCGACCCGCAGCGCCGCAGATCCGAAACGCATCCGCCATGGCCCGTGCCAACCACCTCCCGGCCGCAGCGTCGCCACCGAGTTTGAAGCGACGGACCAGGCGTCCCGCGGTGCCCACAAAACGATAGGGCGCGATCAACTGGCTTACATGTCGAAGGTGGCGATGATCGCTCCGACATCGCCCCCCATCGGCCGTTGCTGCGCCACAGCGTGCACAACCATCGGGACGGCGCTCGACGAACCTGCGCCGACAAGGGTCGCACAACACCTCGGCTGCCGTGCCACACGAACTGCAAGCCGGCGGCAAGACCACGTCCAGCAAAGCGCCGGACAGCTGGCGCCACGTTCGACGAATGGGGACGAGACGGTCGTTCACGCCTGTGGTGGAACGAGCGGCGTGCATTCGGCCCCGAAATATCGGGGGCAGCTGCGCTCAGCGGATTTCGAGGGCGGCAGCAGGCCCCACGCGCGACCGGTCCCAGGCCCCAGAAGACGTCAAGAGCCAGAAAGATGCTGGATCTGCCAGGCTCCAGGAACCGGCTGGGCCAGAGAAACCACCGCTAGAAGCCAGATTCCCGAGGGAGACGGAAGCCTCCCGATGCAGCTCCACCCTGCACCTGCGCGGACCTAGCGACCCGGCAGTGCAATCCGGCGAGCGCGGTCAGCCGAGGACTGCTTGGGCTGATTCTGAACACCCAGCGCCGTGCGCACGCTGTGCACATAAGCCTCGACCGTCATGTCTTTCGCGTGCGGCACGCCAAGCGCTTCCCCGATCTCCTTGGTCAGCTCCATATCGTCCTGGAAGGACCACTGCTGACTCTGGAAGAACTCACGCAACAACTTCCGAAAGGCTCGCCGGGAGCTGTACGCGCCAATCGCGTAAACCGCTCCTGCAAACATGATGATGCCCCCGCACGCTAGCAGCGTGGTGAGCTGCATGTCCCACTGCGCGACGATCTGCAGCAAGAAACCCGTGGTCACAAACAAGAAGCCGATAATGACTTGGATGTTGTTGAGCGCAGTGTCCCTCACCTTGAGAAGGCTACGTCCAGCGACACCGAGGGCATCGCGAAGCGCATTACCTGGCTCACGGAAGCGAATCGAGTTCGCCAAGAAGAACACGCCCACCACATTGCAGGTAAGGCCGACGACGGCTAGTTCAGGGGTTTCCATGATGCATAACGACGTGACTGGCACTACCTGCTCCGCCTCGGTCTGACCAGTCCGAGGTCCGTGACAGAATCGTGCCTGCCAGCGCACGCCTAGGCCATAAGGTTAGCTTGGGGCAGCCGGATCTGCCAACACCCAAGGCAAAAGCCTGTTACGGGGTACCGAATTTGCCGACACCATCCTAACTGATCAGCCGACAAGTCACTTGCCCATGCCAAATCCACCACCGATCGACGACGCATTGCTTGCGCACCTGGGCGAACTCGCCCGGATCAGCCTGCCAAAGCAGCGCCAAGCTGAGCTTCGTGGCAAGCTCCAACAGCTGGTCGCCGCATTTTCGTCACTTGGCGAAGCAGATTTCGAAATGTGCGACGGTGACTCCGCTAGGCAAATAATCACGCCTGACGAACTGCGAGAGGATCGTGCCGAAACGCCGCCTGACGTGAGCGAGGTGTTGGCCAACTCGCCGCAAACGGCCGCCGACTGCTTTGTGGTCGCTCGAGTGGTCGAGCCATGAGCACTCCTCCTCTGACCGCGACGGCACTGAGCCAAGCGATCCGCCAAGGCGACATCACCGCCAGCGACGTCGCCAAGGACTGCCTAGCGCGCATCGCGAGTATTGATGGCAAAGTCTCGGCATTCTGCGAGAC
>Ga0302118_10001210_pt1 | contig 12686 bp, 8 predicted proteins | sample AG5_331_MG_FD_203126 | JGI IMG/M metagenome (GOLD analysis project Ga0302118, IMG submission 203126) | Marine microbial communities from Western Arctic Ocean, Canada - AG5_33.1 | ecosystem: Environmental > Aquatic > Marine > Oceanic | place: Canada: Western Arctic Ocean | collected 2017-10-01 | reverse complement strand
CACCATGTGTTTGACCGAACCGCAGTGCGGCACTGACCTGGGCCTAATTCGAACCAAAGCCGGTCCACAGCCGGACGATAGCTACAAGATCACGGGAACGAAGATCTTCATCTCCGCCGGTGAACATGACCTCACCGAAAACATCGTGCACCTGGTGTTGGCCCGCCTTCCGGATGCACCGGAAGGAATCAAAGGCATCAGTCTGTTCGTCGTCCCGAAATTTCTGCCAAACGATGACGCAACGGTTGGACCGCGCAACGGCGTGACCTGTGGCTCAATCGAACACAAGATGGGTATCAAAGCGTCATCCACCTGCGTTATGAACTTCGACGACGCAACGGGATGGTTGGTTGGCCTGCCGCACAAAGGCATGAGCGCCATGTTCACAATGATGAATACGGCCCGCTTGGGTGTTGGCATCCAGGGCCTAGGGTTAGGCGAAGCCGCGTACCAAGGTGGGTTGGAGTACGCCAAAGAGCGCCTTCAGGGTCGCGCCCTTAAAGGCGCCGAGTCGCCAGACAAACCGGCGGACTCCATTATAGTTCACCCCGACGTACGCAAGAACTTGCTGACAATGAAATCACTGACCGAGGGCATTCGCGCGCTATCTCTCTGGACCGCCATTAACCTCGATAAGGCGGAGAAATCAGAAGGTGCCGCAGAACGGCAAAGAGCTGACGACTTGGTTCAAATACTCACACCGATTGTGAAATCGTTTGGAACAGACAAGGGGTTCCTTGCCGCCAACTTAGGTGTGCAGATATACGGTGGACACGGCTACATCCATGAACATGGCATGGAACAGTATGTCCGCGATGCCCGGATCACCATGCTCTATGAAGGCACCAACGGCATCCAAGCCTTGGATTTAATCGGCCGCAAGATGGGCGCCCATTACGGACGGTACCTGCGGGCATTTTTCCATCCGCTCCAAGAGTTCATTGAAGAGAACGCCGACAACGAAGAGATGCAGGCATTTATTCTTGGATTGGCCAAAGCCTTCGGACGACTGCAACAAGCCACCGGCATTCTCGCCCAGAGGGGTCTGCGCGACCCCAATGAAGCTGGGGCGGCCGCGACGGACTACCTCAACTTATTTGGGCATGTCGCCGTCGCGTTCATGTGGGCCAAAGCGGCCAAGCTTGCATTTAATAAAAAAGATGCCGACCCGACTGGGTTCTATTCCGGGAAATTGAAGACAGCGCGATTCTACTACGAGCGCGTTCTGCCCGAAACCAGTAGCCTGTTCGCCATGATTATGGCCGGCGGAGACTCAATTATGGGCATGGAAGAAGAATTATTCGGCGCTGCCGTAGCCGCCTAAGAAAAGTTTAAATATAAACCTTCTTTTCCGCCTCATCTGAATGATGCTGACCAGGCATCGTCGAAGTAAATGCGACATGACCGACGAGACATCGTTGCCCTTTCGTGTTCTGCCAACGGACATCGACGTCAATACGCACCTGACCAACTCCAGGTACTTCAGCTTCATGGATTTGAGCCGGGTGGATCACTTGGTGCGATGCGGCGCCTGGAAAAAGGTTCGCGCCAAAAAGCTCATGCCCAGCCTTGGGTCTGGGTCGATCCGGTTTCGACGTGCCGTGCCACCATTCAAGAAAGTCGACGTGACAACCCGTATGATTGGTGTTGATGAAAAATGGATATGTCTGGAACACAAGATCGTCTCAGGCGATACAATGTACTCCGTCGCGATCCTTAAAGCCGCCTTCCTGAACACAGGTGGGCGCATTCTAGTCTCAGAGCTTCTGAGCATTTTAGTACACGAAGGCGAACCTCCACCGATGACCGAGGCCCTAGGCCCTAGGCCGCATACGAGACGCAGACGATGCGGTTATTGAAATTGCCTCGGCCTAGGTGGACAAGTCTTCACCGGCAAGGGCGCGTGTGATCAGCCCAAGACTTTCTTCGACACCATACAAAGCCATAAAGGACCCCATACGCGGGCCTTGATCCTGACCCAACAGTATTTGGTAAAGCGCCTTAAACCAGTCTCTTAAGCCCGGGAACACGTCCTCATTAGACTTGCCAATTTCATAGACCAACGACTGCAAGTCTTCTGCAGAGGCACCTTGTCCAACGGCTTCTAGCCCAGACTTCAATGCCTCTAGTCCGGGGCGCTCAGCCTCCGCCGGCAGGCGATAGATCTTATGGGGCAGAACAAAATCTTTGAAGTACGCAATCGCATACGACACTAGCTTGTTCAGTAGCGGATCACTTTCTGGGCTGGCGTCCGGTGCATAGCGGCTAATGTAATGCCACAGGGCAGCGGGATCATCTGAGTTACAAACGCTGGCCAAGTTCAACAGAATGCCAAAACTGAGGCGGCCCTCTTCCGGAGGCGGTTCACCGTTATGAATGTGCCACGTGGGGTTGGCAAATTGATCCTTAGGCTCTTGCCCAGGAAACGCCTTTAGGTGCGATAGGTACTCATCCACAGACTTTGGAATCGTATCAAAGTATAGCCGCTTCGCTGCCGACGGCTTTTGGTACATGAAGAGAGCCAAGCTCTCGACCGGCGCATAGGTCAGCCACTCTTCGACAGATATCCCGTTGCCCTTGGACTTGGATATCTTCTGGCCCTGGTCATCCAGGAATAATTCGTACGTCAAATTCTGCGGTGGCTGACTACCAAGATTACGACAAATGTTACCGGACAAACGAACGGAATCGATCAGGTCTTTGCCAGACATCTCATAGTCTACGTCGAACGCATACCAACGCATGGCCCAATCGCACTTCCACTGAAGCTTGCAATGGCCGCCGGTGACCGGCACTTCAACTTTGGAGCCATCTTCGCTTTCGTAAACCACCGTGCCCGCATCGGCGTTACGCTCGATGATTGGCACCTGCAGCACCTGGCCCGTCTTGGGGCAGATGGGTAAAAACGGTGAATAAGTCGCGCGGCGTTCCGGGCCCAGCGTCGGCAGGATGACATTGATTACTTTGTCGTATTCTTGCAGGACGCGGAGAAGCGCAGCATCGAACTCACCCGATGTATAGCTATCGGTTGAGCTTTTGAATTCGTAGTCGAACCCGAAGGAATCAAGGAAGCCCTTGAGGCGGTCATTATTGTGATGACCGAAGCTTTCGTGAGTTCCGAAAGGATCAGGGATTTTGGTTAGAGGCATGCCGAGGTGCTTCTCGACCATCTCTTTATTGGGAACATTATCCGGAACCTTGCGAAGGCCATCCATATCGTCGGAAAACGCGAACAGGCGGGTTGGCATATCGGGTGCGAGCAGTTGGAACGCATTGCGCACCATGGTCGTGCGTACCACCTCAGCAAATGTTCCGATATGCGGCAAGCCAGAGGGTCCATAACCGGTTTCAAACAGGACATAGCCTTTATCTCCCATACCGTTTTTAAGGCGGCCGTCGAGCAGCTTCCGGGCTTCAGCAACGGGCCAGGCCTTGCTTTCTCGGGCAATCGTAGTGGCATTACTCATGGTCAATGTCCGGTTTGATGAGGCCGCGCACCCTATGGGGCCGCTATTTTGGGGTCAAGTCCCACGGCTCTAGGGCTGCCATTGGTTTAAGCTGGATTGACTGACTCTCCAAGGGCTATACCTGGACATAGATAAACACTGCCCCCTGATAGTTTTGACCGGCCCTATTTTGACCTTACACTTTCCTCAACTGGCTCACGCGTGACACCCGAGCGCACTCTTCAACTGCCGGGCGCACCGGTTCTGGTGACCCGCGCCCGGGACGGCATCCTGATGTTTTCCGATGGTGAAGTGCGGGAATTCACGGCATCCACGGCTAAGACTGAGGTCGAACCACCAGTCATCCAATGCCATAGCCGCGCGACAGCTGCGCGTCTGGGCCTAAAGCCAGTAACGGGATGCGATATTCTGGAACTGTTCGCCTATGTGCGTCCGGGTGAGTTTTGCCTCCCCACGGTGCGCGGCGTCGCAGCAGAAATGGATATCAAATTACCGACAACGTTGATCGATGAAGGAACCGCCCTGATCTCGTCCGCACGAGCACTACTAACTGAAGTGATGAGTTGGCATGGCAGTGATGTTCGCCATGCTCGGGCTGTCGCCCATGTGCTCGACCAAGCCGGCTGGGGCTGGGGGCCGTCTGTTCTTGCAGCCATTGGGGCTGACTCGGATGGTGGAGGTATCGGTTTATCTCCGTTACGGGTGTGGACCCGACTGGCCCCCTTTGAGGATCAAGCCCCCCTGCCACCGCCAGGCAATGACGCCGTCTCTGAGCATGAAAGCCGAGCCCGGTTAGAGCTCCTGTTGGGAGAAACGTCGGAAAAACGTGAGTCTCAAAAAAAATACGCAGCTGCAGTAAGCCACGCGTTTAAAGCCAAACCAGCGCCCGATGAGCCAAACCTGGTTCTCGCGGAAGCCGGAACCGGAATTGGCAAAACACTCGGGTACCTGGCACCGGCTAGCGTTTGGGCGGAAAAAAATAACGGCGCAGTGTGGGTCTCGACTTTCACGCGTAATCTGCAGCGGCAATTGGATCAGGAATTAGATAGGCTATATCCCGACCCTGAGGTAAAGGCCCGGCGTGTCGTGGTCCGCAAAGGGCGCGAAAATTACTTCTGCCTGCTGAATTACGAAGAAGCTTTGAACAGGTCTGGCACGGACCCAAGCGCGGCAATTCCCTTAGCGCTCATCGCGCGGTGGATTCTTGCCACAAAGGCTGGCGACATGGTTGGCGGGGATTTCCCATCCTGGTTGGCCGACATTTTTGGCACGGGGCGCGTTCTCTCTCTAGCCGACCGTCGCGGGGAATGTATCTTCGCCGCCTGCCCCCACTACCGCACCTGCTTCGTTGAAAAGACAGTTCGTAAGGCACAGACCGCGGATATCGTGGTCGCTAACCATGCCCTCGTCATGGTGCAAGCCGCGATGGGTGGCCTGGACGGTGGGACAACACCTACACGCTACGTCTTCGATGAAGGACACCACTTGTTTGGCGCCGCCGACAGCGCGTTCTCGGCACACTTAAGCGCTGCAGAAACCGCCGACCTGAGACGCTGGCTAGTTGGCGCGGAAGCCGGCGGCCGACCGACACGGTCCCGCGGCCTTAAACGCCGCATCGATGATCTGCTGAGTGAACTGGATGCGGACGGCGAAGCCATGGCCATGGCCTTGGACAGCATTCTACATAATGCCCGATCGCTTCCCGCTCCGGGTTGGCTGACACGACTGGACGACGGTGAACCTCGCGGCCCCGCTGAAATCTTTATCAGCCTTGTAAAACGCCAAGTCTATACGCGGGACGACCCGGGGTCCCCATACAGCCTCCAAACGGACGCGGTCGAACCAATTGAAGGATTGCTCGATACAGCGGCTGTTCTCGACACCGCGCTTATGCGTCTTGTCGAGCCAGTGAAGCAGTTGGTCAAAATGCTAGCACAACAGCTTGAGCGCCCTACTGACGAACTGGATACAGCAACGCGAGCGCGTGTCGACGGACTGTGCCGCAGCTTAGAACGTCGGGCCGTCATGCCGCTGACAGCATGGCGCGACATGATCAAAGCCCTCGCTAATGACACACCAACTGAGTTCGTCGATTGGTTAGGCGTTGACCGCATAGAGAGCCGCGACATTGACGTAGGACTCCACCGTCACTGGGTAGACCCCACCCTACCCTTCGCACGAGCCGTTCTCGATCCGGCACAAGGCGTGGCCATCACATCGGCAACATTGCGGGACGGAACTGGTGATGACGCCGTGGATTGGGAAAGTGCTGACCAACAAGTTGGCTCGTTTCATATTACCAGCACACCCATGCGGTCAGCTTTGTCCTCGCCTTTCAATTACGAAGAGGCGACGCGCGTATATATTGTAAACGACGTGCGCAAGGATGCCTTGGTTCAAGTAGCCGGAGCCTATCGGGATTTATTCCTCGCCGCTGAGGGTGGCGCGCTGGGCTTGTTCACTGCCATTTCACGCTTGCGCGCGACCTTTGATCAAATTGCGCCGATTCTTGAGGACGCGGGCATACCACTCTACGCCCAGCACGTTGACCCCTTGCCAACAGCGAGCCTCGTGGACATCTTCCGCGCCGAAGAAAAAGCCTGCCTACTCGGCACAGATGCCATGCGCGATGGCGTCGACGTACCGGGTAAATCATTGCAGCTCATGGTGTTTGACCGTGTGCCGTGGCCGCGACCTGATATATTGCATCGCGCGCGCCGCGAAGCCTTTGGCAAACGAACCTATGATGACCGAATTACTCGCTTAAGGCTTAAGCAGGCCTTCGGTCGACTCATTCGACGAGATGGGGACAGAGGTGTGTTCGTCCTGTTGGATTCAATGATGCCCTCTCGATTACTTGGCGCCTTCCCAGAGGGCACGCCAGTTCATCGGGTTGGGTTGGCCGAAGCTGTTTCTGAAACGAAGACGTTTCTGCACACCGACACTAAAAGCTAGCGTCGCAGCCTACTCCGCTGCTCTCCTAGACACATCGATCAAATGGGCTGTTATCGGAGTTTGCCCGAGGGGAACCTCACGACGCTCCAGCGCCAACCGCGCATTCTCACGATCCACACAAGACCCGATAGACCCATCAGCCACACGGAAATCTGAGATATCAGGAATCGGGATACGGATTGGTGTGACTGGGCGATGAAGGCCCCAATTCGTGTCGCGTTCTGAATCGATGAACAGGAGTGTCCAGTGATCATCGAGATTGCGCCAGGTTAACTGCGTAAAGTTCTCGTAAGAAAACCCCATAAGGCCATCCACTTCGGCCTGACTAAGGCCACTCCCGAAGGCGCACACGCGCTCCCAAGACCACTCGGTAAGCACGCTGGGGTCAATGGTTTCCATTCCGCCCATAAACAAGAACCGGGCATTGCGGTGAAACTCCAACTCAACCCTAGATTCCAGGCCACCGGTCCGCTTGTACAAAAAATAGATCGACGCTGGACCCAAGGAGAGCAACAGAATCAGACCAACGACTTTAATAAATGACTTTGACGGCATAGGACACTCCAGAACGGGCCCCTTCTATAGCGCGGACATAGAAAAAGGGCCACGTCGTAAAACGTAGCCCTTTTCCAAAAGTAACAAACGGTAGAAGTGGGCTTACATGCCCATGCCGCCCATGCCACCCATGCCACCCATGTCACCCATGCCGCCACCTGGGCCCATAGGCGGAGGTGTTGCTGCAGGAATTTCTGCAACCATGGCTTCAGTGGTGATTAGGAGACCGGCAATGGAAGCTGCGTCTTGCAGAGCAATACGAACGACCTTGGTCGGATCAATGATGCCGGCCTTAACCATGTCGACATACTTGCCAGTCTGAGCGTTGTAACCCGTTACGGCTGCTTTAGCTTCATCAACCTTACCAGCAACAACGGCACCATCTTCACCAGCGTTTTGAGCAATCTGCTTCAAAGGCACGCGCAGGGCACGACGGATTATTTCTATGCCGACTTTTTCGTCAGCGTTGACAGTCCTGACCTTAGCAAGAGCGCCGGCTGAACGTAGCAGAGCGACGCCGCCACCTGGGACGATGCCTTCTTCGACAGCAGCGCGGGTAGCGTGCAGAGCATCATCGACGCGATCTTTCTTTTCTTTCACTTCGACTTCGGTTGCTCCGCCAACGCGGATCACAGCAACACCACCGGCCAACTTGGCGAGACGCTCTTCGAGCTTCTCACGGTCGTAGTCGGATGTTGTGTCACCAATCTGACGACGGATCTGCTCGCACCGACCGTTAATATCGGCCTTCTTACCAGCGCCATCGATGATGGTGGTTTCTTCCTTGGTGATATCAATGTTCTTGGCTTGGCCGAGCATGTCGAGCGTGACGTTTTCGAGCTTGATGCCAACATCTTCAGAAATCACCTGACCCTTGGTTAGAACTGCGATGTCTTCCAACATCGCCTTACGACGATCGCCAAAGCCAGGGGCCTTAACAGCAGCAACCTTGAGGCCGCCACGTAGTCGGTTAACCACGAGTGTGGCCAATGCTTCGCCTTCGATGTCTTCAGCAATGATGACCAACGGACGTGAAGCCTGAACAATAGCTTCCAGAACGGGAAGAAGCGGCTGCAGAGAAGAAAGCTTCTTCTCGTGGATTAGGACGTACGGATTTTCGTACTCACAGATCATCTTTTCTGCGTTGGTGATGAAGTAAGGTGACAGGTAGCCACGGTCGAACTGCATGCCTTCAACGACATCCAACTCTGTATCCAGGCCCTTGGCTTCTTCAACGGTGATCACACCCTCTTTGCCAACCTTGTCCATTGCTTGGGCGATGATTTTACCAATATCTTTATCGCCGTTGGAGGATATGGTGCCAACTTGAGCAATTTCTTGGCTCGTCTTCACCTTCTTGGTCAGTTTGTCGAGGTTCTCTGTCACAGCAAGCACGGCCTTATCGATACCACGCTTGAGATCCATTGGGTTCATGCCAGCAGCAACGGCCTTTACGCCTTCGCGAACGATGGCTTGAGCCAGGACTGTCGCTGTTGTGGTGCCGTCACCAGCTAGATCGTTGGTCTTGGAAGCAACTTCCTTAACCATCTGGGCGCCCATGTTTTCGAACTTATCTTCAAGTTCGATGTCCTTCGCAACCGTTACACCATCCTTGGTGATACGAGGTGCGCCGAAGGCTTTATCCAGAACAACGTTCCGGCCCTTGGGGCCGAGTGTAATCTTGACCGCATTAGCCAAGATGTCGACGCCGCGCAACATGCGGTCGCGGGCATCCGTCGAAAATTTGACGTCTTTCGCCATGATAATTCGTTTCCCTTAACTTGAGTTTGTGTCGCAGAGCGTCACTATTTCTCGATAATGCCCATGATGTCGGATTCCTTCATGATCAACAGGTCATCCCCGTCAACCTTGACTTCCGTGCCGGACCATTTGCCAAAGAGGATGCGGTCACCCTTCTTAACATCGAGCTTTTGAACTTTGCCATCTTCCCCACGTGCGCCAGAGCCTACGGAGACAACTTTGCCTTCCATTGGTTTCTCTTGAGCAGTATCAGGAATAATGATGCCCCCGGCAGATTTGGTATCTGAATCCAGGCGCTTGACCAGCACTCTGTCGTGCAGCGGCCGAAATTTCATGCGAAACCTCCTTTTAGGTCTTGGTGTGCGTCATAAAAAATTATTGTAATTCAGGAGGTTATGCAAATCTCTAGCACTCTCCCCTGATGAGTGCCAGCTAGATAAGGACTCTCAGAGCGAGGGTCAAGGACCCGATCCTGAAAAAATGTGGGTAAATCACGCTTTTGGGGCCAAACCCGCGCGAGCACTAGGTCAGCGCCTGGCCTTGGCCTTCTCGGTCAGGCCCCATAACACCCTGTGTCGCGCGATGATCTCTATAAATGAAGTGCAGATTTCGCGAATAAATGCCGATTCTCCCGAATTGGACGGCGGTGAAAACGGCTTGGCCACGTAACCCGAAGGCCTTCAATAGGCTCATTGTTGCAAACTATGCAAAAAACCAACTCATGGGGCGCCCTTTTGTTTAGTAAGTTCAGGTCGGGTATTGCGGGCAATCAACCACAGTACGCCTATCAGGTCGACGACACCGGTGGCCAGTCGCCGCCATAAACCGTACTTGGATTGCCCACGTGTCCGAGGTCGATGTGACACCTCAACGGAAACCGCGCGACTACCAGCCCGAATGACCAGCGCCGGGATAAACCGGTGCAAAGCGTTGAACCGCGGCAAGTCTAGAAATACATCCCGACGAAAGAGCTTCAGGCCACACCCACTGTCCGGCGTATGATCGCCAAGGATCCAGCCACGAATGTCGTTGGCCAGCCAAGATTGATAACTTCGGGCCAGACTATCGTGACGCCGACGGCGATGCCCAACGTAGAGAAACCGTTCAGCGTATCCTGGCTCTCTAGCGACGGCATCATCGCGCGCACGAATAAGCTTTGGGATATCAGAGGGGTCATTCTGACCATCCCCATCAAGGGTGATAATCCAATCTGACTTCGCGTGCTTAATACCGGTAATAAGAGCCTGGCTTTGGCCGCAGGACGTCTCGTGACGATATACGCGAAGAACATTTCGGCCTTGAGCCGCAACCTCTAGTTCCGCTGGTGCCTCATCCGTCGACCCGTCATCAACATAAACGATCTCATATCCGCCCTCGCCTGCCACTTCGACCATGGCAGCGCAAATCTCATCGATCAACGGCAGAATATTCCCTGCTTCATTAAGAACAGGAACGACCACCGAATAGTCTGGGCAATCTATAGACGAAGCTTCGTTGGGCATGACGTCCGTCGGTTCAGGTTATTTGAAGCCAAGCAGTGTATTGAGACACAGGATAGGCGAAGTCTTACCCCCCGAATACCACTGCAGAAAAGACTAGGACAGCCTTGTTGCAGCCTCAATGATCACCTAAGTCACCCCTACACACTTCATTAATTGCTTTCTGGACACGAAATGACGCCTTTCAGCCCATCCGCACCCGATGCCAAGCGTTTACGCTTATGGCTTCTGATCTGCGCCGGTATGGTTTTCTTCATGGTGGTTCTAGGCGGCGCGACACGGCTGACGGAATCTGGTCTTTCCATGGTCGAATGGAAGCCGCTGACAATTCTCCCCCCCCTGACAGATGAAGAGTGGACTGCAGAATTTAAACACTACATGCAGTATCCCGAATACCAAAAGGTGAACTCTTGGATGGAGGTTGGAGATTTCAAAGAGATCTATTGGCTAGAGTATAGCCATCGCCTTTGGGGGCGCCTTATTGGGCTGGTCTTCGCCCTGCCGTTTTTTTGGTTTATCTTTACGGGACGCGCACGCGGGCGGCTGGCTTGGAAGTTGGGCGGCCTCCTCGTCTTAGGTGGCTCTCAAGGGTTCTTGGGCTGGTTCATGGTCGCCAGTGGACTGATAGACCGGCCAGACGTAAGCCAATACCGACTGGCCGCACACTTAGGCCTCGCCTTCGTGGTTTATGGCCTCTTGATATGGGTGGCGCTAGGTATACGCGACCATGACGAGCCTGAGCTACATAAGCCGAAGCCAGGCCCTGCCATAGCTCGGCTTGCACTGGGCGCATCTTTAGCCGTGCTCCTGGTCGTCATGTCTGGTGCATTTGTCGCAGGCCTCAATGCGGGACTGATCTACAACACCTTCCCGCTTATGGATGGCAAAATCATTCCAGACGGAATGTATGAGATGACACCGTGGTATGCGAACTGGTTCGAGAACATCATGACTGTCCAGTTCAATCACCGACTCCTAGGAATCACTTTAGCCCTGTTGATTGCTGCCACTTGGTGGCGAATACGAGCGAGTGAGGTATCCGAGCAGGTTCGCAAGCTCGCCAACGGGTTTGTAGTAATGGCTTTTGTCCAGGCTGGCCTTGGGGTTTCAACACTACTTCTCGTTGCACCCCTTTGGCTCGCTCTCCTTCACCAAACTGGTGCCTTGATCCTTTTCACATTGAGTGTGACGATCTCTCGCCTCCTCAGCCTACCAGCACCTAGGCAGCAAAATATTTCGTCCTCTGCCGCCTCTAACGCCGCATGACCTCGCAACAAGGACTTTGTCTCGCATGAGCGACCTATCGGTTACCGATGACCTATTTTTCACACGCACCGGAATGGATAAACATTCTGTCGAGAAAACCGTTGCGGATACGCTATCGGGCTGTGACGACGGCGAATTATTTTTTGAATACAGCCAGGCGGAAAGCCTAAGCTTTGATGACGGTCGGATTCGCTCTGCTGCGTTCGATACAGCACAGGGATTTGGGTTGCGCGCCTTGGTCGGCGAAGCTACGGGCTTCGCGCATTCGACAACGATGACAGAGGCCGCCATCGCTCGTGCCGCTAAAACCGTAAATGCCGTTAAATCTGGCCATAGCGGAACTTTGGCCGATCCACCGACAGGAACAAACCAAGCGCTTTACACAGATGAAAATCCGCTGCCTTTGGTTCCCTACGAAACCAAAGTCAAAACACTTGAGTCCATCGACGCGTATGCCCGCTCCAAGAACAGCAAAATTAAGCAAGTATCCGCGTCTCTATCGGCGTCGTGGCAAGCCGTTCAGATTATGCGGGCTGGTGGGCTTTCAGTCGGCGATATTCGTCCGCTGATTCGCCTGAACGTATCGATTGTTGTCGGCGAAGGTGATCGCATGGAAATGGGCTCTTACGGCACCGGCGGTCGTGTTAGCTACGATCACTTCCTTGATGAAGGCACCTGGACGGGCGCAGTCGACGAGGCATTACGGCAAGCCCTTGTGAATCTAGAAAGCGTTGACACCCCAGGGGGGGAAATGCCCGTGGTGCTTGGTCCAGGCTGGCCGGGCATCTTACTCCATGAAGCCGTAGGCCACGGTCTCGAGGGTGACTTCAACCGCAAGCAGACCTCTGCCTTCTACGACCTGATGGGCAAGCAAGTCGCCGCCAAAGGCGTCACAGTCATCGATGATGGCACCATGCAAGACCGGCGCGGCTCCTTAACCATCGATGATGAAGGCACGCCTACATCTTCAACAACATTAATCGAAGACGGTATTTTGGTCGGCTTTTTGCAGGACAGGTTAAACGCACGTCTCATGGGCGTAAAACCAACTGGCAATGGGCGGCGGGAATCTCATGCCCACCACCCCATGCCGCGCATGACTAATACCTACATGGCGAATGGCAATCACGATCCCGAAGAGATCATTAAATCGGTCGATAAGGGATTGTACGCAGTGAATTTC
>Ga0302118_10001207_pt1 | contig 12697 bp, 9 predicted proteins | sample AG5_331_MG_FD_203126 | JGI IMG/M metagenome (GOLD analysis project Ga0302118, IMG submission 203126) | Marine microbial communities from Western Arctic Ocean, Canada - AG5_33.1 | ecosystem: Environmental > Aquatic > Marine > Oceanic | place: Canada: Western Arctic Ocean | collected 2017-10-01 | reverse complement strand
GGGTTACGTGATGCGGCGGTCATGTAGTTGCCGAACACGATGCCCACACCGACACCGCCACCGATAACACCGATAGCGGCCAAGCCAGCACCGATCATTTTTGCAGCTTCTAATTCCATGGTCTTTGTCCTTCCTTAGGGTGACGTCTTGAGTAAAACGTTTGCAAAAAGCATTGGCTGCTCTTTAGTGCAGATGAACAGCGTCGTTGAGATAAATCGTCGAAAGTAGCGCGAATACATAGGCTTGGATTAGCGCGACCATAATTTCTAGCATGGTTACAGCACCAACTGCCAAGAACGGAACTATACCGAAAATACCGAGCGAAATTACGAAGCCGGCCAGCACTTTCAGCAACACGTGTCCGGCCAACATATTGGCAAATAGACGCAAGCTTAGGCTTACCGGGCGAATGAAATACGACATAATTTCGATAGGCACTAAAACGATGGCGACGGGGAGCGGCGTACCGGACGGGCAAAACAGGCGGAAATAATGTAGACCGTGCGTTGCGAATCCGATGATGGTCACAGCAACAAAGATGAACACTGCCAAAGCTGCGTTAATCACAATGTGGGATGTGAATGTGAAGCTGTAGGGTAGGAGACCGAGGACGTTACCGAACAGGATAAAGACGAATAGGGTGAAGATGAACGGGAAGTATTTAATGCCTTCCTTGCCGACGTTCTCTTTGACCATGCCTGCAATGAACTCAAACATTAGCTCGCCAATGGACTGAATGCGGCTGGGGACCATGGTCCGTTTGTGCGTTGCTGCCCAGAATAGGGAGAACGTGCAGATGACAGCTAGGGTCATAAACAAAGCAGAGTTGGTGTAAGAAATATCGTAACCACCAAGATTGAGATCAATCAGCGGTTTGATCTCGAACTGCTCCATTGGGCCGTGGGCGGCTTCGCCACCATGCTCTTCGGTCGCCATGTTTACTCGTTCGCTCCGCTATCTTCTGTTTGCGCCAGTTTGGCACGCAATTCTTCATCCTGAGCCAGTTTGTCCCTGGCTTCTTTCTCTCTCATCGCCCGGCCAAAGCCGACCGCTTCGTCTAGGCCTCTAGCTATGCGAAGTACATTCATAATGCCAGCCGCGAATCCAAGAAATAAAAATACAATCATAAAAAGCGGAGTAGTCTCGGCCCAGTTATCGATGAAATAGCCTATTCCAGCGCCGACAGCGACGGAGACGACCATTTCTATTCCGATGCGGAGACCTTGTCCCAGCCCGCTTTGTGTCCCGCGCCCACGTGGGGCTGATTCCGTATCCGTCTTACCTCGAGCGGTCTTAAGGCGGGCATCTAGTTTGTTCAGGTCATCAGGTTTGGTAGCCATAAGGTCCTCAAAGACCCGTGCGGCGTGTTCCGGGGTCACCGTTTAACTGAACAATTAGGGTTAAAAAGCCCAACCTTTAAGACTATCGAAGCTCGGGGCGGAACCGCCTGTTGCAGCGCAAAATCGGGCGCACAATAGGAATGACCTGCACCCCTGTCAAGGACGAACGACCGCTGAATTCCGGGCTTTTTCGGCGATTTCTGGCGCCTGGACGCTGGGCTCGAGAATGAACTCCGTTCGGAGCGGAAAATCAGGCCGTGTCGCGGAAGGATTCAGCCTCATTCAGGTTAACTGAGACCAGCTTAGAGACCCCGCGTTCTGCCATTGTGACCCCAAATAGGCGGTCAACCCGGGCCATACTCATGCGATGGTGTGTGACCACGATGACACGCGTGCCTGTGGCTTCAGCAATCTGAGTGATTAAATTGCAGAACCGGTCCACATTTGCATCATCCAGCGGGGCGTCAACTTCGTCGAGTACGCAGATGGGTGCTGGGTTAACCATAAACACGGCAAATAGTAGGGCGATGGCCGTCAGGGCTTGTTCTCCGCCAGAGAGAAGCCCTAGGTTCTGCATGCGCTTACCTGGTGGGCTCGCCATAATTTCTAGTCCAGCTTCAAGGGGGTCTTCGGCGTCTGTTAGTGATAGTTGTGCCCGACCGCCGCCAAACAGGCTGGTAAACAGGCTCCGGAAATGGCCATCCACTTCCTTAAAGGACTGCAGCAACCGCTGGCGTCCTTCGCGGTTGAGCGAGGAAATGCCATCGCGCAGACGGGCTATGGCATTGATTAGGTCTTCGCGCTCTGTATCCAGAGTTTCCATCTGCTCGCCAAGCGCCTCACTTTCTTGCTCAGCACGAAGATTTATAGCGCCCATATTGTCGCGCTCACTGATTAGGCGTTGCAGGCTCTTCTCAGCTTTTTCGAGCAGCGGTGGCTCCTCGTCATCCTTAAGGCGCGTCTGGGCACGAACTTCAGATGGGGCGCAGCCAACCTTTTCCTCAATCGCGGCGGCCAATGTTTCAATTGCTTGTTGGGCTTGGGCGACGGCGGCTTCACGACGGACCCGCTCTTCACGGGCTGTGGATGCGCTTTGCTCAGTCTCGCGAAGCGCCTTGTTGCTGTCGTTGAGATTTTTTTCAGCGCGAATCAGGGCGTCTGCCGCCGCGCTGCGTTCTCTTTCCGCCATTTGCAGTTGGACCATTAAAGCTTGACGTTGCTCAGCCAAAGCTTCTGGTTTTCCAGCTAAGTCGTTGACTTCTTCGACCGCTGACCCTTCACGTTCCAATAAGGATCCTAGTTGACGTTCTGCCTCGTCACGACGGATTGTCCATGATCCTGTGTCTTCTGCCAAAGCAGCGAGACGGTGTTGGCGCTCTTCTGATGCTCTTGCAAGGGCATCGTAAGCTGCTCGCGCTTCCATAAGGTCGTTGCGGCGCGTGCGGAGTTGCTTTTGAAGCTCTGCTTGGCGCTCGCGTTCTGTGTTGCCATCACCCAGCTCGGCTAACGTTGCTTGGGCTGCACTTTCTTGGTCACCGGCTTCGTCGCGCTCGCCAATCAGTGTCTTGCGTGTTTCTTCCAGACTCGAGATTCGGCTTTCTAATGCTGCTGCCAAGCGTTGGCGCTCTGCGAGAGCCGCACGAGCGGTTTGGAGCGTTTGCTCTGCTTGGCGTACAGCTGCGCGGACTTGTTTTTCGTGTTCCGCCGCTTCAGTCACACGCGTTCTTGCTGTGATGGCCGTCTCTTCGGCAGCCTGAGATGCTGCTTGCCGTGCTTCTATTTCGCTGCGCAGTTCTTTCAGACGGTTCTTGTGTTTGAGTCGCTGGGCTGCAGCGCTTGGTGCGCCCGATGCACTGACGAAACCATCCCAACGCCATAGATCTCCATCTCTGGTGACAAGACGCTGGCCAGGTTTCAAGGCGTTGTGTAGGTCCGACCCGGATTCTTTGCTGTTAACTAGACCGACTTGCGACAGTCGGCGCGCGAGTTTTGAAGGGGCCTGCACAACCTCGCTCAGCGCGCGAACACCTTCTGGTAGCACCTGCGGCCGAGCAAATGGAGGAAGGTTAGACCAGTGGACCGGGGCTGCATCATCTGACGCACCACTAAGGTCGTCACCGATGGCGGCACCAAGCGCGGGTTCATATCCCGGCTCAACAGTCACGGAGTCGAGTATTGGGCTCCAAGTTGCATCGGTTTCACGCTCAGCAAGCAAACCTTCAAGTGCTATCACTTCAGCCTGCACCTTCGCTTCTTCGCCGCGCAGTTCTTGGAGTTGATCTCGAAGGGTTTGGTCTTCTTCTTGTGCTGTGGCGCGAGTGGTTTCGGCTTCTTCCCAGAGATTCCGGGCAGAATCCAGCGTCGTTTCGTACTGCTGTGTGATCGTTTCTTCAGCTTGGAGGTCTAAAGCGGGCTGAGCTTGCACCCGTGTTTCGTCGAGCTGTTCGTTAGCTTCTTCAAGGCGGCGAAGTGCGCGCCCACCGCGCAATTTTGCTTCTTCTGCTTTTTGCCTTGCCGTTGCGCGTGAAGAATTGGCTTCTGCAAAATCTGCACTTAAGCGCTGAATCTCAGCTTCTAGCTCTTCAACGGATTGTGCGGATGTCTTTAGTGTCGTGCGTGAGTGTTCGACAGAATCAGCTTGGCTTTCTTGGGCTTCTTTAAGTCCGGACTGCTCGCTAGCGAAGCGCTCAATTGCGCCGCGTGCATCTGCGGTCCGCTCTTTCTCCCGCGCCATATCATCGCGCAATTGGGCGAGGCGTGTTTCAGAGGCTTCTTGAGCGGCAGCCAAACGCTGCTCTTCTTCGTCAATTCGTTCGCGCGCAAGGTTAAGGCGCTGAACCTTTGCTGCTTCGGCGGCTTCCGCTTGGCGTAGCGGGGGCACTGATTCTGCTGCTGCTACTTGATCAGTCGTTGCTTCCGCGACCAACCTTGCTTTGACGCCAACGGCTTGCTCAGCGATAGTAAACGCCTTGCCAGCGCTGATTAGGCCTTCTTCAGCCGCTGCCTGTCGAATGGTTAATACCATGGCGTCGGCCGCACGGATGGAATCCGAAATCGTGCGATAGCGAGCAGCTTGGCGCGCTTGCTTCTTCAAGCTTTGGAGTTGGGCATCAAGAGCTTGGATGATGTCATCAAGACGCTCGAGATTTGTTTCCGCAGCTTTGAGGCGAAGTTCTGCTTCATGGCGTCGACTGTGAAGGCCGGTAATGTTCGCGGCTTCTTCTAGAAGGTGCCGCCGTTGGTTCGGTTTGGCGTTAATGATTGAACCAATACGGCCTTGGCTGACTAATGCGGTAGAGCGAGCACCAGACGATAGGTCTGCGAAGAGAAGCTGGACATCTTTAGCCCGCACGTCTCTGCCGTTGACCCGATACTGCGATCCCTTTCCGCGTTCGATGCGGCGCGTTACCTCAAGTTCATCTGAATCGTTGAATTGCGCACTTGCCTTGCGCGCTGAGTTATCCATGATCAGGCTAACTTCAGCGATATTGCGTGCTGGTCGATCTCGGGTGCCGCCGAAGATCATTTCATCCATCTCGCCGCCGCGCATTTGCTTGGCAGATGTTTCACCCATGACCCAGCGCAAGGCTTCAACTAGGTTGGATTTGCCGCAGCCGTTCGGACCAACGACGCCAGTCATACCCTTTTCGATGACAAGGTCAGTAGGGTCTACAAAAGATTTAAAGCCGGTCAGGCGCAGCCGGGTAAATTCAACCAAGGATTAGGTCTCCGCAAAAACGTTCTGGTACGGGTGGGTTAAGTAAAAAGCAAACGGTGCGACTAAGAACCCTTTTCCGCAAGCTTGTCTTCAATGATTTCTGCCATGTAGTCAAAGCCTCGGTTGCCTTCTATTTTTACGTCTCCAATAAAGAACGTGGGTGTGGAACTGATTTTGAATTGGTTTGTCGCGGCTTCCTGGCCTTCACGGATAGCATTCATAATGTTTTGATTTTCGAGGCATGCGTTTACGTCGTTTTCATTTAGGCCAGCAAGCTTTGCGTACGATGTCAGTGGCTTAATGGGGCTCTTTGACATAACCCAGGTGCCTTGTTGTCGGAACATGACATTAAGGAGGGCTTGTCCTCGGTCACCGTCAGCGCAGCGGGCGAGCATCGCTCCGGCCATAGCTAATCCATCAAGGGGAAAGTCACGAAATACCAGCCGGACTTTTCCGGTGTCGATGTAGGCTTTCTTGAGCTCGGGCAGGACTGTATTGTGAAAGGATGCACAATGACTGCAGGTGAGCGAGGCGTATTCGACGATTGTAACTGGTGCGGCGGGGTCTCCATAAATCATCTCGCGATACACTGGGCCATTAGAGCCCGCGGCTTCCCCATCAGTAGCTTGCTCAAGTTTCTCCGAATCGGTCGACGTCGCATCGGCCGCGACCTCGGACTCGGTTTGGGCGGCTGGAGCCGCAGAATTCTGGGATTCTTCTTCAGCGCAGGACGCAGTCCCAAAAAGGGCAAGAGATAGGACGACGCAGCTAAAAGCGGCAGAAGTAAACGGTTTCACGGTAATTCCTCACTATATGACGTGGGTATAACGCATCTAACCCACAAGGTGTTGTGTATTTTAGGTAGGTGGCCCTATGTGCTGTAACGTCTCGAGCACGCGCTCGGATAAATAAAAACTGAAGTGTAGCGTAGATATGAGTCGCTAAAGTGGGCGAATCTTGCAAGGGAAATTCTCCCGATGGCCCTTGGATAGGATTTGCAAATCCCTTTTAAGTGACAAGTTTTCTTTTTTTGTTAGTGGAGATAAAGTTTTTTAGGGTGAGATTGATTATTGTGGGGCGCTACCCTCAGAAGATTCTGCTTCGCGTTTTTCTCTTAAGGTGCGGCCACGCCCCTGAGCAAGCAGTCGCTCCAAGCCTTTTTCGTCCAGTTTGGTGATGGAGCCGATGGGGCATCGATCCGGCAACCCTCCGCCACTCGTCACGAGGATGGAATCACCACCAAATCCGCAAAGGCGACCATTATTCGATGTGAAGCCGATGGTGTGTGCGAACCGTAGATTCTGGCAGGGCCGATCAAGTTGCAAGTGGTAGGGGTGACTCCGGCTTGGGGCCCACACGATCAGATTATGTCTGTTAAGTGGCTTCCAATCGTAAAGAGTTCGAAAGAAAATGCACTGGTTCGTTGTTTTCGGAAGCCTGCCCGGGAACTGCTCCAGAATGTAGCCTTCGTCGTTAGCTGTTATCGGAGCGCGCTCACTGGACGTCTCCTGCGCAACCGAAGGGTAGGTCACGGCTGCACAAAGTGCGGCAGTCGCGATAAATAGACTTTTTCTAATGCTGACCTTTTTCATCATCTTTATTCCTGCCGCTCGCATAGTCCCTGGGGTCAAAAACTTTCGACGCCACTCAGGATCGCTTCGCATTTATGCGCCTTACTACCTTAATCATAATCAAGAATATGGATATTGTAGGGCACTACTGCGATGGAGCGGTTCTTAATCAACATGTGTGGCTAAAGGAACACAGGCTCTGGCAGGGTTTGTGACGTGTAAAGGTAATGATAATGGCGACAAACTGAGTTGTCGTCGACCGGAACGAGGGCTTCGTATCCTGGCTGGACTAATTACGGTCTATTTACGGGCCTTGAGGCGAGCGCCTAAACGGGCCAGGGCCTGTTTTAGAGGACCAGACCCCAGATTACCGATTTCAGTTTCTGCGTCCGCCAAGGCGTCCGCTGTAATTGTTTTTGTCCTAGGAATGGGGTTGGTCACGTAACGTTGAGGCAAGGGGCCTTGATGCACTTTGACTTTATTAATCGTTCCTGGCCCCAGGAAGTTGTTCACGCGCTCGATGATCAGCGGGGTCTGGGGCTGAACCAGAACGGCGGTAGCGCCACTCTCGACACGCAAATGCAAAGTTCCATTGGTCCGCGCGCCGCGGTCAAACTGCACCCGCTCGGGGGCGGTTGATGCAGCCAGTTCTGTGCCAACAATTTCCGCCCAGCGCCCAATGACTTGCCCTGCAGAGAATCCTCGTTTCCCAAGCACTGGGCGTGCCACCCGCTCGGTCAGGGCTGCAATACCTAGCAGTCCGCGTGAGGTGCGGTCGGCGGCATCTGATGCTTTTCTTTTTGGTGTCGTGCCCATAGTGTCCAGTATATCTCAGTCAGAGCACTTTGTGCGTGCCTGTTCTCTTTTAGATGGATCTTAGTCAGGCATGGCATCTGGAAGAAAACTTAACCCGAAGCCTGACGATTTGATGTCGTGGTACGACAAGCACCGGCGGCGTCTGCCGTGGCGTGCCCTACCTAATCAATCTGCTGATCCATATATGGTGTGGCTGAGTGAAATCATGTTGCAACAAACCACTGTTGCGGCGGTTAAGCCGTATTTCGAGAAATTTCTGAAATGCTGGCCAACGGTCCAGCACCTTGCTGAAGTGAAGCTTGATAACGTTCTGACGGAGTGGGCGGGCCTCGGATATTACGCGCGGGCGCGAAACCTTCATGCCTGCGCAAAAGTAATTGCAACTGATTATGACGGCATATTTCCCGATACTGAGGAGGCATTACTGGCGTTGCCTGGTGTCGGTGCATACACAGCTGCGGCAATCGCAGCCATTGCCTTTGATAAACGGGCAGTTGTTGTCGACGGAAATGTTGAGCGTGTTATGGCTCGAATCTATGCCGTGCAGGAGCCGTTACCGAAAGCAAAGAAGACGCTGAAAGCGTTGGCAGATGGCCTCACAACGAACCATCGACCGGGTGACTACGCGCAGGCCGTGATGGACCTGGGGGCTACAGTATGCACACCTAAGTCGCCGTCCTGTGTTCTATGCCCATGGAAGAAACCCTGCATTGCACGGAGCCGGGGCATAGCAGCAGATTTACCCCGTAAAACACCAAAGAAACAACGGCCGACCCGCCGAGGGCTCTGTTTCTGGATGACGAGGTCAGACGGCGCTATCTTACTCCGGCGACGGCCAGAGAAAGGTCTGCTTGGCGGTATGATGGAAATTCCCTCTTCTCCCTGGCAGCGCGATGCCGGGGACATTGGGGCTGCGAAGCACCATGCCCCGGGCGCTATGTTGAGGACTAGGTGGACACCTTTAGTCGGGATGGTGAGCCATACGTTTACTCATTTTTATCTCGAGTTGGAGCTACATATGGCGACAATACCGGACAAGCGTGCCGAAACCGTTGGTAGAGATAAGGATATCGTTTGGGCTCATCTGGACGATCTCGACAATTACGCCTTGCCATCCGTCATGCGCAAGGTGGTCAAGCATGCTCTTAAATCGGGACGCTAAGTTTTAAATTAGGTTTTGTGGGGAAGGGATTTAACCTATGTCGACTGATCAAGCCACGGACGCCAAAGATAAGCTGAGTGACAGCGTGTGGGCTGGTCAACCTGACTACGCTGGCGGTTATTGATGCCCAAGCCCGTACCAAAAAAGAGACTGCCTAATACGGTAGTTTTTACTGCTGCTTTCGTTGCATTTTTTGCCTGGTCTTTTGCTGCCCAGGCCGCGTCTATGCTCGTACGTGGTAATCATCAAGATCCTGCTAGCCTAGACCCGCACAGGATATCTACGGTGTATGAAAGCAACATCGTTCTCGATTTATTTGAAGGGCTAACGGCACCCGATGCGACTGGCGCACCTGGCCCTGGAGTGGCGCAAACATGGTCGGTGTCAAAGGATGGCCTGACATGGACCTTTACATTGTGGCCTGATTTGGAATGGTCCGATGGAGCGCCGCTTTTGTCAGGTGATGTTGTGTTTTCTTTTCAGCGCTTGGTGACCCCCGCAACAGCGTCGCAGTACCCCTATCTTTTTTATGCGGTCAAGAATGCCGCCGCTGTGAACCGAGGCGAAGTTACGCCAGATATGCTGGGTGTATCTGCCCCCAATAGCAAGACTGTGGTCGTACAGCTCGAGTCTCCAGTCCCATTTCTGCCGGAGCTTCTTGCAAATGCTTTCGCCGCTATTGTTCCGGCCCATACGATTGAGGCGTACGGTGACCGTTGGGCCTCGCCAGGCGTGATGGTTTCAAATGGAGCGTTCGCTTTAAAAGATTTTAAACCGCAAGATCGTGTCCACCTAATCCGCAATCCGTACTTTCGCGATGCTGGCTCTGTTGCTTTAGACTCTATTGTCTATCTGCCAACGGAAGACCAATCGGCAGCTGTCGCGAGGTTTCGCGCCGGCGGATTGGACACCAGCCTTGAATTTCCGACAGCCCGCACACCCTGGTTACTGGAAAACCTGCCCAATGAAACCCGCATCTCCGAATACTTAGTCACCTTTTATCTTTCGTTCAACACGGATAGCCCAGCCCTATCTGATGCACGCGTGCGCCGGGCGTTATCATTGGCGATTGATCGGGAAACGATTGCCCGCCGCGTTCTGCGCTCTGGGGAGAAACCAGCCTACACTTTGGTTCCGCCGTCCGTTGCTGGTTATACGCCGCCCGATGTATTGGACTCACGAAAACCGAAGGCTGATCGCATAGCCGAGGCAAAGTCTCTTCTAGAGGATGCCGGGTACGGGCCAGAAAAACGATTAAGCCTGAGCTATAGTTTATCGTCTGCTGAGGACCGACGTCGTGTCGCAGTCGCCATTTCCGCCATGTGGCGCCCCTTGGGGGTGGATGTGATGTTGAATAACACTGAAGGAAAAGTTCTATTCGCTCGCCTGCGGACCGGCGACTTTGAGATTGGTTACGCGGGTTGGGTTGCTGATGTAAACGATGCGGGAAACTTTCTCTCTATTCTCGATAGCCGGGCAAAAAACTCTAACTATGCGCGGTTTAATAGTCGGGCGTATGATGCGCTGCTGGATCAGGCAGCAGAGACCATAGATCTATCAGAGCGCGCCTTGGTGCTTGCTGAGGCTGAGGCCTTAATGCTGTCCGAAACGCCCATCGCGCCGCTATTCTATGGGGTCAGCAAAAGCCTTGTTGGTAGCCATGTTAGCGGATGGATAGATAATCCGCGTGACGTCCATCTCAGTCGATATGTGAACGTTGCGCGTAGAGCTGCGCTCAATGATTGACGGCCCTTGAGGAGGCACGGCATAGTTGCCTCGGAACGTATGGGTGAGAATATGGTGGATACACCAGCGACCCCACAGGCGGTTGACCGCCGCCGCAAAACTTTAATCGCGAAAGGATACGGCATGACCGAGACCTTCAAGGCTCTGGTAATAGATAACGCTGACGGTAACTACACCGCCGGCATCAAAGACCTAACAGTCGCGGATCTACCGGATGAGTCCGTTCTTGTCGACGTTGCCTACTCTACTCTCAACTATAAAGATGGCCTTGCCATAACAGGGAAAGGTAAAATCGTGCGCTCTTTTCCCATGGTCGGCGGTATAGACCTGGCTGGCACGGTGCTGGAGTCGGCCGATTCAAACTACAAGCCGGGGGATAAGGTTCTGGTCAATGGGTGGGGCCTTTCCGAGACTATGTGGGGGGGGTACAGCCAAAAGCAGCGCGTGAACGGTGAGTTTATCACCCGCGTGCCAGACGGTTTCTCCCTGAAAGACACGATGGCTATTGGCACGGCGGGATACACCTCCATGCTCTGCGTTCTCGCGCTAGAGGACGCGGGCATTACGCCTGATCAAGGCGACATTGTTGTAACCGGAGCTGCTGGTGGCGTTGGTTCTGTTGCGATCGCCGTATTGGCTAAGCTTGGATACCGGGTCGTTGCGTCATCTGGTCGAACCTCCGAGGCGGACTATCTTAAATCTCTAGGGGCTACTGAAGTGATTGGTCGTGAAATTCTTGATCGCGATGCTCGGCCGCTCGAAAAAGGCCGCTGGGCTGGCGGCGTGGACTCGGTAGGGTCCAGAACACTAGCGACGCTTCTTGCTGAGACTAAAAATGAGGGCGCTGTCGCAGCATGTGGCCTTGCTGGCGGAACAGACCTTCCTACAACGGTCATGCCGTTCATCTTGCGCGGCGTGCGTCTACTTGGCGTCAACTGCGTCACCTGTGCCAACGAACGGCGTGATGAAGCCTGGTCGCGACTGGTGCATGACCTGGATGTCAGTAAACTTGCCGATATCACGAAGGTTGAGCCCCTTGGCCGCTTGCCTGAGTTAGGCGAGGAAATCCTTAGCGGTACGATTCGTGGCCGTGTGATTGTCGATGTGAATGCTTAGACCCAAGAAAACTAGCCGGCGGTTGCAAAGAGTGAGGCAAAAACCTGTTATGTTGCGGTGCGCGACAATCAGCTTATCTGATTAACCCAAAAGAAACGCAGGAATTTCCATGCCCGAAGATGCCATCACCTCTGAAACGAGCCAGCCCGATCCAGCAAAGATCAGCAACCCAGTGCCCGGCTATGATGTTGAATCCACTCCTCCGGGGCATACTAAACGAGGCGTCGACCTGGCCGGTCATAAAGGACTGCTTGATCAATTGAGCCAGATTCTCGGGTCGGACAATGTTCAGGCCGATGATGACTCGCGGGCCTTTTTTGCTGAGGATACGTTTCGAAGCTTTGAAACACCTATAGGAGGGATCTCGCCGACCTCGGTTGAAGATCTGTCCCGAGCCGCTGCTGCTTGTCACGATGCGCGCATTGCTTTGGTGCCCCGTGGTGGTGGCATGTCCTATACGGATGGGTATCTGCATACGCAACCAGATTCGATCACCGTAGATACCCAGAAGATGGACCGTATTCTCGAAATTAACGAAGACGACATGTATGTCACCGTTGAATGTGGGTGCACGTGGATGGCGCTCAACGATGCTCTCAAAGAGAAGGGTCTGCGCACACCTTATTGGGGCCCGTTGTCGGGCTATCAAAGCCGGATTGGCGGGGCTCTGTCGCAAAACTCCGTGTTCTTCGGTTCTGGATTCTACGGTTCAGCGGTCGAGCAGGTTCTTGGTATGGATGTTGTCCTCGTTGACGGCACCGTTGTGCCTGTGGGCTCTCACGCTACGGAAGGCGGCCTTCCGTTTATGAAACACTATGGTCCTGATTTGATGGGACCGTTTCTTGCTGATGCTGGCGCTCTGGGCATTAAAGCGGTTGCGACACTGCGTCTTATCCGCCGCCCGCAACACCGCCGTCACTTGGCTTACGCATTTGATACCTATGCTGATATGGCTAATGCGCTTTCGACGCTAAGCCGAGAAGGCCTGGCGACGGAGGCGATGGGTTTCGATAAGAACCAACAGTCAGCCCGCGTGACTGATGCAGAGAGTGATTTTTTTAAAGATGTCGGCACGTTGATGAGTGTCATAAAAGAATCAGGGATTGTGGATGGGTTGCAAATTGCTTTTTCCGGCCGCCGCTATTTGAAAGACGTGTTTTACGGTTTGCACGTCTCTGTGGAAGATCACACCAAGGGTGGCGTCAAAGAGAAGATGAAGCGGGCGAAA
>Ga0302118_10001205_pt1 | contig 12699 bp, 10 predicted proteins | sample AG5_331_MG_FD_203126 | JGI IMG/M metagenome (GOLD analysis project Ga0302118, IMG submission 203126) | Marine microbial communities from Western Arctic Ocean, Canada - AG5_33.1 | ecosystem: Environmental > Aquatic > Marine > Oceanic | place: Canada: Western Arctic Ocean | collected 2017-10-01 | reverse complement strand
ACCCCGGGTGAGGAAGCGAACTTCGGGAGTAATCCTGCACTCGGATCACCTCGACGTCGGTCAACTGTTCACCGGTGACCGCTGATTTCAGGGATAGCATCGTGAGTGCGTCGTATCGCAGAACCACCTTCACCACGCCAGCGGATCGAACACTGATGGCACCGATTGGAGAGACCACCCGAGCAGGGCGATTCTCCAGCACTGCGCCGAAGAACTGAATCGCTCCCTCTTCCGGCGTGACCAGCTGAAAGCGTCCAGCAATCACCGCAACCGAACGAGATGCGCCGAGCGCACCAATCTGTAGCTGGCCTGACAATTGCGTCAACACTTCGGTGGGAGCGTCTTCCAGCACCACTTCACCTTGAATCCGAGTCATCCCCGGAGGGACTTGACCCGAAGAACCCTGGCTTCCTCTTGGAGACTTGCCATTGGAACCCCGACTCCCAGAACCCTGGGGATTCCTGTTCCCTCTACCGTTGGATAACGGGTCCTGCCCCGATGAAATCGTTCCCGATCCCACTCCAGCCGACGCTCCATTCGAGTTTGAGCCTGGATTGCCAGTACGAGTTCTGGAAGTACCGCCATCACCACCGGAAGAGCCTCCGCTGGTTCGGTCTGATCCTCGTGTTGTGGAAGATGAGTTCCCACCTCCAGTTCCATCCCTACGACTGTTCCCATCTTGATCGAAGGTGGTACCCGATTCGTTCCCTGTCGATGACTCCTGGGAGAGACCTCCTACATCGCTGATGGAGGGCCCGTCATCGGGCAGAAGAATCACCATCATCGTGACGATCACGAGCAAGATGATACATGCGATGATCAGGTTACGGGGATTCACCGGGGGGTCCTCCAGGGGGCAGGCGGGATCATCTGATTGTACCCTTCAAGTAAATTTCATCACTACTTGGCTGGCTCACCTGAGACCAAGCGCCCATGACGCATCTCTAACTGGATCGGCTTGCCCTGGAGCAGTGTCAGATCCAGTTTCTGCCCGTCACTCGACAGGGTCAACGAAACATCGCGAGATGGAAGCAGCCGCACCGATTCGATGGCTCCATCCTTCCAGCGTAGGGATACTTCGACCCCAAATCGGGTACGCAATCCCGTCACTTCCCCATCCGCCCAGTCAGCAGGAAGTGCCGGAAGTAAACGGAGGACCCCTCCATGAGACTGGATCAGTGCCTCTGCGATCCCTGCGGTCGCTCCAAAATTCCCATCGATCTGGAAGGGTGGATGATCGTCGAGCAGATTGGGAAGGGTCGATCTGGACAGTTGCTTCTGCATGCTCTCACCCACCGACTTTCCATCACCGAGCCGGGCGAAGAAGTTGAGCAACCACGCTCGACTCCAACCGGTATGCCCACCTCCGTTCGCCAGACGGAACTCGATCGAACGACGCGCTGCGTCGACCGATAGGGGTGTCTGCTCAGCGGTCCATTCCTCACCGGGATACAGGGCGTAGAGGTGACTCATGTGTCGGTGCCCCTTCTCCACTTCTTGCCAAGCTCGTGACCATTCGAGGATGCGGCCGTCTTCACCGATCTCGGGCCTGGCGATCCGGCTTCGGGTCTCCCGGATGGTGTTCACCAGATCATCTTCAATACCGAGTATTTCTGCACTATTGAGGGTCATGGTGAACAGGTCCCAGATGATTTCCTGGTCCATCGCATTGCCCATCCCGACATCCGCCACCTGGCCATCGGGGGTCTTGTAGGAATTTTCAGGCGATGACGATGGTCCACTGACCAGTTTTCCGGTCGCAGGATCCTCGACCAGGTAGGCACAGAAAAACTCGCTGGCACCACTCAACACCGGCCATGCACGCTCACGCAAGAAATCTTCATCCCCGCCATACTGGTAGTGCTCCCAAAGATGGCGACAGAGCCAGGCTCCACCCAGCGGCCACAATCCCCAGACCGTTCGCCCGATCGGAACGGTGAAGGCATGGACGTCACTGGTATGGTGCGCCACCCACCCGGGGGCATCATAGAGTTCTCGGGCGGTTTCTTCACCTCTCACCACCAGCGCATCGATGAAATCGAAGAGCGGTTCGTGACACTCAGGTAGGTGCGCCACTTCAGCGGGCCAGTAGTTCATCTGGAGGTTGATGTTGATGTGATAATCACTGTTCCAAGGAGCGGAGATGTGAGGATTCCAGATCCCCTGAAGATTGGCAGGAAGAGATCCTCGACGAGATGAACTGATCAGCAGATATCGACCGAACTGGAAAAAGGTCGCCACCAGATCGGGATCCTGTTTTCCCGCTCGAATATTATTCAGTCGGATGTCGGTCGGAGTATCACGAAGCGACTCGCCTCCCAGTGACAACGAAACTCGATCCATCAGAGACCGATGATCGGCCTCCTGAGTCCGTTTCAACTGCTGATATCGACGGGAAGGCTCGACCTCATCGTCGCCCGTTGGATGGATGGCCGCCAGTTTCACCGGGTCGAACTGCCCGGCTGGATCGCTATCTGCGCTGATCAGGAAAAGCACAGAATCGGCCCCCACGACCGAGACTCCGGGACCGCTCATCTTCAGTATTCCACCCTGCACCACGATGCTGACCTGGCACTCGAAATGAGCCCCCAGTTGTTTGTCGCCGTGGGAAGCCCGACCACCAAACCGCATCCAGGCGCGATTACCAACGATCCGGATCGGTTCGAGCAATAAACCGCCGATCTCTCGGGCGAGTCTGCAATCGATGGAAATCGATGCCGGTTGATCCGCTTCGAGGATCGCTGCCACACATTCGTCCGGTTTACTGGCCAGCACTCTTCTGCGAAACAGCACTCCTCTTGAGGTGAACTCTTCCGTCACCTGAGCTTCATCAAGATCGAGCCAACGGCGGTAATCCCGCGACTCCTCGATACCTGACTGGTCGACCTCCAGGTCCGCCAGGGTCTGATAGGAGCGAGTCATGCGCTGCGACATGAACTGTTCTTGTAACAATTTCTGTGCCTCGACCACATCTCCCGAGAAGATGAGATCTCGAGCTTGTTTCAGATGAAGGTGTGCCCCCCGCCGTACCCGGTTGGCAGGAGTTCCCGCCCACACTCCGTCCTCGTTGAGCTGAATCTTCCAGTGCCGGGGATCTCCCAGGACCATCCCTCCCAGCCTGCCGTTGCCCACCGGGAGTCCTTCGGTCCATCGTTTCCCCGCCGGGTTCCGGTACCAGAGGACCTGATCGCCGCCGGGGCGGTTGGCAGACCCCGAGGTTTGCATCCCCCCCCCTGGCGCGCGCGCTCCATCTCCCTGGGTCGACAAATACTTCCGCGCCAGCAGTGTCGCTTGCAACGATCCCCGTGGAACGGGCCAGTCCTTCCAGCCAGGATCATCACCCTTGCGACCGAGCCAGGTTCCACCTTCCAGACTGATGCGGCCATCTGGCCCCTCGATGAACACGCTACCGCCGGTAATTCCGCCATTTCCCCCGGTGTCTTCGATCCGGATGGCAATCAGGTTGGCCCCTTCATGAGCCAGCTTCGCATCGATGGGGTAGATTCGATCTTGATTCCAGACCGATCCTTCGCCGATCTTCACTCCGTTGAAATAGGTCTCATCGCGATCATCGATTCGGCCGGCGTGGAGCACCAGTTCCTGGCCCGACCAGTCCGCTGGAAGGATCAGGTACGCCTTGAGCCAACCGTGGCCATCATGAGCCCCAAAGGCGCTCTCCCAGCGGCCAGGGACCGGCACAGGGACCCAATCGTCCTCCATCCGCACCGTAGTGGCCCCCATCGGAGCTGCAAAACATGGCCAGCAACACAACCACAAAATCATCCGGCGGATTGGTGACATTCTCTCTCCCATCAGTGCGATCAGGATGCACCTTGGGTACTCTTCGACCAAGGGCCGAACCATGAAACACCCTCACGATGCAAAATGGGCCCGGACGTGATTACGTCCGGGCCCATCTGATTTCATTGAAATCCTCGAAGCGAAAGTAACGTCGTGAACTACGACGCGTATTTCACCGTTCAGCCGTAGGGCTTGGTCCGAGGAGTCGAGACTTCCTTGTTGGCGAGTAACTCATCGAGCGCCTTCTTGACGTAGTTCTCTCCCGAACGACGGTTATCGAAAGCACCCTGGTAGAGGACCTTGCCATTTTTCATGATGAAAACATGCGGGGTTCTCTTGGCTCCGAATCGTTTCCCCACCTTGCCATCAAAGTCGGCGAGAATTTTGTGCTCGACTCCGTATTGCTTGGTGAACTTCTTCAGCCCCTCGATGGTGTTGTGCTTGGTCGAGCAAACGGAGAACCACTGAACATCCTTCGCCTTGTACTCGGCGACCAACTTCTGGACCTTCTTGGCCTTGTACAGCGGCTTCACCGCAGGACACCCGGATTCGGTCCATTCCAGAACGATGTACTTGTCCTTGAAATCCGCAGATTTGAAAGATTTCCCATCGAGATCTTTCAGATCGAAGGACATCTCGGGAGTCTTCTTGACACTTTCATCGTCGGCCTTTAGCGCAGCACCACCGCACAAGCAAAGAGCCAGAGCCAATATCGTTGCGACACTTCTCATCAGCCGCTTCCTTTCCATTAGCAGCAGCCCCTTGGGCTGCTGAGCAGTAGTACTTACTTCGGTTGCTTTTTCTGTGGCCCATCGAGTGTGACCGCAGGCATTCCAGGAACCGGCCCTGCAGCCTTTCCTGGACTGGGTACCAGTGTGACACCCAGTAACCCGGGATGAAAGCCCAACCCCAGCTCCTGTAAATCAAATCGGACTTGCCAGCCAACAGGTCGACCATTCTCGACACTCGACTCCCGATTCCATCTCTCGACCTTGGCCTCGGAGATCAAACCCTCCTCGATTCCGTGAGGAAAGGCGATCCACTGGAGGGGAACTGCAGGTCGTCGATCATCACCTTGACGCGACCAGCGAACCACCCAGGTGCCCTTTCGAATCGGAGTCGATCCCTGCTCCGGGATCCACTGCTGCTCGAAGTGAAAGCCTCGAGCCTTTGCTGCAGCAACTGGATACCGATCTCTCCACCCGGCCAGGACCGAGCTGCCACCTGTATCCATCGTGATGCTCTCGTCACCTCGCGAGATGCTCAACTCGGTTTCGCTCTTGCCGTAGATGCAAACCTTCTCACACACTTGCCAGATCACCTTCACCGGGATGGAAACCTTGCTGGAATCATCGTCATTCGATCGGCTCGATGGAGTGAGGTTGAAACGAAGAAGAAATGGTTTGTTGTAGCCAATCGAGATCAGATCGCCCTCTTCGACCATGCGCTTTGGAACCGGGAAATCCGCTTCGCTGACCTTCCATCCTGCTGGCAACACCCAGGTCACATCGGGGGCATCCCCTCCATCGCGAGAAGAGTGCCAGTATCCGTGCCAACCGGGTAACGGCTGGATCAGCACACCTACCTGAAATGGAACTCCTGGCCGGAACTGTTTCACAGAGGAGAAGATGTCGATGGAGCAAGGATCTTCTGCTTCGAACTGATCGAGAACGCTGTCCTGGGCCGGCAGCAGCGGAAGAAACAGTCCTGCGATGACCAACAAAAGCAGCCGCTTCAGCAACGTCGAATGAGACTTGAGATTCATCATTATAGTTTTCCTACCACACGTCTGCAGCTTTGACTCGTTCGGTAGCGAGTGCCTCTTCGACACTCGGTGAGCATTCCAGTCCGATGAAGTCTCGGTAGCCGAGATTCCACGCCTCCTTGAATACACGGGAGTACTGGATCTCTCCTGTTCCCGGTTCCCTGCGGCCGGGGTTGTCGGCCAGTTGTAAGTATCCGACCTGATCCCATCCCTCTCGCAACCGACGGCACAGATCACCCTCGGTGATCTGCATGTGATAAAGATCCCAGTTGATCTTGACCATCGGAGAACTCACCTCCTTGCAGATCCGCACCGCCGGCGGACTGCCGTAGAGGCAGTGCCCCTTATGATCGACCCGGATATTCATCGGCTCCAGAATCAGCATCACTCCCGCATCTTCTGCCATCGGAGCGACTCTCTTGAGACCCGTGATGATGTTCTCATGCATCTGTTCCTGAGTCATTCCTGGCTGATCATTGCCTCCGACCACTGTCATCTTGCGAGCCTTCAGTTTCTTCGCCGTCTCGATGGAAGCGATGATCTCCTGCTCAAATCGATCATGATTCTTCGGATCATTCAGTCCCGGAGAAAAGCCCCACGCGGTGAACTGCGCCACTTCCACCCCGGTTTCATCGCACGCCTTGCGAATCTCTGCGATGTTCTTTCCGCGCCACGGCCACATCTCGACAGCGGGATATCCCAACTTCGCTGCTGCACGAATCCGATCTTGATGAGGCCCACCACCGAATCCCCACATCTCGATGTTGACTGCAAATCGTGTCTTCCCCCAGGGTAGAGGTATGAATCCATCATCTCCTTGTAACGGAGAAGCGCCTGCAACTCCGGTAGCGCTGACCGCAGCGAGCGCCGCTGCGCTGGTCAGGAAATCTCGTCGGTCGATGGTCATCTCGGACTCCTCTCGCTTCCATGAAAAATCGTATCTGGTTTCATCATCGCTTCTGAATCGCGCCTCAGAGTTGTTCCTGAAGCAAGAGATTGGTCGAGCTCGCGTAGACTGAACACGCCAGATTCAGACCTGATAATCGAGTCCGCTCTCCATCACCTCGACGCCAGGAAGCGACAATGCTGCCAGTTCCTCGACGATCTCGTTGTACTGATTCGACTTGAGGTGGACTGCGAGAAATCGTAACTGATCCGGATCCGGGGCCTTGGCTCGGTTGGACTTGAAGGTGCTCGGAGTCAGGTGCTTCGACGCATCTGCGAGCCATTGCAATCGTTCGGGAAAGGCGCACTCCAGCACCACGGTGGTCAGCCCCTTGACCTGGTGGCATCGATTCCAGATCTGATCCGTCGGCCCGGTATCGGTCACTATCGCACAAGCGCTCTGGTCGTCCTCGATGATGTAGGCGACCGTCTCGACGATGTGATCTACGGGAATCGCCGTGATGCTGATTCCTTCGACCTGAATCGCAACACCTTCTTCGAGGACATGGAGCCGGACCAGGTCTCGGCCCGATTCCTCGCAGATGCGGATGAAGTCGGGCCAGTGACGATCGTTGAGCATATCCAGACGAAGTGAGGCGATGGTGGCTTCAGTGCCATAGATGGTCACGGGAACATCGAAATCACTGTCGACACCAAAGTGAGCATCGAGAAAGGTCGGCAAGCTCGCAACGTGATCGCTATGAGAATGAGTGATGAATACATGCTTGATCGCCAGCTGCTGGGAGAGCTCTGCATGAAAGCCAATACTACCGGCATCGATACAGATGTGCTGATCGATCAGGTAGGAACTGAGCAGTTGGGCTGGACCCACGCCACCGATGGTGGAAGGCAATAACTGAAGCCTCACGAATCAATTCACCCTTCGATGGTCACTCGACTGGAGCCGCATGGCGATCAGTCGCGCCAACCCCAGCACCATCCGATAGACGGTCCGATCCTGCATCTCCAGCAACTCCTTGAACTTGGCGATCGAGAAGGAGCGCAGCCGCGAACGAGTAACTGCCACCACACTGGCGGTATGACGGTTCTCACTCACTAATCCCATCTCGCCGAAACTACTCAGATCGGAAAGCCTCGCCAACACCTTTGGATTCGCTCCATCGGACTTGATCACATCGAGAGTTCCTTCGGCGATGATGAAGAAGTGTCCGGGGATATCCCCCTCGCTGATCACCACGTCCCCCGGCTCGACGATCACCTCCTGCGAAAACCCCAGCAATGCGCCGATCTCCTCGGGCTGCAACCCTTCGAACAGGGGCACCGACGAGTATCGCTCATATCTCGGAGCATCCATCGTTCCTCCAGATCCTCGATCGCCGTCCTCGAGTGGCTTCATCTGACGAAATCGTCAAGGAATACGCTACACCGACCCCTGCCATTCGACAACAGCCCACCCCTTTCGACAACAACTCGAAGCGTAGGACGGAGACGAGGAAGTACCCCGCCCATGAGCCCGGCTCGAGAAGGAACTGCGGGGGTAGAAGAGACCAAGCGTCACAGGGGTTCACGGGCTCAGGGGGTTCAAGGTTGGGTGTAGATCGGCGCGGGCGTGAATCCACACGGCTGTCGATCTGCGGCTGTCGATCAGCGGCGGTGAATCAGCGGCAGTGGATCAGGGGCAGGCCTGATAGAACAGGCAGCCGAGAGAATCCGCAGTGGAATCGAATCCACAACCAGGGAACGGACTTTCCGGTGGCGGAGAGCCGCTACAGTAGAGTGCGCACAGAACCCGAATCGCATCGGTGATCGAGACATTGCCACTGTCGTTGGCATCGAGAGCATCGAGACAATCCGCCGCGGCACCGATGAACAGGTACTGGAGAATTCCAACCCCATCGGCCAGATCGAGAGTTCCATCCTGGGAGGCATCTCCACGGATCAACGGTGCTCCATCGTGGGGTGTCAGGGTCACGGCTCCGCTGGCCAGGCTTGGTGGATAAGAAGCTCCTTCGATGACGATCGAGATGTCGACCGGTGGGCTTCCCAGTGTATCGACAAAATCGAGGCTGGTGGAGGTGGTCGTGGTCGCTCCAGTCAGAGGGCCATTCATCAGCTGATATTCGATACCCAGGAGATCGGTTTCCGTCTCGAAACTGATCGTGTATAAGCCCGGGAAGCTGAGGACCACGCCTTCCGTGACGCCTTCCGGTAAGATGGCGATTTGATCGAAATCAACACCGTGTCCACCCGGCGGCACCAAAAGATTGGTGGCACTGATGGGCATCAACAGTGTCGAGTCATTTCCAACACCCAGTGAGTATCCCTGCGCCTGAGCGATGACTCCTGTCGCCTGGTGCACAGAGACCACCGTGCTCATGCCATAGGAAGTTGGATTGGCCGCGGCGTAATCAACATCTGCACCGCTGGCTCGTAGGACAAAGTCGCTGCCGACCTGTCCGTACAAACCCGGAACCCACATCCCGAAGGAGAGGATCAGCAGCAGCATCGAGCCTGTCAGGCGCGTGGAACTGAAGTTGTAATGCATCATCGTCATCTCCATCTCTACGGACACGGAATATCCGGCGTCGGGGTCGGATCGGGACCCGAATCGGGGAAGGGTGCTAACGGAGCGACGCCGGCGTTGAACAGGAAGGACAACAGGTAGATCGGATCCGCAACGTCGATCAGGTTATCGTCGTTGATATCCATCCTCGCCATGCAATCCACTCCGGGTTGCCCATTGAAGAGGTAGCCGAGGCACTTGATTCCATCCGCAATATCTACCAGCGCATCTTCGTTGGTATCTCCCCGAACAAAGTTGCCGGTCACCTGGACCTCGTAGACGGTTCCACTGGTATTTCCTGCGATGACGAAATTTTCGCCATCGAACAGGATCCCACCGGGATCCTCGATCGCCGCCAGGCTGATCCCCTCACCATCCTGAGTCGCCACGCCTCCCTCGACAATCACCTTGATGATCTCGAGAGTGCCATCGGCAGTGATGCTGGTGATGTATAGCGGTGCATCTTGACAACCGATCCAGCCGGAACTACCGGGGCAATTGCCGGTGGTGCAGCCTTTTTGCTGCGCCCCCGGGTTGGGATGCTCGAACGATTTACTGGCATTGGTCGAACCATCTCCTCCGTGCAACATGCCATACACCTCACAGGTGGTAGGACCGGTGATGTAGAGATGGCTCGAGTTCTCGTCGTAGGTCATGCCCCCCGATTTGCCGGCGATCGCCCCGGGCAACATCGTGTGGTCATCTCCCGGCGCCCACGGCGCAGGGTTGTAGAGGAAGTAGTCGCGGATCCACCACCCCTCGCGAGTGATCTCGGACAGGTAAAGCTGACCCCCATCCGCACCATTGCCCACCACCAGCGATCCATTTCCTGCATCCCCTGTGGGGATGAATGCGATGCCGGTGACCGGCACTCCGTCGGGGAAGGGACTGGGAATCACCGCTAGCACATCGAAGTTCTCATTGCAGGCGTAGATCTTGCCGTTGAGAGAATCGGTAGCGTAGTACTTGACCCCTCCCGGCTGAGCAGCGGGATCCGCCGCAATATCGTAGATCTCGGTCAATTCACCCTCGTCGCTGCCCGGCACATCGATCGGCGTCTCGCTCCCGGTCTCGCCGCCGCCGACCACCAGCACGGAGGTCACGCAGTGGGAACCTCCCTCCAGGATCACGATGATGGCGTATTCATGAACACCGTCGGGCAGGCCATCGCCGCCATTCTCATCGGTCCAGCTGGTCGCTGTGCCGTCGACCTGCACCGGAAAACCGGCAGCCAGCACCCCATCGGTGGTGCGGGTGATCTCGTAAAATTGAGGAAAGTCCGCCGTCGGAGAACTCCAGGTCCACTCGAGGAAGGCAAAGTGATTGTCGCCGATGATCACGCCCGAGAAACTGTCCACCGGCGGCGTGTAGTCGGGAACCTCATCGGTCGGATCGTCCGATGAATCGAACGAATTCGAGCCGGCGACCTGCTCGTTGATGTTGGAATACTCGTCGCCGTCAAAATCAGCATCGGGAAAGGCGGACACGGCAGGCACCGCCGCCGAGTTCTCGGTCAGCAGGATGGTCTGACCAGGGAAGGTCAGATCGACACCGGTGGCGCTGCCATCGCTGTTGTAAGAGGTGAGCGTGGCATCCGAGGAGCCCGACTCCTGGCCGGCGATCCACAGCTTGCGATCCGCATCCCAGGCGATGCTCTCGAGACCTCTGGCGTGGGTGATCGGCGGCCCTTCGAGTACGACGTTCTGGTGATTCCAGTCGAGCTGGAGTACCTGATTGCTAGATGGGTTGAGCACGGAGATGCGGTCGATGCGCGCATCTCCTCCCTGGATGGTCGTCACTGCCAGTTTGGTCGGTGCGATGCCATTGGGAAACTCGTAACTGGCCACCAGTGAGCCGTCGGCAGCCCGCTTCTGGATACATGTGGTCACCAGCACGAACACCGATCCATTCGGCCCCGCAGCGAGGTCCTGGATCGAATACCCGGGACCCATAACGACATCGACCGCCACGTTTCCATTGGACTGGATGCGCAGCAAACTCTCGCCGCCTCCGAGCCAGCTGGTCGATCCCGGGCCGGCAGCGAAGTGTGTCAGGTCGAAGAGGGCATTTCCGATATCAATCGCCGCTCCCAGCACACCATCCTCGGGGCTATCCAGTGCACCATCGCCTCCAAACAGCACGGTGCCATCGGAGTGGACCAGTTGCATCGTCCCGTCGGCATGGGTGATGAAGACCCCATCGCCACCGAGTGGACCCAGAACGCGCGGCTCGGGTCCGGTGATGACGACGATCTTCGGATCTGGCGCGGCGCCGATGCGAGTCAGAGTCTGGTTCTCTGCGGTGAGGATCCAGGTGTAGCCGTGGCGATCGACCAGTAGATCGGTCGGAATCCCGGCCGCGATCACATCGGTTTCGGCGAGCACTCCATCGGGAGTATAGGCACTGAAGGATCCTGGGAAGGCGACTCGCACCCGGTTGGTCGGCGCTCCGTCGGGATTCGGACTCAGCACAGCCACTCCACCGGCGGAGACGGTCGGTATCACCTCGGTCGCATCGGGAAGCGAGTAGACCACATCGATGGGGGGGGAACCTGCGGTCCCTGGGGTCACCACCGTGAAGGACCCCTGCCCCGAGGAGTTCACCTCATAGGTGGCAAAGGCAGCGAGGCTGGCTCCACCGGCGGCGATCACGCCCTCCAGCTGGTAGTCGACCACCACTCCGAGAGCCAGACCATCAGGACCGATCTGTACTCCGATAAAGTCGGGGATCTCCGCTCCTGCATACTCGATGTTGATGGCATTCAGAGCGACCGGGTCATGAATCAGACCAAAACTGTAGGCGGCGATATCCACATCGTTGACGATCTCCACCGGGAGGTGGACCGTCTGACCCGGAGTCGCAGCGGTCGATCCGACCGACACGACATTCTGAGCGTGAATCGGGGACAGCAGTAGGATCACTGCAGCCGCCACATTCAGCGAGCAGATCGCCAGAGATTTGATTTCTACACAGCGCTTCTTCATCTGAGCCTCCCCGGGGTCTGAACCCCGTAACTCAATCGCTTCATTTCCCCTGAGAGTCGAGAATCTACTTCATTACGTAGTCGCGAGACCGACACACCTCGTCGATCGATATCATCACTATTCAAGGACACAATCGCATAACGGCACAGAGATCCCTGATACTGCATTGTACGGGGTTATCCGGTTTCTGGAAGCACCCGGACAGGATATCCATCGAGAAGGATGGAGGGGTTAACCTTCGAGGCGGCCCAGCCTTGCACGAAGGAAACGTCGTCTATCGGAAGCTCGCTGGATCAAAGATGCGCGCTCCTCAACAGTCAATACCGCCCTCTCCTCCCACATCTCCCGTTCATCCGACCCCGCCTCCTCGAGGCTCGCCCGCGCCGAGAGAACCATATCGAGAGGTGCGCCCGCCGGAAGATCCGTCATTTCCAGGATCGGTTCCAGCAATGCCAGCGCCTGTTGCCGGTCGGGAGCCACCAGCGCTAGCGAAGCTCCCATCAGGCAGCGGTGCCATGAGGAGGCGGGACCTTCCAGCTTGAGAATCAACTCTTTGCCCGCCTCGACCTGCTGCTCGGACAGGGTCTTCCCGGTCAACTGAGCATGGCGAGCCCGAAGGGTGTAATACAGTGCTACCAGATCGGGATCGTGTTGAGTCTCGTCCTCGAAGGTGGCATCTA
>Ga0302118_10001204_pt1 | contig 12705 bp, 12 predicted proteins | sample AG5_331_MG_FD_203126 | JGI IMG/M metagenome (GOLD analysis project Ga0302118, IMG submission 203126) | Marine microbial communities from Western Arctic Ocean, Canada - AG5_33.1 | ecosystem: Environmental > Aquatic > Marine > Oceanic | place: Canada: Western Arctic Ocean | collected 2017-10-01 | reverse complement strand
GACTTCTGAAGGCGGCACCTTCTTTGTGCATGTCTATAAAAATCTCACCGATTGCACCATCGTCGTATTCACCGGTTCTGAGGTATACTTTATGTCCGCCAACGATGGCTTTTTGTGTGTAGCCCTTGCGGCGATCAGGTAGGCGTTGGCGTTCTCGTTCGATAACACGCTCTACGATACGCTCCGCAATAATTTCAGCACGTGCTGTTGCTGGCTGAGCGGCAATGTCTTCGATGCCAGCATTAATATCATCGTCGCCGCTAATGCCATCAAATATAGCTGATGCAAGCGGTTGCGAGAGCTTGGAGCCGTCACGATACAATGCATTTGCTTTTAGTCCGAGTTTCCAGGACTGGACATAGGCATTACGACAGTCCTCTATGGTGGCGTCGCTCGGCATATTTATAGTTTTTGAAATGGCGCCTGAAATAAACGGCTGGGCAGACGCCATCATGCCAATATGACTAGACGCCGAGAGGAACCGCTTGCCTGTTCGTCCACACGGGTTTGCGCAGTCGAATACAGGTAAGTCACTATCTTTAAGTCCAGGAGCACCCTCGAGCGTCATGGCGCCACACGCGTGAATATTTGCAGATTCAATATCTGCATCAGAAAAACCGAGAGCCTTGAGCATATTAAAATCAATTCTCTCTAGATCCGCCGCCTCTAAACCAAGGCGCTGAATACAGAACTCTTCGCCCAAGGTATACTTATTGAAAGCAAACTTTATGTCGAACGCATTTGGCAAAGCATCTTCAAGAGCGCCTAAAGCATCACCATCAAACCCCCGATCCATGAGGGTCTGGTGGTTAACACCAGGAGCGCCATCAAGGGTGCCATGTCCAACCGCGTAGCCCTGTATAACGTCTATCTCGGGATCGCTGTACCCGAGCGTTTTTAAAGAAAGTGGCACAATTCGATTGATGATCTTGAAATACCCGCCACCCGCAAGTTTCTTGAATTTAACCAAAGCGAAGTCAGGTTCGATGCCGGTCGTATCGCAGTCCATGACGAGACCGATTGTGCCGGTAGGCGCGACGACAGAGACCTGAGCGTTTCTGAAGCCATGTTGGCCACCAATTTCTAGCGCATTGTCCCAGGCTTTCTTGGCTGCTGTCGTGATTGGTACATCAGGGCAGTTCGCACCATTGAGTGGGACTGGGTTTATGTTGAGTCCTTCGTATCCCTCATGATGCCCATAGGCTGCCCTTCTGTGGTTTTTTATAACACGCAGCATATGTTTTTTGTTGCTGTTGAATCCTGGGAATGGTCCTAATCCCTGGGCCATTTCGGCTGATGTAGCGTATGATTCGCCCGTCATCAGTGCGGTAATCGCACCACATAAACCTCGGCCTTCTGGGCTGTCATAGGACAAGCCGTTTGCCATCAGAAGACCGCCTATATTTGCGTATCCCAATCCAAGTGTTCTGAATTGAAAAGAACGCTTGGCGATTTCCTTGGATGGAAATTGCGCCATTAGCACGGAAATCTCTAGCGTGATTGTCCACAGCCTTGTTGCGTGCTTGAAGCCTTCCACATCAAAGCTGCAGTCATCATTGCGAAATGTAAGTAGGTTTAACGAGGCGAGATTGCAGGCGGTATCGTCAAGAAACATATACTCTGAGCATGGATTCGATCCATTAATACGGCCCGAATCTGGGCACGTGTGCCAGTCGTTTACGGTTGTATCGAATTGAATCCCAGGGTCAGCACATTGCCATGCGGCTTCCGCTATCCGGTCCCAAAGCTCAGCAGCGTCTATTGTTTCCGCAATGCTCCCGTCGGTTCGATTTAGTAAATCCCAAGATTTACCATTCTGTGCAGCTTCAAGAAATTCGTCGGTGACGCGAATGCTGTTGTTAGAGTTTTGTCCAGAGACCGTCAGGTATGCCTCGGAGTCCCAATCTGTATTATAGGTTTCGAACTTGATTTCAGTGTAGCCTTGCCGCGCAAACTGTACTGCTCTCTGTATGGCGTTGTCCGGGACCATTGATTTTCGTGCAGCCCGAATTGATTTCTTTAGTGTATCGTTTTTTGTGACGTCAAATCGACTCTCGGTATCGATGCCGTCCCAGTTGCGGGTCGCTTTTAGTATCTCGTTGAGATGCAACTGACACAATTTTGACCCGGTTACGAGGGCCGCCACTTTTTGTTCTTCCCGTACTTTCCAGGAGATGAATGATTCAATATCCGGGTGATCAACGTCGACGATGACCATTTTGGCTGCGCGCCGCGTGGTGCCGCCGGACTTAATTGCGCCAGCAGCGCGATCACCGATTTTTAAGAAACTCATGAGGCCTGAGGATTGCCCTCCACCGGACAAACTTTCACCATGACCCCTGACTGCGGAAAAATTAGTACCTGTGCCGGACCCATATTTGAACAGCCGTGCTTCACGGGTCCACAGGTCCATGATACCGCCTTCATTAACGAGGCTGTCCGACACGGATTGAATGAAACAAGCATGAGGCTGGGGGTGCTCGTAGGCACTAGAAGACTTGGTCAAACGCCCGGTGCGGAAGTCGACGTAGAAATGCCCCTGTGCAGGGCCATCAATACCGTATGCCCAATGCAGGCCTGTATTAAACCATTGTGGTGAATTCGGGGCGGCCATCTGAGTACAAAGCATGTAGCGCATTTCATCAAAAAATGCTTCGGCATCGTCTTCGCTGTCGAAGTAACCGCCCTTCCAGCCCCAGTACGCCCAAGTTCCAGCCAAGCGATTAAATACTTGGCGAGCGTCAGCCTCGCCGACAAAGCGGTCGTGCTTCTTAAGGCGCTTGAGTGTCTTGTGATCGGGTTCCTGCCGCCAGAGAACTTCTGGCACGTCGTTTTCTTCTATGGCCTTCAGCTTGGCAGGGACCCCCGCTTTCCGGAAATACTTCTGGGCAAGCACATCACAAGCTACCTGTGACCAACTTTCAGGCACCTGTATTTCTGCTTGCGTGAATACGACAGAACCGTCGGGGTTCTTGATCTCACTTTTTACCGATCTAAAGGGAATACCAACATATGGCGATTTGCCTGGTACGGTGAACCGGCGCTGAATTCGCATAATGTGCCCCTTTGGACCTTGCTGGTCGATAACATCACTCTACTCAAGGCTTCGAGGTCGGCCAGAATCTCCGTGGAGCAGCCATTAAGACTACACCAGCGTGGCATCTGATTAGAGCATTCCCCTCAGTCCAGCACACTCGTATTACTAGATGTGGTAGTTGAATTCCGAGCGACCACAACACTACGGATTTAGGCAGTTTTTATCAACAATATTTTGTGCTTCCCGCCTGAAAAACCACAATACCTTGATTTTTTACCATCATTATTATTGGCTAACATTTAGCTACGGGCGCAATAATGTCGGTCGTGAAGCTGGACGGCTTCCCAGAAAGCCGCCATATTCGGTCAAGAACTGAATTTCTAGGAAAACGAAGGCATGACACTCGGGACTTGGCTTTACACTAAATTTAAAGGCCAAAAAGTGGGAGAGGACGATATCGGAAACGTTTACTACCGATCCTCTCGGAAGCGGGCAGGAAACCGAGAAGAACGCTGGGTTGTTTTCGCCGGCGAGTCTGAAGCGTCGATAGTCCCGCCAGAGTGGCATTCCTGGCTCCACCACACCACTGATGAGCCGATTAAGGCCCAGAGAGAATCATGGCATAAACCGCACCAGTGCAATTTAACTGGGACTGAAGATGCTTACCTACCTCCTGGTCATGACCGTATGGGTGGAAACAGATTGGTAGCGACCGGCGATTACGAAGCCTGGTCTCCTGATGGCTAATTCAAATTGGCGGGATGTCTGGGTCGGCACTACCACGGTTGTCCTAGCCGTGTGCCTCGTTGTCATTCTGTCGAGGTCAGTCCCTAACAGCCAGACGGCCGAAAACAACCTTAGTTTGATGGCTGAATTTGGAAGAATAGATGGTTTGCGCGTCGATAGCCCGGTTCGTTTGGCTGGTATAGATGTGGGTTATGTTGGCGCCATAGCTCTAGGCGAGGGGCGCCGCGCAAAAGTGACGTTAGTCATAGGAAATCCTGATCTACCAATACCTGCAGATACCGCAGCGGCGATCGAAACGGATGGAATTTTTGGCGAGAAATATGTTGAGCTATACCCTGGCGGTGATTTTGAAGTCTTGTCCAATGGGGAACGCGTTTCATATGTCCAAGATTCCGTTGTTCTCGAGAGCCTGTTGAATCAAGTGGTCAGTCGATCGAAAGCAAGCGAGGATGAAACACCATGAAACGCAATCCAATTGAAACAATGCTTGGTGCAGTTGTTCTCTTAGTCGCCGGCATGTTTCTGTTTTTAGCATACTCAACTGCTCAAATTGAAATACGAGAAGGCACTAAGATTGAAGCGAGGTTTTTGAAAGTCGGTGGGTTGCAGGTGGGGAGCGACGTAAGAATTAGCGGCGTAAACGTTGGTACTGTTGAATCACAGCGCCTCGATTTGGAAACCTACGAAGCGAAGGTCCTCCTCGTGATTGATAAGTCTGTTTCTATTCCTGCTGATACTGTCGCAGCAATTGTGGGCGATGGCCTTTTGGGTAGCAAGTACGTTGACCTTCGTCCCGGGCTGTCTTCTAAACTTATAAAAGGTGGTGAATCACTAGAGAGAACTGTTGATTTCCAATCACTTGAGGATCTAGTGGGTGAGATTATGTTCCTAGCGACTGGCGATGAATCTTAACCCTCTATGCTAGTGCCTTGCCAATGACTTTTTTAGAGTGCACTCATTTGTCACAATGAAATTACACAAAAAAAACGTTATAATTGTAGCGAGCTTTGCTCTGGCCATGGGTTTAATTTCGACCCCAGTTCCTGCGATCGCCAATTATTTACCAGCTGATACGACGATACTTCGCTGGCTTGATAAAGTTACCGGCCGCGTGAGCACGCTTGAAGCAAGGGTCGGCGATACTGTTGCCATAGGGACGTTGTCGATACAAGTATACACCTGCATGACCCGGCCACCAGAGGAAGCACCAGAAAGCGCAGCCTTTCTAAAAATCATAGACAGACAATCAGAACTTTCGAATGCAGAGGTTTTTTCTGGTTGGATGTTTGCTTCTAGTCCAGCTTTGTCTGCGATGGACCACGCTGTCTACGATGTGTGGGTTCTTGATTGTGAAAATAGAAGTCTTTCTATTTCTGAATAGGGTAGGGGGTGGCCGAACCTGCCTGGGTGCCCGAGCGCGTTCCCGAGCTCCTTCATATAATCTTTGTGGTCGATCGCAACTGCACCAAATTGCTTCAAATGATCTGTGATAAATTGCGTGTCTAGTAAGCGGTAACCCCCCTCTTTCATGATAGCGACCAAGTGGCAAAGTGCTACTTTTGAGGCGTTATCCCGTCGGGTGAACATGCTCTCCCCAAAGAAGACCGAGCCCATAGCAAGTCCATAAAGCCCTCCGACCAATTCATCGTCGATCCATGTCTCCACGCTATGGGCTAAGCCAGCATCGAAGAGTTGAGTGAATAGCTCGATAATTTTATCGTTTATCCAGGTGTCTTCTCTGTTGGGGCCAGAGTCAGCACAGCCCTTAATTACGGCACCGAACGCACTATCAGTTCGAACCTTAAAAATGCCTTGGCGTAGCACTTTGCGTAAGGACCTCGGGACATGGAATCGATCTAGAGGAATGATGCCTCTTTCTTTCGGTTGAACCCAGTCTAAGTCTGTTTCAGTTCTTGATTTTGCCATCGGGAACACACCAAAGGCGTAGGCTTTGAGAAGAAGTTCTGGTGTTACCTGGGTCAAAGGATGCTCTAGATTTCTAACGATTAGCTTTCTGATCATCACCAAGAACAAATTCTTCTAGCCATCGAATATCGTAGTTTCCGTCAATAAAATCTTGGGCGTTTATTAACTTTTCATGCAGCGGAATTGTAGTAGTTACACCGTCGATTACATACTCGCTGAGCGCACGCCGCAATCGCATGAGGCATTCGTTTCTACTCCTGCCATGGACAATAAGTTTTGCGACCATGCTGTCGTAGTAGGGAGGTATTTTGGCACCAGAAAACAATCCTGAATCCACTCGCACGCCGAGCCCGCCAGGCATGTGGTAACCTGTCACTTGTCCAGGTGAAGGCGTGAATGTAACGGGGTCTTCGGCATTGATTCGGCATTCTATCGCATGGCCCGACATTGAAACTTCGTCTTGTGAGAAATCAAGCTCAGCGCCGTTCGCGATCCTGATTTGTTCTCTGACGAGGTCCACACCGGTCACCATTTCCGTAACCGGGTGTTCTACCTGCAGCCGTGTATTCATTTCTATGAAGTAAAATTCTCCGTTCTCATAAAGAAACTCAACTGTTCCCGCGTTGCGATAGCCAATATTGCGCATGGCTTCACAGACGACCTGGCCAATTCTTTCGCGTTCGCTGGAATTTAATGCTGGCGAGGGGCTCTCCTCCAACACTTTTTGGTGCTTGCGTTGTAGAGAACAATCTCTTTCGCCCAGATGAACAACGTTGCCATGTGAATCAGCAAGAACTTGAATTTCTATATGCCGCGGTTTGGAGAGGTACTTCTCCATGTAAACTTCGCCGTTGCCAAATGCTGATTTGGCTTCACCTGAGGCGACCTTAAATGCCTCGACTACATCATCCGCAGTTTCAGCGACTTTCATACCGCGCCCGCCACCACCCGCTGAGGCTTTAATCAAAACAGGATAGCCTATTTCTGCACCAACCTTTATTGCTTCCTCTGGGCTTTCAACGGCTCCATCCGATCCAGGAACTACAGGAATTCCAGCCTTTTGAGCTGCAATCTTCGCTTGAACTTTATCACCCATGACCCGGATGTGTTCCGGAGTTGGTCCAATAAACGTGATGCCGTGCTCTTCGACCATCTCGGCGAAATCTGCGTTCTCGGAAAGAAATCCATAACCGGGGTGAATCGCGTCTGAATTAGTGACCATCGCGGCAGAGATTACAGCCGCCTTATTTAAGTAACTTTCGGTGCCTGATGGTGGGCCAATGCATACAGATTCATCTGCAAGCCGAACGTGCATTGATTCTGCGTCGGCGGTCGAGTGAACTGCCACAGTTCGGATACCCATGTCGCGACAGGCACGTAAAACGCGTAAGGCTATTTCACCTCGATTAGCGATAAGGATCTTTTCGAACATTTTGGTGCTCGCTCTTATTCTATGATGATAAGCGGCTGGTCGAATTCAACCGGTTGTCCGTCACTGACTAGTATCTTTGCTACCTTGCCCGCTTTTGGGGCTGGGACTGGATTGAACGTTTTCATTGCTTCTATAAGCAGCAGGGTTTGACCTTCGGTAACGCTATCACCAACTTTACAAAATGGGGGTGTATCTGGTTCCGATGCCAAGAACGACACACCAACCATCGGCGCCTTCACGGCGCCAGGGTGGTGAGGCGCGGTATCCGGTGTGCTTTCTACTACTGCTGCTGGTGCCGCACTAGGAGCTATTGGTGCTGGCATCATGACTGCCGTTTCACGGCCTTGTCTTGCAACTCTAATTCTAAGGGATCCATTATCGTACTCAATCTCAGAGAGATCTGTTTCTTCAAGTATATTCGCTAGGTGCCTTACAAGATCACTCTTGATTTCATCTACGGACCCTTTGGGTTCTTTCGTCATAGTTATTGATCGCTTTTCAAAAGTTTAGCCATTGCGTCGACGGCCATCACATATCCATGGGCACCAAAGCCGCATATTACTCCAGTTGCAGTCTTTGATACGTATGAGTGGTGCCGGAAATCTTCGCGTTTGTAAATGTTTGACAGGTGGACCTCGATTATCGGAATTTCTGCCGCGATAAGAGCATCCATAATGGCCACCGAAGTATGCGTGTAACCGGCGGCATTTATTATGAGTCCGGCAGCTTTGTCGCGTGCTTCTTGGATCCAATTTACTAGAGCACCCTCTTCGTTGCTTTGTAGAAAATGTATCGATAATCCGGCGGAGTTTCCGGCCTGTTGTGTAGAGTTTTCTACATCCTCTAGTGTCGTGTGCCCATAAATATCGGGTTCCCGCGCCCCTAAAAGATTAAGGTTCGGACCGTTCAGAACGTATACGATTTGGATCATCTGTTATTTCCCTGGAGAAAAATAGCGTGATGTAGCCTCAGCAAGTTTATAGTTAAACACCTATACTATTCTGAACAGAACGGCAAAATGAATGTCTCTCCATATCCCTTTATTGTGAACTGTTGAATCACTGCCGTGTGAGACCCATACTCCAGCAAATACCTGTAACGAGATGACGAGATAGCATTATTATGCAAATTACCCTTAACGGCGAACCCAAAGACCTAATTGAATCGGTATCCGTTGAGGCGTTGCTTGGCAATCTCGGCATTGATGCTCGGAAAGTAGCCGTTGAGCGCAATCTTGAGATTATTCCAAAGTCTAAATTTGGATCTACGTCCGTGCGGGATGGTGACCGTTTGGAAGTCGTGCACTTTATAGGTGGCGGGAATGCAGAAGTTATTCCTGATACTTGGGAAGTCGCGGGCCAAAGATTTACCTCAAGATTATTGGTGGGGACTGGAAAGTATAAAGATTTTGAGGAAACGGCCGATGCTATTGCTGCCTCTGGAGCAGAAATTGTTACGGTCGCGGTTCGTCGGGTTAACATTGCAGACCCCTCACAACCTATGCTCATCGATTTTGTGGACCCTGCGAAGTACACCTTTCTTCCAAATACCGCGGGCTGCTTCACGGCAGAGGACGCTGTGCGGACATTAAGATTGGCGCGAGAGGCAGGTGGCTGGGACCTTGTTAAGCTCGAAGTGCTTGGTGATAAAAAAACGCTATACCCTAATGTTACTGAAACTCTCGAAGCAGCACAATTGCTCGTCAAAGAAGGGTTTCACGTTATGGTTTACACCAACGATGATCCAATTATGGCGAAGAAATTAGAGGATATTGGTTGTTGCGCGATTATGCCGCTGGCCGCTCCGATCGGATCCGGTCTTGGGGTCCAGAACCCGGTGCAAATTAGAATGATCATAGAGCAGTCCCAAGTCCCGGTGCTTGTCGACGCTGGCGTTGGAACTGCGTCAGACGCTACGATTGCCATGGAGCTTGGGTGTGATGGCGTTCTAATGAACACCGCGATTGCACAGGCAAAAGATCCCATCGCGATGGCGGAAGCCATGAAATTAGCCATTCAGGCTGGCCGTTTTGCTTATAAAGCTGGTCGCATGCCTAAGAAGATGTATGCAGACCCTTCATCTCCGCTAGCGGGTTTAATCTAAGTGCACTCCCCCCCCCCCCGCCTGGCGTGCTAACAGCTGAGTAATCAGCCTGGACGATGTGGGCCTGTAATTTTATCAATCTCAACCATTTCATCGGCTTCTGGGGAGAACCCAGCGGCTTTAACATTTCCTCTAACCTGTGCCGGCTTTGTAGCCCCTGCGATCACACTTGATACGCAAGAACTATTTAGAAGCCACCCAAACGCGAGCTCGAGTAGTGTGTGTTCGTATTGATCACACAGGGTCTGAAGGGCATCAACCTGTTTAAAACGATCTTGTGACCAGAAAGCGTCGGCCATAGGACCGCGATCTTTCCATGCGTGCCACCGCGTTCCTTTTTTGGGTGCCTGATCAAGTTTATATTTTCCTGTGAGAAGGCCACTTTCAAGAGGGAAGAAGGGTAATATTCCAACGCCGTATTTTTCTGCGGCGGGTATCAGGTCTTGCTCAATGTCACGACTGAGGAGGCTGTATCTATTCTGGGCTGAAACGAAGCATGATCTGCCACAAGACTTAGAAGTCCACTGTGCTTCAACGAGTTCCCAGCCTGTGAAGTTTGAGCAGCCGATATATCGTACTTTACCCTCTCGGACGAGATCGTCCATTGCCCGAAGCGTCTCTTCTATTGGGGTCGCGGGGTCAGGTTTATGGATTTGGTATAGGTCTATGTAATCGGTACCAAGCCGCATCAAACTGGCCTCGACTGATCGCATGATATGATGCCTAGACGCACCGGTTTCGTATGGACCGTCGCCCATTGGGTTGCCAAACTTGGTTGCAATGATTGCCCTATTGCGTCCTTTCCCCAGGGCCTTGCCTAGCTGGGTTTCTGATTTGCCCTTGCCACCGTAAATATCAGCAGTGTCAAAAAGAGTGATGCCCTCATCAAGTGCAGATGCAACGACCGAATTCGTTTGTTGCTGATTCATTAGCATGCCGAAATTGTTACATCCCAACCCGACACTTGAAACTTGTAGTCCTGACTGACCGAGGTTTCGGTATTCCATCGCTTCGCACCTATCAGTTGGAAGATGAGATGTTAAACCGTACTTTCTCTAGTCGCAAACGGCGCATTTGGTAATAATGGGTTAATGCGGTTATTCAAGTCTCCTATGGCAAATGCCCCAGCGCCTAATCAATTGGAAGTGGTGAACAGGTAACTTCTTCAGGCACCCTCGTACGGGTCAGCATGAGCTAGGCAGTTTGGAGTCTGTAAGCTCCGGCTGCGCGCAAATCGTTGTAAGTGCGCTTTAGCAGTCCAATATAGATCTCGCCGACCAAGTAACCGAGATGATTGTTACTCAACAGGAGTATTTAAGTTTGACCACTGTTCCTAGAATAAAAGATGAAATGCTTTAGCAGGCTAGAGAGGTTGAACGATAGAGGTCTCTAACACTCAACGTTAGCGCATTAGGAGTTTCTCTTTAAATACTTCATTTACGGGAACGCCTGCTGTCGACGCGACTTCGCTGACGCTCATGCGTGTTTCACGCAAGAGTACGCGAATAAATTCTGATCTTGAACGCCAAGACCCAGAGCTAGCACGTTTTGTGCTTGGCGGTTTCTTCTTTGTCTTCTTCACTTTGTCGTCTACTGGAAGCCCGCGACGGACGGCGTCTTCCTTTGCCTTCTTGTGGCGTTTCTTTTCTGCTGAAAGCTGCTCGCTTTCAGATCTATAGGTGTTACTTGGTGCTGTAAAACTGTCTCCAAATTCACTACTGGATTTACGGTTTTTTGCAGCTCTGCGGGCTTTCCTCTCTTCGCCGCGGTTTTCTATTGAGTCACTCATCCCTGCGGCTTCGTGAAGACTCATGCCACGAGATTTTGCTAAACGCGTGGCAGCGGCAAGGGCGGCTTCTTTCTCGCCTTCATAGGTCGTAGAATTAGCTACTTCTAGTAATTTCCGAAATTTTTCCCGCTCACGGTCCGTAAGGGGTTGCGGAGTAGTTGGGTCAGTGGTTGCCGAGGTCATCCTGGTGACGACGCTTGGTTAATTAATTCATTGAACTGTTCAGCAGGTACGGCGCCAGGAATAAGAGCATCACCGATGATAAAAGCTGGTGTTCCATTGATTTCGAGCTTCTGGGCAAAACTTCTATTTTTCTCGATGATCTCGTCCAATTCAGGGTCTTTCATGTCGAGCTTTAGCTGATTGACATTTATACCTACTCCGCGGGCTAAGGTCATTACAGTTGCTTCGTCAATACCACCTCTATGGCTCATTAGTGCCTGGTGGAAGGGTCCATATAAATCTTGTTTCCTTGCAGCAAGTGCTGCCTTTGACGCGACAAGAGAATTAGGTCCAAGGATTGGGAATTCAATAAGAACGAGACGAAGGTCTGCGTTGTCCTGCAACGTCTCCAAGACAGTCTCAAACATTGATTTGCAGTAGCCACAATTATAATCGAAAAACTCGATGACAGTGACCTTACCATCCGGGTTTCCAATGATGGTTTGTTCTGGCGGGTTACGTAATTCGGATTGAAGCTGTTGTAGATTTCGCTTCTGCCGGTCAGACTTATTGGTTTCTTGTTTATTCTGCAAAAGCGTAATGGCTTCAGCAATAATCTCAGGGTTTCCGAGGATGTACTCCCTGACGTAACCTTTTATTTCCTCAGCTTGGCTACCCGAAAATGTTTCATTTTGAGAAACCACTTGAGCTAAGCCCGGGCCACTGGCCAGAATGCCTGTGGTTAGTAGGAAAGCGCTCAACAGTGGCCGGTAGGGTTTCATATTAAACCGCAGAAAACCTGGAATATTCATGGGATGGTCTCGAAATTGCGAAAACTAGTGCCGGTATGGAGATTTGCGCGGGTTAAGTCTACAGATTTTGTCGTTTTTGGATGCTATTTTAGACTGTTACACTAGCGCCGCCGTTGCCGTTGATCTTCCATATAGTTGCGGGCTACAGCCTTTAGGTCTTGTAGCCTTAACCATACAGGCGTGCCCGTGGGTAAGATTTCCTCAGCTTTTCTAGTGTACCTTACTACCTCGCCGAATTGCCGCATGAGAAGAGCGCGCTCTGCAGCGGCATAGGCAGACATGCCTGGCTGGTTATCAATTGCGTACGATTTAGCGGATAGGCCCCAGGCAAAGACATCGTTTGGGTCTACTTGCAGTGCAAGTCGCAAAGCGTTTTGCGTATCATTGGTAAAGGCTGGGTCATCCGCCTCCACCATCGCGTGAGCTTGAGCAACAAGAATGAGTGGGGCTAGGGGAAGCAGTCGGGTGGCTTCTTTGTATGCGACTATCGCTTCAGGAATACGGCCATTCTCAAGCAGCATCTGTCCTTTTAACTCCCAAAAATAGGGGTCGTCTGGACGTTCTTCGATTAACCCGTCAATTAAAGGCACGGATAGGTCTAGGCGACCTCTACGATAGTAAGCAACGGATCGTGCATACCTTGCTGGCAGGCTCGTATCCGTTTTCGGATACTTTTTGAGCGTTGACTTTTGTGGCT
>Ga0302118_10001200_pt1 | contig 12724 bp, 13 predicted proteins | sample AG5_331_MG_FD_203126 | JGI IMG/M metagenome (GOLD analysis project Ga0302118, IMG submission 203126) | Marine microbial communities from Western Arctic Ocean, Canada - AG5_33.1 | ecosystem: Environmental > Aquatic > Marine > Oceanic | place: Canada: Western Arctic Ocean | collected 2017-10-01 | reverse complement strand
AACACTATGAAATGTTGGTTTCACCTTTGAGGTGGATCCTGATGGACTGATGACGAATGACGTCAATCAGAGTAATGATATGGCAACTTTTGGAATTTTCATTGGTAGCATTCCTGTTGTTGGGTTGGCAGTTGTGGAGCCGACAACAACTTCCACAGAAGTTTTGTTAGATGGAACTAGCAGTACTGATGCAGATGGTGGTACATTGCATTGTACATTTAGGGTAGAAGTTGATGAAGATAAATTCAGGACTTTTGAGGAACCAGATTGTTTGATGCTGGTGAACTGGACAGATGACGGTATTTTCCAGATTGACCTAACTATCTCAGATGAAGAAAATGATAATGACCAAACGTCAATGACTATTGAAATATTGAATAGACCTGGATGGATTAACATCACATCCCCTGAAACTGGGATTCTCTCTGAAACTAGTATCACTTTCAACGCCTTTGACAGCGGAGATCAAGATACACTTGAAGAAAGTGCACCTCTTACTTTGTTATGGGACCCGCCTACGCGCTCTGACGGGGTTGCTTACGCTTGTGATGAAGGACCTATCACAATGCTTTGCACAGTTACTCCTGTAGAGGAGGGTGAGTTCCTAATGGAAGTACATGGGACTGATGATGATGGTGCTGTTACAACTGCTCAGTTTTCCCTTCAAGTTGGTAATATCGCACCGCGTGATCCTGTGATGTCATTATCTGGTGGGTCTGCGGCTAATATTGAACCAGCTCCAGCAATTTGGCAAGTTGATGAAGACCAACAGGTAACTTTGATTGGCAATGGTGTCGATACCATGAATGATCAAAGTTCACTCACTTGGAATTGGAATCCAAGCAGTAACAATAATGCTACATGGGTTGAATCAACTGTAGGTAGCAATTCAGAGGTTGAAGTGCTTTGGACTGAATCAGGAAGTCACACAATCAATTTACAAATGGTAGATGATGATGGTTTGAGCAGTGACATGATTTTAGGTTATGTAATGGTAAACAATGTACCACCTACATCTGAGCCATTCAGTGCTCAATTCCCTGTAGGTGAAGACCGTTTGTTTGAACTAACAGGATTTTACTCTGATACTCCATCTGATGTTGATAGCCTGCAAGTTTGTTGGGATATCGACCTTAAAAATGATGCAGACGATAATCTAGTCAACTATGATGACTGTGATTACATCGGTGATACTATCAGCCATTCATGGCCAGAAGCAGGCGCCTATACAATTAGATTCCATGTCACTGATGATGATGGTGATGTGGCTGAATCATTAGTAGTTGTGAACGTGGTAAATCTGCGTCCTAAAGCAGCATTAGAGGCTGAGAAAACTACCGTTGTGGTTGGCGAGGAAGTAGTCATCTGGACTACAGAGACAAGTGACACAGAATCTGATATGTCTTTGCTGATGTTCAGTTGGGATTTGGATACTGATACTGATTCTAATGGGGATGGAGACCCTGCCAATGACATGGATATATTCACACCAAGAACCAGCCCACTGCGCCACACTTTTGATACAGCAGGTGAGAAGCACATACGCCTTACTGTTACTGATGAGGGCCAAAGTTCTACCAAGGACATCACAATATATGTGATTGAGGATAAGTCCGGATTCCTAGGTATGATGGGTGAAACTGCTGGGTTCAGTAATATGTTGATTGTATTAATCATCATAGTTGGAGCAATAGTCGCTGTCGGTGTGACTATGGCGAAAAAAAGTGGCGGAGATGAAATGGGATTCTTTGAATCAGATACATCGTCAGAAGATGCTGCAGAAACAGATCCCGCAGAATTAGAAGAAGAATGAAAACCATTCTTCAACGCTATGATTTTGCATCACCCTCAAAGGGTGTGGGGATGGAGCGATAGAGGAAGCAACCGGATTTGGTGATAGGATTGTCAAACATTTACTCATTTTTTGGCCTACCCGACCCTAATGTGGGCGAGTCAGCTGCAAATGAATTGGCACATTCTGAAATTGAAGAAACATCGAGTATGAAGACATCTGAAGTTGAGGTTATCACGGGTGGGAAGTTCCACGATTTAGGTGAAAAGAAGTGGCAATTATGGACTCATAGCAAATTACGAAGAGCCAATCGAGCGATTCGTTATATTCAGCCCGATGATTTACATCGCCTTCCTGTACACGGTATTTCCCAACGCTTGGTTTCAGGAGATATGGTTGTGGTAGATTTACGAGACCTCAAACACATGACCGCTCAACAAGATGCTTGCAGGCGAGAACTTGGGGGGATGTCAGAACGGCTTGGGGCTGCTGTATTTGCCCTTGATAGCGCTGAAACATTGTTGCTAGTGCCAGGTGCAGGTTCCATTGTTGATACTACTTCACATCACCTTGGCATCAATGATTGAGTCCTATTTTTGTGTGAACCAGTGGTTTAGGTCACCTGATTCAACCTCTTTCAGTGCATAATCGGTGTAGTCTCTGTAAGCGAGCCACTTTGCTAGCTCCTCAGGGTCATCATCAGATTGGGTCTTTTTGGCAATGGCTTCATCAGCATATTCGATACAACGGCGGAGGAAATCTACAACAGCATTTTTTTTCTGTTGTTCATTAGGTTCTTCATCATTCATCAATTTCCATCTCCTTCAATTTTTATTCTACTTGCCTCGTATTCATCTCTATTCATCATGAAACGTGCAGGGTTTCCAGCCCAAACTTGACTGGAGGGAACATCCTTTGTAGCAACTGATCCAGCGGCAATAACTGCTTTTTCCCCGATTGTAATTCCTGGTAATATGGTGGCCCCTCCACCAATAACTGCACCATCTTTGACAATTACTGGAAGCCACTTTCTGCGGTCTTGACTTGGTGGATGCCTGTCGTTCAGAAGAGTTGCATTTGGGCCAATAAAAACATCATCACCCAATTCACAGATGGATGCAACATATGCCCCCCCCTGAACTCTGACGCGGTCACCCAGTATCGCATCACTTCCGACATGAGCTAGGGCACCAACTGAACAGTCAGAGCCGATAATAACTCCATTTCCAACATGGCAAGGCCCCCATGCTACTGAACCGTTTCCTAGGTCATGCCGTTTACCGCTCAACTCGTCGTTGTCCACACTCACACCATCACCTAACTCGCTGCTCGCAGTTACTTGATTCAAGCATTGCGTTTGAACAATGTGGATGAAGTCACCATTTTGCAAGGTCTAATTCTAGAAATAACCTTAGGAATTTAGGTCATTCATAACTCTCTCAACATGTCCCTTGGACTGTACTTTGTAGCCAACCCAAGCAAGGTTTCCATCTTGATTGATAGCAAATGTAGAGCGTATACTACCGAGAAATGTTCGTCCGTAGAGTTTCTTCTCAGTCCATGTACCGTATAGTTGATGTAATGCAGTTTCACTATCAACAATCAATTCGAAAGGTAGCCCATGTTTGTCAATAAATTTAGTATGACTTTTTGCTGAATCCTTTGACACGCCGATTACTCTCCAACCAGATTCCTTCAAAGAATCAAAATTGTCACGAAAGTCACAGGCTTGAGTAGTGCAGCCAGGCGTGTTATCACGTGGGTAGAAATATAGGATGACCCCACTATCTTTCAGCATCTCAGAAAGTGTTACTTCACTCCCATCAGTCAATGTGGCGGTAAAGTCGGGAGCAGCATCACCTTCACTCAATATGTTTCTCATGGCTGGTGGTCGGGGGTGCTATACAAATACTGATGCATAAAATCTAAAACAATTTTAGATCAAAGAACAAATAGGGCACTCCTCTAGATTATGGCCTCTTGCTGGGCAATATTCTCTGCCAAAGAAAATGATTTGTAAATGACGACGTTTCCACTCATCTTCAGGAAATAATGCTTTCAAGTCACGCTCAACTTGCACAACATTCCTACCTTCGCTCAAACCCCATCGCTTGGCTAGTCTGTGAATATGGGTATCAACAGGAAATGCAGGGATTCCAAACGACTGAACCATTACTACACTTGCAGTTTTATGGCCGACTCCTGCTAATTCTTCAAGTTCCTCAAATGTGCGTGGAACCACCCCTGAGTGTAAATCAACCAGTTGTTCGGCCATTTTTTTGAGGTTTTTTGCCTTAGTTGGTGCCAGTCCAATCTCGCGAATAATTCCACGTATCTCATCTATCTCAAGGTGAGCCATTTTTTCTGGTGTGTCTGCTCTATCAAAGAGGGTTGGAGTAACTTGGTTGACCTTCTTATCGGTAGTTTGTGCTGAGAGCATTACGGCCACAAGGAAGGTGTAAGGATCACGGTGGTCAAGAGGGATTGGTTGTTCAGGGTACAACTCATCAAGAATGGTTCCGATGGCAGATACATTTTGACCTGTTTTCACCGAATCACTCCAGATCAACAGGGATATCGGTTTTCCAGCCATAGATACTAGCGGCTAGAATGATAGCGGCTGGAAGTATGTAACAAGGGAACCACATCCAATCTGCCCAATCTTCATTTGCTCCACCCAATATTAGGAATAGAACCACGCCAATCAGAAGAGCAGGGAGAATTATGACTCCGCCAAATACCACCGCTCTTGCCGCTCCCATATTCCTTGGGCGGTAGCCGGATTGAATGAACTTTAGGCTTGAACATCAAGACAATAATGCCTCAATTTCTTCACCAGTTTTACAGTTCAGTAAGTGTTGAGGCTCTAGCCATCCTTTGCGTGCGATTTGCACTCCAAACCACACATCTCTCAGACCAGATGTGTCATGGGCATCAGGATTGATGCAGATTGGGACACCTTGGTCTCTAGCAAATCGTAAAAATCGCCAATCTAAATCAAGCCGATATGGGCTAGCATTGATTTCAACTGATTTCAGTTCCCCTTCAGCATTTAATTCACCCATACGGCGTAAAACCGCATGTAAGTCAACATCAAACCCATCTCGTCCTTGTAAAATCCTACCAGTTGGATGACCTAATATTGTACAAGTAGGGTCCTCGATTGCCGTAATCATCGCCTCAGTATTTGTCACTTCATCTCGGCTTTTCCAAGTTGGTAACTGATGCACTGAGGCAACCACATGGCCAAGTTGTCGTCGAGTCTCTTCGTCGTAATCTAGTGACCCATCTGGAAGAATGTCACATTCAGCGCCATGTAATAATCGGAAATTCTTGCCACCATCAGCCCAAACCTCATTGAGGGCCCTCATTGCTTCACCTTGGGCTAGCATATCTTCAGCATCAGCGCCAATCTGTCGTCCACCAATATTGAGCATTTGTGAGTGGTCTGCAATTCCTAAGAATTCCCAGTCCATATCCATCGCTGCTCCAGCCATTTGCTCAAGAGTGGCAACTCCATCTGACAGAGTCGTATGGTTATGGAAACATCCCTTCAAGTCGGTAGGCATTACTAGTCTAGGAAGTGTATTCGTTTCAGCAGCATCAACTTCACCCATGTCTTCGCGTAGTTCTGGTGGAACCCATGCAAGGCCCAAGTGTTGGTAAATTTCTTCTTCATTTGTTGCTGGTAGAGAGAATTGTGCTGCCTCCAAACCTTTCATATCACCGGCTTTTTCCTCAGGAATCAATCCGAATTCATTGAGTCGTAATCCCATATTAATTGCTCTTTGACGAAGAAGGATGTTGTGTTCTTTGCTTCCTGTGAAGTATGCTAGGGTGAATGCAAAAACTTCGGGTGGTACCATTCTAACTTGAGCGTCAATGGTTCCAGCTGATTCCATACCTGAGTAATCATCTCCACCAATTGCTGAAAATACTCCACTATCAAGTGTGCCAAGATCCATGTGTTGTTCAAGAATACTTGCTTCCAAAATAACACTCACTTTACTGTCACCTGCACCTTTGACTTCAGCAATGTTTGGCATGTTGAGAATTGCTTTCGCAACAGCATCAACATTTTCAGGCCGCACAGCGGCAACAATATCCAAGTCTCCAATTGTTTCACGGCGACGCCTAGCACTGCCTGCTAATTGAGCATGCTCAACCCCTTCTATACGGGCAACTAGTGCCTCAAAAGCCTCACCGTAAAGTAGCCCGACATTTAGGCGCCGGCGGCCTTGGAAGCGAGCCAGCAAGTCAATACCATCGAGGATTTTTTGCTGGCTCTTTGCTCCAAATCCAGCAAGTTTCTCAACTGCTCCTTCATGGCAAACAGTAGAAAGTTCGGCTATGGAATCAATACTCAATTCATCATGAAGTTGTTTGATTCTTTTTGGACCAAGTCCTGGGATTGCTAGCATCTCTATCATCCCTGCAGGAGTGTCATCATACAATTTCTGAAGTCCACCCCAAGTTCCTTCACCAAGGGCTTCTCCAATCAGAGAGGCAATTCCTTTGCCAATTCCTTTGACTGCCGTCATTTTCCCTGATGTGTTTAATTCCCACAAATCTTGCTCAAGAGATGCAATCGTTCGGCTACCATTTTCGTATGCCCGTATTCGAAAAGGATTAGCATCTGTTAATTTGAGTAAAGTGGCGACTTGTTCTAGCACAGTGGCAACTTGTGCTTTGGAATAATGTGGAGGTTCATCTCGCCTACTCTTTGGCAATGTCCACGACTTCATTGAAACCATGTTCTCCCCACTTCAGTTGGGCGGGTCACCATGCTTGAACCCTCGCGCGGTTGAAGTGCTACCCCGTCTTCGCCACAACATGGAGTTAGTCAGCCTTCTTGAGTCGCTGTCAGCATTGACTTGCTCCGGATCATTCCTAATTTGGATGAGTATTGGCACCCTTTCAAGGACAGATAAGTCAGAAGAAATTGCTCAAAAGGTTATGACAATTCTTTGTTTTGTAGCCGCCATATCACTTTTCGGACTCTACTTAACAGGAGGTGATCTATTCGGTTCTCCAAATTTTGCGAGGGTGCTAGCAGTAGTTTGTATTGCAGTAGGAATTAGCGCAGGCATGAATATCAAAGGAGAAGATGTTCAGGGTGAATCAAATCCACACGACTTGATGAAAATGCGCCGCGAGTCAGAAGAACAAGAGTAACTCTCTCACTTTAGGTCAACACCAGGCCCTCTTGTGTGACCTACTTTTCCGGGAGGTCGTTTTTTACTTCCTTTCTTTTGTTTCTTTACTGATTTACTAGCCCCTTTAGCAGGAGTTGAGGTGGTATCTGTTTCAGCAGTACCCACTTGTTTTTTCTCAACTTTCTTGTTTTTTCTCTTAGCAGTTTTTGGCTCATCATCAACCTTATCATTCAACTCGGCTTTGCTAGCCTTGTGTTTTGAGGCGACTTTGAAATCGGTATCATCATCCTTTGATTCATCAAGGGATAAATCCCATTCATCCCCTTCGATTTCAGATTCATCTAAGTTTTCAGTCAGCACATTGAATGCATCATTTGGTGCTGTTGGCATGTAGATATCTCCAACCATTACTTCCACCATTCCTTCAGCAAGGACTCTTCCTTCAGCCCCCTTAACACCACGTTTTGGCTTAGTCTCAGGGACGTTTGGGTCGGTTGCCATGTCTTCCAAGGAGAGTTCTTCAGAATCAGGTTCGACCTCCTTTTCACGCTCCTCTTCATTGGTGGATTTTTGTTCTAATGCATCCCGCTCAAGTTTGCGATTTTGCAATGAAGATTGTGTTTTTCTACCAATTACAAACAAAATTAATGGTCCGATAACTAGCAATGCCAGTACTGTTTGAACGTTGAAATCGTAACCAGTTTTGACACTCATCCATGAAGCTAGAGAGTTTGCTTTCTCCCGTATTGGGTCCAAAGTGGGAGTAGCATCAGAACTACTGGCTTTGGGTGTTGATGTCTCAACAAGAATCCCTAATGCAACTGAGAATATTGGTACGGGGTCACTGCTTTCATTGAAGTACAATAACCCACCACTTACACCAGCTGATTCTGCAGTGAAATCTAGACGCAACTCGTTCAGGTCTCCATCCATTCCGTGTTCTTCTAAGTCAATTTTTGCCGGTAAATCGCCAATCAACACACCTTCTTTAGTATGCCATTCAGGGGTTAATCGAATTGGTACAAGCCCCTCATTTTTCACTGTGCACAAAAAATAACTTGATTTGCCAATTGATAGAGTATGGTCTGGCGGATTGCACCCAACGGATAGGACTGCTCGGTGTAGATTATTATCATCAGGAAAATGGTCAATCAGAACAGCATCAAATGAACTAGTGTCACCAAAGCCATCACCGTCACGGTCGGCCCACTGGGTTTTTTCATTTGGAAAAGCGTCGGCTCCATCAGTAGTACCCCATTCCTCATCAGGATCGGACCAGCCATCTCCATCTGCATCAGGGCATCCATTTCTATCATAGGTGGAATCTCCGCTTATACCAGGGCAGTCATCATCTTCAGCAGCAAGAGCAGGTGAAGTAAACGCTAGTAGAGAGATGAGCAAAGCAGTCGCCATCAAAATAGTGACAGGCTTGCTTCTCATATTACGAGGCTAGCCTGTTTCCTCTATCAATCCTCGCCGAAAATGCATTTGACTTTCACTCAAGAATCAATCAGTTATGTGATTTAATAGTAAATCAACCACATACTGTGGTGAAAGATAGATTCAAGGTTCAATCTTTAATTTATCATCAATGAATGCCCGCATATATTCTGGTAACTCGCCATTGAGGAAAATGACATCGTTAACATCCTCAACTTTCATCAGAGAGTAGTAAATTTGCATTGCGGTAGTAGGTGTTGCTGAACAACCAGTACATCCTCCTTCAAGGGAGATTGAGATAATTCCACCTTCTGTTGAAACAACATTTACCTCACCATCGTGGGCATCCAAAACTGCTTGAATAGGGCCCACCGATGCGAGAATTGTTTCTCGGTCAACTTCAGCCATCTGTCTTCCTCACTTAGTCCACAGGGCTCAACCCCTTTCAACCATCGCTAAGTTCTGACTTTCAAATGCTATCTACCGATTATGTATGGTTATCTGGTGGTGGGGTTCTTGGCAACCATTGATGGCATCCATGCCTTACGAATGGCTATGGTAAGAGGTCTTAGGGTTGCACTCCTTGATCTCCTTGTTGAACTGTCAGAGTTTGGACATGGGGGGAATGTGGAGATACTTTCCCCTCTTGCTGAAAGGTTTTCAAATCTAGATGTCTTGTTACTCACTCCTCAATTCCAGTCTTCAGATATAGGAGTACGTGCAAAGCAGTATTCCGATTCCGAATTAATTCAACTGGTCAAAGAAGATGTTCCCACTTGGGACGAAGGTTTCCCTTTCGTCGGATTTCCGACAGATTCTGAACTTCAGCAGGTGTGTTCTGGCGAGATAACAATGCAGAGGGTTGCTTTACCGCCTGCTGATACCAGCACTCTCAAAAAATGGCTCATAGGCAATTCAGTGGATGTTGTAATCTGCACCGGAAGCAGAAGCAACGTCTCGATGTGGGAGCCATGGATGGAAGGTGCAGCAAGTTTACTGCGGGCCGCAGTGTCTTTGAAATTACCAACACTCGGTATCTGCTTTGGCCATCAACTTCTATGTCATGCACTTGGTGGGGATGTGGTTAGGGAAAAATCCCGAACAGATTTGGTGATTGAATTACAGTTGAACGAGGTTGGGCATAATGACGAGATTTTCTCTAACTTGAGTAGCCCTGTATGTCTTTTCACTCACCAAGACCATGTGGTCGGACTTCCTAAACAGGCGGTGGTGCTAGGTTCTACAGGGCACAATCCGTTGGCAAGTGTGAGGGTTTTGGGTGAACAAAATGAGGCACTTCCCATATGGGGGTTACAATTCCACCCCGAGGCTACAAAGAATCTCATAGAGCGTTCGGTTCATCTTGAGCATATTTCGGCCGAAGAAGCAAAGGCGTTTGAACGAGACCATGATGGTGCTGTAATTCTTTCTAATTTTGCCGATGTAGTGGATGAAATCCACAGATAATTGTTGTAATTGGCTAAGTTTCCCCAGTCTCTAAGAGACTGTCATAGTGGAATAGGTTGGATACCGCTTATATGGTAACCTCAGGTCGGCGGGCCAATCAGGTGTTAATGATGATGGAAAATATACCACTAATTGCAGCAGCAGCAGGACTTTTAGGTCTTGTAATTGCTTTTATACTGTACAAGAAAGTAACCGATGTAGAAATAACTGATAGTAAGGTTGCAGAAATAACTCAAGAAATACAAGATGGAGCAATGGCGTTCCTCTTTGCAGAATACAAAGTCATAACAGTCTTCGTAGTTGTAGTGGCCGCTCTTCTAGCATTCATCAACGATACCAATACCGCTATTGCATTCCTCGCAGGTGCGATTGCATCTGTACTAGCCGGATTCTCTGGCATGCGCTCGGCAACTGCTGCTAACGGTAGAACCGCAATGGCTGCTATGAAGGGGCAATCAGAAGCACTAGAGGTTTCATACAGAGGAGGCGCAGTCATGGGCCTTTCAGTTGGTGGACTTGGGCTACTAGGTATCTCTCTAATTGCATACTGGCTAGATGCAGGTTCAGCAACGGCTGACCTTTCTGCAGCAGCTGGATTCGGTATGGGTGCTTCATCCATTGCTCTCTTCGCTCGTGTTGGTGGCGGTATTTACACCAAGGCTGCTGATGTAGGTGCTGACCTAGTTGGTAAGGTTGAGGCAGGTATTCCAGAAGATGACCCACGTAACCCTGGAGTTATCGCAGATAACGTTGGTGACAATGTTGGTGACGTTGCTGGAATGGGTGCAGATATTTTTGAATCATTCGTTGGTTCAATCATTGCAGCAATGATTATTGCTTCAAGTTTTGATGATACAATAAAGGCTGATTACATCCTATTACCTATTCTTCTTGGTTTAATCGGATATGTTGCATCTATCATTGGTGTATTCTCCATGACCATTCTAAAGAATGGAGCAGACCCAGCAGCAGCACTACGTAACACGACCTTCATTGCTGCAATTCTATTCGTGATCGGCGGATATAGTTCCATCAAACAAGGATACATTGATGTTGAATATGGGGTAATGCACTCTGTAGTTCTTGGCAGTGTTGTAGGTATTCTAATCGGGCTGGTCACAGAATACTACACTGGTATTGAGCCAGTGTTTGGAATCAAGACAAAGGCAATCCCTCACATTGGCATGATGTCAAAAACAGGACCTGCTACAAATGCAATCGCTGGCCTTTCAATTGGTATGATGTCTACATTCATTCCAGTTCTTCTAATCGCAAGCGGTATTTACGGTGCTAATCACTTTGGAGGGGAAACCTTTGGGCTATATTCCATCGCAATGGCTGCTATGGGAATGCTTGCAACCGTTGGTGTCACAATGACTGTGGATGCATATGGGCCAGTTGCAGATAACGCAGGTGGGATTGCAGAGATGTGTGGTCTTGGTGAAGATGTCCGTAAGATTACAGATGAATTGGATGCAATTGGAAATACAACCGCTGCAGTTGGAAAAGGATTCGCAATCGGTTCTGCTGCTCTAACTGCGCTCGCTCTTTTCGCAGCATATACTACTGCTGTTGGCGGCCTATCTCTAGAGTTGACAAATCCACTAGTCGTTATTGGACTTCTAATCGGCGGTTCTCTTCCGTTCGTAGTGGGTGCAATGACCATGACTTCTGTCGGAAAGGCTGCTGGTGAGATGGTAGATGAAATCCGCCGTCAATTCCGTGATATCGATGGTCTTCTTGAAGGAAGAGAAGGTGTGAAGCCTGATTCACAAAAGTGTATTGACATTTCAACTAAGGCTGCTCTGCGCGAAATGGTTGGACCTGGTGTTGTTGCGATAAGCGCTCCAGTCATAGTCGGATTAGTTCTTGGTTCTGAAGCACTTGGAGGTCTTCTGGCTGGTTCTCTAGTTACTGGTGTTCTAATGGCTCTATTCATGTCAAACGCTGGTGGTGCTTGGGATAACGCAAAGAAAGCGATTGAACAAGGACACATCAAAGGTGCAAAGAAAGGAGATGCTTCTCACGATGCGGCAATTATCGGAGATACAATCGGTGACCCATTCAAGGACACCTCCGGTCCATCACTAAACATTCTAATCAAGTTGATGTCAATCGTTGCAGTAGTTCTTGCTGGAACCGGCCTACTTTGAAATTAATATTGGTTACCAATGCTATTGACATGCAACCTATTCATCGGTGGCCTCTTGAGAGATGGTTGGTGACGAAGGGGTGAAGGTGATGGGTTTCAAGTCTGCATTTGGTCTCGCGCTTCTTCTGTTAGCAACTACAATGTCTGGTTGCCTAGGTGGTGGCAGTGATACCTCAGACTTACCCGGAGAAGACGATCCATTCAATGTCCCAACTTGGAATATTGCGGATTGGTGGTTGTACACATTTTCAACACCTGAATTCAGTGATGATACAACCAGATTAGTGGTTGCAGAGGATGATGCTGAAGATGGGACAGCCTACATGTTGGCGATATCAAACCAGATTGAAGCACGCCGCCATGCAGTTCTAAATCACAATCCATTTCTTGGCAGAATAACTCATGATAACCTGAGTGCTTTTGAGGGTGGAGAACCCAGCGCAGTGTTCAAATTCCCATTTCAAAAATATGATGGCTGGCAGTTTACTCTATTTGAGACCGAATGGACTGCCCAAGTAATTGAAGTTCACCTTGAGAATAACGGTGCCACCAGTAATAGAATCGCAGTCATCACAGCATCTGCTGATGATGGTTCGGTTCTTGCTTACATCTTTGATGAAAGCGCAGGCTTCCTCCGTACACTGATTTGGACCGATTCTAGTGGGGTCGAGCAACTCAATATTCAGTTAGCAACTTTTGGTTCAGGCCATGATGGTG
>Ga0302118_10001198_pt1 | contig 12742 bp, 9 predicted proteins | sample AG5_331_MG_FD_203126 | JGI IMG/M metagenome (GOLD analysis project Ga0302118, IMG submission 203126) | Marine microbial communities from Western Arctic Ocean, Canada - AG5_33.1 | ecosystem: Environmental > Aquatic > Marine > Oceanic | place: Canada: Western Arctic Ocean | collected 2017-10-01 | reverse complement strand
GCAGTGGGTGGGTCGCGGCTTGGGCGAACGTTCTTGGATCGCCGTGCATCCGGATGCATTGCCGGGTATTGAGGCCGGAACGGTCGTGTGCGTCACGAGTCCGACTGGCGAGATCGAGGCCGAACTGCGCCACGATCCGGCGCAGCGTCGTGATGTCGCGATCATGCCCAAGGGTGGGCAGTTTGATCGCGGTCATAGCGCCAACACGTTGATCGCCGCGCGGGCGACCGACGTGGGGCTGGGTGCAGCCTACCTCGACTGCTTGGTGCGCATCGCGCCGCGGTAACCGCCGGCGCCACCGCCGTGGAAGTTGCCACCACCGCGAGAACTCTCTTGGTAACGAGCATGCCCGCTACTGCTCTGAGGACGGTTGAACGTCTCGCGATGGATGATCAGGTGCGGATCGCGGCGATCGCGGCGCTGCACGCGCTTGGCGAAGTCGTCGGCGATCGAGTTTTGCACTTCGAACGTCGTCGCGTTGCCGTCCATCGAGATCGAGCCAATCAGGCTGCTCTCAACTTCACCGCGGCGGCAGATGTGCGCCATGATGCGGCGCGGGTTGGCGCCATCGCGCGGCCCCCAATTGATGCGGAAGCGCGTGAAGCCGGCTTCTACTGGGCGAGCGTTGCCTTGGTTGGGACGCTGCCATGACGGTGCGGAGCCTGGCGTACCACGTTGCTCGGGCGGCAGCTTTTGGAAGTTGCGCGCCGGCATGGCTTCGTGGTGCGGGGTGAACTCGCGACGCGGGCCGCTATCGGCACGCGGGCCGCTATCGGCTTGCCTGTTGCCACTACGCTGGGCGTAGTTGTCACGCGGGGTTGCAGTGCGTGGGCTGGGACTATCGTTGCGTGGAATGCGCGGACCGTCGTCGTAGTTGCCCTTCGGCTGCACCATGTCAAACGGTGCCCGCATCTTGGTCATCGTCTTCGTCAGCAGTGCCGCGACGACTTCGATTGGATCACGTTCGCGCAGCAGGTTGGCGGCGGACGCGCGGTTGGCGGCGGTTGCGGCTGGTGCTGCGGTCAGCATCGTCGTTGCGTCTTCTTCCGCGCGCTCAAGCTGCTTCTTGTTGATCAACTCGGCGTTTGGTGCCCACGTCCAACGCGGCTCCAAGCGCAGCATGCGGAACATGCGCGTCGTGCGTTGGGCGCGCGACTTCGGCACGAGTAGCACGCTTTGGCCCTTCTGCCCGGCGCGACCGGTTCGGCCACTGCGGTGCACGTAGGTCGAGCTATCCATCGGCTGCTCGACGTGGATGACCATCGTCACTGCCGGGATGTCGAGGCCACGCGCCGCGACGTCGGTCGCGATTAGCGTGCGCGTGCGACCGCTGCGGAATGCGGCGAGCGTGCGCGTGCGTTGTGCTTGGGCGAGGTCGCCGTTGATCGCCGCGGCGGCAAAGCCATCGCCGGCGAGCTTCTCGGCCATGCGGGTCGTTTCTTCGCGCGTGCGAACGAACACCAGCGTGCGGTCGTTGCCGGCCATCAACAGCATGTTGACGACGGCTTGGTAGTGCTCGCGATCACCGATGCGGCAAGCGATGTGCTCAATGTCGTCGTGGGCTTCTCCGGGCGTCGTGCCCTCGACCATGATCGGCTGGTTCTGGAAGCGGTTGGCGAGTTGGAGCACGGCCGGCGGGAACGTTGCCGACACGAGGTGTGTACGACGTTCTTCTGGCAGGCACTGGAGGATACCGTCGAGCTCGTCCTTGAAGCCGAGATCGAGCATTTGGTCGGCTTCGTCGAGCACGAGTTGCTTGACCGAGGAGATGTCGACCGCACCGCGTCGCAGGTGGTCGAGCAACCGGCCCGGCGTGCCGACGAGCACCGACGGCTTGCGGCGCAGGCGCTGGCGTTCGCGATCAATGGGGGTGCCACCGGTGACGACCTCACAATCGACGCCGGCGAGATCAGCGAAGAGCCAGCTGAGCTCTTCCTTGACCTGCATCGCGAGTTCGCGTGTCGGCGCGATGACCAGCGTGGTCGGGCCGACGCGCTCGCGCTTGTCGGTGACAACTTCCTGGATCATCGAGAAGCCGATCGCGACCGTCTTGCCGGAGCCTGTTTGTGAAGAAATCCGCAGGTCGCGGCGGCCGTCATCGGCGTTGGCGATGGCCAATTGCACGGGCGTCAGCTTCTCGAAGCCGCGGCGTTTAAGGGCCGGAACGAGGATTTCGGGAGTGCCTGCAAGGGGCGACGCCGTGACGGCAGCCTCGGTTTCCACAGGGGTATCTTTAGGGTTCTCTGTCTCAGTGTTCATACTAATCTAGGTCAGGCGTTATATAAGCCCCTGCCTAGTATTAACTTACACAAGGAGGCAGGCTCTTATTACAGTTCGGTCTTCTACTCTTCTCAGGGCCAACCCCGAGTTTCCCCAACTTTCCCCAGTCCGGCAGGCTAACCGATGGCCCGAAACAGCCGCAAGCCTTGAGATGAAAACCTCTGGGGGCACGGCCAAACCGGACTCGCGTCGTGGCCCCGTTGCGGTTGGTCGCGATTGAGCCTTACCGGGTCGAGCGGATGGCGGGCGCCGGTGGCAGTGGCAGGTCAGTCGCTCGAAGTTGCTCATCCTAAACGTATGGTGGCGGCATGCGTCGGATCACAGGCACTCACGTTTATTCCTACGTGAAGTGCCAGCACTTGGCTTCTCTGGATCTCTATCTGTCGCGGAAGGATCGTCGACCGTCGACCGAATGGGAGGAGTTCGCCGCCAAGCGCGGTCGTGACTTCGAAGACGATTACGTCGCGGAATTGTCGGTGGTGCAGCCGGAATACCCGGAGCGTGACTTTGTCGCCGGCGCGGCGGCGACGCTCGAGTTGTTGAAGGCAGGCACCGAACTGATGCATCAGGCTGTTTTGAGCAGCGAGGATCGGCTCGGCATGCCAGACCTTCTTCGCAAGCTCGATGGCGCGAGTGAACTCGGCGATCATCACTACGAAGTGCTCGACGTAAAGACCTCAGGCAAGTCGCGCGGTGACCAAATCCTGCAGGTCGTCTTCTACACACAGTTGCTCGCCGAACTGCAGGGGCGCATGCCGGAGCACGGCGCGTTGATCCTCAAGGATGGTCGTGAAGAACGATTCCTGATCGCCGACTACGTGGCTGCATGCGACGAGGTCGTTACGGAGTTGCGGCGGTTGCGCGATGATCCGGACAGTTCGCGGCCGTTCTTGCAGATGGGTTGCAGCGGTTGTTATCACGACGAGCGTTGCTTGCCCGAGATGAAGGCGCGTGGCGACTTGTCGTTGGTGCAAGGCATGAGCCACGGTGCTCGTTCGATTCTTGAGGGCATCGGTTGTCGCACGGTCAAAGACCTCGCCGAGTTTTATCCTGAGAACGCGCGTGCTCGCGGCAACCTCGATGCCACACTGATGCGTCGCTTGCGTCGTGCAGCGGCAGCACATCTGGCTGGCGCGCCGGTGGTCGAAGCGCGGCCTCGTGCCGAGAACCTCAACCGTTCGGCGATCATTCATATGGTCACGGACGCCTTCGCCGACCGCGTGCTTGGCTTTGGCATGCTTCACCCCGCGACCGAGGACGGCAAGTTCACGTTCGTGCTGCCGAAATCCGTTGCCGAGGAGTGGCCGGCGTTCCGCGAGTTGACGGCCGGATTCCCGCCGCGATCGGTGTTGTTGCACTTCGGCGCTGGCTTGCGTAAGTGGCACGAAGAGCACGCGTTTTCGCGCGAGGCCGATCCGAAGGTGGAGGCGCGATTCGTCGACTTGCAGAAGCGCTTGAAAGCTGCCGCGATCTATCCTGCTCCGGTGATCTTGTTGCCCGACTTCGTTGAGCATGGCTTGGACCGTGACCCGCTGCGCGGCGGGCATGCTGGTGCTGCTGCCATGTGGACGCTGGAGGAAGATGGTGACGCGCGGCTCGAAGCGAAGTTGCGCACAGATTTGCTCGACATGGCTGCGTTGAAGGCGCAGATCCTCGATACGTCGGCTGAGGGCGAAGTGATTCGAGAGCCTGCGCCGCGCAAGAAGAGGGCAAGCAAGAAGAAGGCCACCAAGCAAACCGACGCGTCCACCACAGATGCCAAATCGGCAGATGGTGGGGGTCCGACGCTTACCTGAGCATGGTTGCAGCTGGCGAACCGATGTTCGATCCGGTCCTCGTAGACCGATTCATGCTCGGCATGGGCCTCGTGCTCATTCTGGTGCTCGCGCGCGAGCTCCGCAACGCGCCGGGCAAGCTGTTGGTGTTGATGATGACTGCGTTCATCGACATGGCCGGCCTGTTCATCATCATTCCGCTGGTGCCGTTCTACGTGGTGCAGTTCCACGAGAATGGCGAGACGCTGTTCGGCCTCCCGATCAAAGAAGGGCTCCTGACTGGGTTGGTCGTCACGTCCTTCACCGTCGCGCAGATGGTGACGGCGCCTTTCTGGGGGCGTTTCTCTGATCGTTTCGGGCGCCGGCCGGCAGTGATGATTGCGTTGTCGGCATCGACCGCGGCGTATCTGCTATTTGGCTTCGCCGACTCGTTGTGGTTGTTGTTGCTGTCGCGTGTTGTGCAAGGCGCGGGCGGTGGCTTGGTCGGCGTCATCCAGGCGTACGTCGCAGACACCGTCGAACCGCAGCAGCGCGCCCACGCACTCGGTTGGTTGTCTGCCTCGACCAATCTCGGCGTAGCGCTCGGTCCTTACATCGGTGCAAAGGCCGTCAAGAACCTCGGCGGACTGGATCTATGGCCCGGCGACGAAATCGTCGCCATGGGCAACGCGGCGCCAGGCATCCTCGCCGCCTTCTTGTGCCTGCTGAACATGGTCTTCGCCATGTTCTTCCTCAAGGAGAGCGTGACGCGAACTCCAAAAGATCGCATGCGACCGTCAATTATGTCGGCGGTCTCGCAGGTGCTGAAACAACCCAAGCAGCCGACGTCGCGCATCATCCTGATCTACGCGCTGGCGATTGGCTCGGCGCACGGCATCAACCCACTGTTGGCGTTGTTCCTCAAAGATCGGCTTGCGTTTGATAAGGACAGCATCGGCTACGTGTTCATGTACATCGGCTCGGTGTCGGTGTTCGCTCGCGTCTTGCTGCTCGGTCGTGCCGTGGATCGATTTGGCGAAGTGCGAGTCTCGCGCATAGGGATTGTCTCGTTGTCGCTCGCGTTCTTGATGATGCCGTTCGTGCACTCGATCGGTGCGCTTGCCTTCGTCCTAGCGTTCCATCCGATCGGCATGGCGTTGACGTTCCCGTGCATGACGGCGCTGTTGTCGCGACTGGTGCCGCAGGCGGACCGCGGCATGTATCTTGGCGTACAGCAGGCGTTCGCCGGCCTGTGTCGGATTCTGGCGCCGTTGCTCTACGGCAATGCCTATGATCTGTTGGGCAAGGGTTCGCCGTTCTGGTGTGCTGGCAGTGTGGTGCTGGCGACGTTGTTCCTCGGCATTGGCTTGCAGAAGTTTGCCGATGCGGACCGGGTGCAGAACGCCAAGTGATCTAGTACCTGCATTTGATTGCGATTGAAGATCATGAGTAGTTCCCGTCGCGCATTCGCGACTCTGGCACCGACTACCCCCACATCTTCGAGGATCGCTTTGAGATGCATGAGTCAATTGTGTCACCGCTCGGCGACGGCGGAGACGAGTGGCAAGGGTGCCAAAGAAGATGGTCCCGCCCGCTGCCGCTTCGAACTAGTTCGCTGTGATTGGGCTTGGCCTCAATCACAGTGCTTGTGCTTTAATACCACGATGATTCATCGGGGCCCGCGAGCACCTGGATACTGCGCGATCATTGCTTTGGTACTGTTGTCATCTTGTGGTGGTGGTGGTGGTGGCGGTCCCGTGCCAACCGCACCATCGGATCCCATCATTGGCGAAGTGCTGATTGGACCGATGGGCGGCAGTTTGATCATTGCGACCGGTGAAGATGCGGGCCTCGCATTGACGGTTCCTGCTGGTGCGGTGGCCGTCCAAACCCGCTTCCGCGTTTTACGCGACATCAGTAACGGCGTGGTGCCAAGCCTCTTCCCGCTCTATCGCATCGAACCTGAGTCGCTCGATTTCAGTTCGACTCCGGTGACTGTGACCGTGCCATTCAGTGCCGAGCTTCAGTCGGGAGCGTCGTCGCTGACCATGTTCACACGAGTGGATGAAGAATCGCAGTGGCAGGCGAAGATCAATACGACGGTCAATGCCATGGCTGGCACGATCACAGCCCAAGTGACCCAGCTCGGCGAGTTCTTGGCGTGGCAAGGCAGCCTGCATCGTTTGTTCACGCAACAACTTCGGTTCTGCGATCCTGCGGTGCCGGAGGCATCTGAGTTCTTGAACGGCACGCAAGTCGCTGTCGAAAACGGCTCGGTCCTGCAAACCGTTGGCCAAGGAAGCCTCGCGTCGTTCTGGAACTCATCGTCATCGGCGAACGTGCTGATCCTTCACGGTGTGTTTGGCTCGCCGCTCGATTTCCTCGGGGCCGAGGACCTGGTCGCCAACCTCGGCTTGATCCGAAGCAATGTTGTGTTGCTGTCTTATCCGTCAGCGCGGGGCATCGCCTATGCCGCCAATGAGCTATACGACTTGATCGCACAGAACAAGAAGCCAGGATTTGGCTGTTCGATCGTTGGTCACAGTATTGGCGCGATGGTCGCACGCTACATGCTTGAGCAGTCGGCGCACGATCCGGCGCGGCGTGGCATCCAGAACGGTAATGCTGCGCTGGAAGGTGTGGTCGATAACTTGGTCATGCTCGGCGTGCCCAACGCGGGTGCGCAGGCCTCAACGCTACCGTTCGCAGCGATTGCGGCAAAGCTGCCCGAATCCGAGCGCTGGTTGCTGCAAGTTGGTGAAGACCTCGGCGAGGAACCCGGTTCGTTGCCGTTCGTCATGAACGCCAGCTACATCAACAACGCGACCCGCTACCACATCATCTACGGCGACATTGGCAACGGATCCGATGGCGTGGTCACGACGGCCAGTGCGCTGGCGTTGCCGGTGGCGGCCCCCGAATCCGCGACGCTGTTCACCGTCGCGCACGACGATCTGCATCAACGCGCGACGTCGTTAGGTATCGCTGTGTGGATCGGTACGCTGTTGCAGGCGCAGTAGGCTCGTGCGCCAAGCCAAGCCCGCTCGACTACTTGCTGGGTTGCTCGCGGTCGCTACAGCGATCGCATTCGGAGCCAATTAGCGAACCGCTCCGGTGGAGACGCTAGATGATCTGGACTCCAATCCTGCTCGCCGCGCTGACCTCATTGGCCGGCAACGAGCCGCACCGCCACTTGGTTTCAATACCACCCACCGGCGTTCTGATGATTGACGTCGACCGCTAATCGGAAGTTCGGTTCCGTCACGCTCTGAGTTGTCGCTGTGATCTGCTAGCAGTGGACGCAATGATTGCGTTGGCCTATTGGCCGCAACACCTTGCAACTGACCCTCGAACAACGCCTGCTTCGTTTCCTTGTGCGCGAGGAGCGTGATGAGCAGCGAACCAATCGCGAATTGCGTGCGCAACCCGTCGAATTGCGCGTGCTTGAGGGCGAATGCATCGAAGGCGCTGTCTACCTGCGGGCGAACAACGGCAATTTCGTGTTCCAGGTGCCGGACAACTCGTCGAAGTTTCGGCCGGGCGACCCGCTGCTGGTTGGCGACGGACTCGATCTCGAGGAGGCGCTGCCGCTGTCGTATGGCAGCTACGACGCGCAGACCGGCGAACTGACTTGCGGGCTCGATCCGTTCCGTCGTGATATCGAACCGGACTTTGAAGTTGGTGCCAATTATGTGCTCGACCGGCGGCCGCTTGGGCTGACCGGGCGGTTGCGCGACGCGGTGCGCACGACATTTGAGAACGAGCGGCTCACCGATCTGCTCGCTGGCCGCCACGAGGTGAAGCGTGACGATGCTCGCTATGAGCGGGCAGTTAAGTTCTTAAAAGACTCCGAACTCAACGAGACGCAGGTTGCGGCGGGAGCTGCGGCGATCGGCACGGAGAGCTTGGCGCTGGTGCAGGGGCCACCGGGTACGGGCAAGACACGGTTGCTTGCGACGGTGGTGTCGGCACTGACGGCGCGCACTTGCCGCATCGCACTTTGTGCGTTTACGCATCGCGCGGTCGACAACGCGCTACTGGCAATCCGTGCGCAGGCACCGCACTTGAAGTTGTTCAAGCTGTCGTCGTCGTCGAGCGAGAACCGCGCGCGCCTGCGCGAAGCCAACATCCAACTGGTCGATGCGCGTCGAGCACGCTTTCCGGACAAGGGATGTGTTGTGGCCGGAACTTGCTTCCAGTTGGCCAAGCTGCACGAACGCGAACAGTTTCATTACTCGGTGTTCGACGAGGCGGGGCAGTTGCCGATCCCGCATTCGCTGCCTGGTATGTTGCGCTCGCAGCGTTGGTTGTTCTTTGGCGACCACCAGCAGTTGCCGCCAGTCGTCACGACGGCCGACGCTGACCGCGGTGCCGCGATTTCGATCTTCGAGTTGCTGCACGAGCACTATGGCTCGCAGTTGTTGGACACGACCTATCGCATGAACGAGGGGGTGTGCCGACTGATCAGCGAGACGTTCTACGGCGATAAACTGCACTCGGCGGAGGTCGCTGCATCGCGGCGCATGCCGTTCACTCCCGGTGGGCGGCTCGACGAAGTGCTACATCCGGATGAGCCCGTAGTTTGGTTGCGACTCGATCACCGCCAGCCGGGGCAACGTTCGACTGAGGAAGCCAATGCCGTCGCCGATGTCGTCGAAGACCTCGTGCGCCACCATGGGATCCCGGCCAAGGAGATCGCGATTATCGCGCCATTCCGGGCGCAAGTGCGGTTGATGCGTTCGGCGATTGAGCGCAAGTTGCTAACTGGCTTCGAAGGACTGACCATCGACACCGTCGAGCGCATCCAAGGTCAGGAACGCGAAGTCGTTATCTTGTCGTTGGCTGCCGGCGATCCAGCCGAAGCCAAGCGCGGCATCGCTTTCCACCTATCGCTGAACCGCCTGAATGTTGCTCTGTCCCGGGCGCGGACCAAGGCCATTCTGGTTGGTAGCAGTCATGCCTTCCGGGCGTTGCCTAAGGATGCCACCGGTCTTCGCATGGCATCGCGCTGCAAAGAACTGCGTGATCGCATGACGAGTGTCGACCTTTCGCAGCTCTACGTAATTCGCCCGATTTCCTGATGGCGTTCTCTACGGCAACCGATGCGGTTGCTTGTGTTTGCACACGGAGGGTGAGCACCCGTGTGCGGCGCCGGGAGTTGCGGGCAGCTGCCACATCATAGCGTTGTTCGTTGGCACCAATCCGCGCGGTCGTGCATTGGATGCACTCGCCACTGCAGGCGACCGCTACTAGATGGCGCCGATTGCTAAGTAGCTGGCGTAGAGCAGGGCACCCAGCACGAGTCCCAGGATGAGCAGCCGAAGTGCGTGACTAACGGCGCGCTTGCTCACAGCTTCTCCATCATCTCGTTGAAGGCTTCTTCGTCGAGGATACGCAAGCCGAGTTTCTCCGCTTTGGCGAGCTTGCTGCCGGCGTCGGTGCCAGCGATCACATCGGTGACCTTCTTGCTGATGCCGCCTGCGGCTTTGGCGCCGAGTGCCTCAACCTTCTCCTTGGCTTCGTCGCGCGACATGGTTGTCAGCCCGCCGGTGAACGCGAATACCCGGCCAGCGAGTGGACCGTCGTCGTTGCGTTCGGCAGCTTGTGGCTCGACGCCGGCGGTTTGCAGTGCTTGCAGCGTCGCCTTGTTCTTGTCGGACGCGAAGAACTGCAGGATCGCGGCGGCGACTTCATCACCGACGCCGTCGACGGCCAACAGTTCGGCCTGGGTTGCATTGCGCAGTCGGTCTAGCGTGCCGAAGTGCTTTGCCAGATCGCGCGCGGTCGACTCTCCGACGTGGCGGATGCCGATACCGTTGAGGAAGCGGCCGATCGGCAGTTCCTTGCGCGCATCGATCTGCTTGAGCAGGTTCTGGGTGCTGCGTTTGCCCCAGCGCTCGAGTTCGAGCAATTGCTCTTGTTTGGCGCGAAGATCAAAGACGTCTTCGACCGAAGTGACCAACTTGGCGGCAACCAGTTGCTCGACCTGTTTGGGGCCGAGACCCTCGATGTCGAAGGCGCGCCGGCTGGCGAGGTGCACGATCCGGCCAACCAACTGTGCGGGGCAATCGAGGTTGCTGCAGTAGAGGAACTTGCCTTCCAGTTGCAGCGGGCCCTCGCAGGCGGGGCAGGCGGTTGGCGGCGCAGTTGGTTGCGAGTCGGGCCCGCGTTCATCAACAAAGACGCGCACGACTTCCGGGATCACATCCCCGGCGCGTTGGATTTCGACGGCATCGCCTTCGCGCACATCCCGTTCGGCCAGCAGCGCCCAGTTGTGCAGGGATGCATTGCGAACGGTGACGCCGACAAGTTCGGTTGGGGCGAGGTGAGCGACTGGGGTGACGGCGCCAGTGCGACCAACTTGTGCGCCGATCTTCTCAACTCGCGATCGTGCCAGGCGAGGAGCGAACTTGTAGGCGAGTGCCCAGCGGGGCGTGCGTGACGTGCGGCCAAGCAATTGCTGCAGTTCGAAGTCGTTGACCTTGGCGACGACACCATCCATCTCGTAGGGGAGATCGTCGCGGCGGCTTTCTAGGTCATCGCGAAAAGCGAGGATTGCATTGATGTCCTTGGCGGGTGCCGCTGGCTCGGCAACGGTGAAGCCCCACGTGGCGAGTTGCGCCCGCAACTGATCGTGCGATCGCAGTTCGAGGCCGTCGACGTGGCCGATCGCAAAGGCGAGGAAGTCGAGCGGGCGCCGCTTAACGGTGCGCGGATCGAGCAGCTTGAGCGTGCCGGCGACCGTGTTGCGTGCGTTACGGAACGTACCTTCGCTGGTAGTTTCCTCGCGCTTCTGCAGCGCGGCGAAGCCCTGCTTCGACATGATCACTTCGCCACGGATTTCAATCTGAGCGGGGAACGGACCATCACCGGCCAACTGCACGGGCAGGTTACGAATCGTTAGCAGGTTGCGGGTGATGTCTTCGCCGCTTTGGCCATCTCCGCGGGATAGACCGCGCACCAGCTGACCGTTTTCGTAGAGGATGTTCGCGCTAACGCCGTCGAGCTTGGGTTCGCAGCTCCAATCGAGCGTCGCGCCTTCTTCTAGTTCGAGCAACTTGCGTGCGCGCTCTACGAACGCACGCACTTCGTCGGCACCCATCAGCGACTCTAGGCTGCCCATCGCCGCCAGGTGTTCCTGGGTCTCGAACATGCCACCCTTTGGCAGCGGCGTGCCGACACGTTGGGTCGGCGAATCTTCGGTGACCAGTTCTGGGTGATCAGCCTCCAGCTTGCGCAGCGTGACGAACATCTCGTCGTATTGCGCATCCGTAAGCTTGCTCTCGCCGCCGTTGTAGTAGTTCACATCCGCCGCGCGGATGTTCTGGCGGAGCTCATCGATCTCTTGTTCGGTGTTCACCGAACACGGTCCTAGTCAATGGCGATCGGGGGGTCAAGTGCGACCTCGGCCGGTGGGGCTTCGCCGGCCGAAAGCGGTGGCTCTCACCTGCCAAAGCTACGTCAGTTGCCAATTGGACTAGTCGTTCAGTGCCGTCGGCGCGAGCCGGATGCGGCCGTGCGTTCGTCTGGCATAGCCCTCGACGAAGGCGTGCGAGGCTTCGCCGCCATTGCAGGCACTCTGGAAGCGCCGTCGAGCTTGGGTCTCTGGTGCGTCGATGATGTATGGCTAGACGCAATGCCGGCACGCCCCGGACTGTCTCCGATTGCTTGGTCCGTAGGCGGTATGCGTGAGTTGTATCAGCCCAGGTATCCACTCTTAGTGGGTGGTGAGGGTGGGCTCACCGCGTCTTGGGGCCGGGCAACTCAGAACGGTATTTGGGTTGTGTCGACGATCCCATCCGTCGCTGGCCCATCGCCATTGCCGCCATCCGTATCTAGCGTTTGTTCATGCCTACCTGGGGAATGGTCCGCTGCAGAGCCCACACGGTAGCCGTCGTAGGGCACCTCATTGCGCCGTATGACCTGCCCCGAAGGAGACTCATACTCCGATGGTCGAACCTCAACCAAGGCGGTGCAGTTTTCTAGATCGGCGGGAGTGAACTGCACCCGACCCTTGGAGGGCAACCCGAGGGCGTGCAATACGGTTCGTGCCCGGGTGCGGCCCCGCACACTGAAGACCAGGCTGTCCCAGGCAGCCTGTTTGCCAACATGCTGTCCCTCGGCAACTACCAGGCGCATCGACCACCGGTCGTCGCCGGCTCGGGTGGTCCCGGTGCGCACTTCGGCGATGCGGCACAAATAGGTGCCCGCGGGCACGGAGATGAAGTCTGAGATGGCGTCCTTAGCGTCGAAGTCGATTTCCATGGCTGTTCTCGATGATCTGGCAAAGGAACAGGGGCCTGAAATCGCCCACGGTGACACGGAATCTCCAATTTCCGTTCGGGCCGACCGCTGCGATTGTGGCGCGTCGCGTGTACCTTGCGAACTACGTCAACTGTGACAACTCCGACTTTGGTAACGCCTTCGACAACATCTGCTCCGTCTACCTCGCTCCGGGATCCTGGCGACTATCTGTCCCTGGCGAAGCGCCACTACGAAAACTTCCCGGTTGGGTCCTGGTTGTTGCCCAAGGTGGCGCGCGTGCATCTGCATCGCATTTACGCGTTCGCGCGCACGGCCGACGACCTGGCCGATGAACTGCAAGACGCTGCGGCGTTGGCTGCGTTCCGTGCAGACTTCTTGCGGCATCTGGAGAACGATGCGAGCGGTGCCCCGGTGAATGATGTGGCGCTGTTCGCCGAGTTGCG